>Ga0156177_1112_pt1 | contig 15114 bp, 12 predicted proteins | sample RifCSPlowO2_12_FD_107830 | JGI IMG/M metagenome (GOLD analysis project Ga0156177, IMG submission 107830) | Betaproteobacteria bacterium RIFCSPLOWO2_12_FULL_64_23
CTCTGGACTGCGCCTGCCCGATGCGGTTCACGCCGACAAGCGCCTATTCTTCTATCCCGGGTCTTCGATCGGAAACTTCACGCCGGAGCGAGCGCTCGCGTTCCTCACCCGGATACGAGAACAATGCCCGGGCGGCGGCCTGCTGATCGGCGTCGACCTGATTAAATCCGAAGCCCTACTGCAGGCTGCCTACGACGACGCACTCGGGGTCACCGCCGCGTTCAACCTGAATCTGCTCAACAACCTCAATGCGCTGATCGGCAGCGATTTCGCCGTGGGCGACTGGCGCCACCATGCGCTGTTCAACGCCCAGGCGTCGCGCATCGAAATGCACCTCGAGGCAAGACGCGACACCACGGTGCACTGGCGCAGCGGAACACGCGCCTTTCACCGGGGCCAGTGCATCCATACCGAGAACAGCTACAAGTACGCGCTGCCGGATTTCAAGGCACTGTTGACGCAGGCCGGGTTCAGCCGCATCCAGGCATGGACCGACGAAAACAATTGGTTTGCGCTGTGCCACGCGATCGCCTAGCCGCTTGATCGGGCCCGCGCAGCTTTCAAATTGCGCAGGTGCGAAAACCGCAGAACGGATCGGCCCGCTCGGGCACGTAAAAATTGCGCCAGGTCGTGCGCAGCAGCCGCGGCGGCGTGGCAAAGCTGCCGCCGCGCAGCACACGATGCTCTTCGGCGAACCAGGGTGCCGAATACTCCTTGTAGGGATCGGCGGCGAAACCCGGATAGGGCGCAAAACGGCTCGAGGTCCACTCCCATACGCGTCCGCAGTCGAATCGATCGGCGTACGCCGTTGCGGCGCATTCCCATTCCGCCTCGCTTGGCAACCGCCGGCCGGCCCAGCGGCAATAGGCTTCGGCCTCGTGCCAGCTCACATGCATCACCGGCGCCTGCGCCGCGAGCGGCACCCAGCGATCGAAGCGCCGCACCGACCAGGCATCCGCATCCCGCCGCCAGTAACGCGGATGAGCCAGCGCCAGCCGCTCGCGCATGGCCCAGCCGGCGTCACTCCAGAGCGCGCGCCGGGCGTAGCCGCCGCCCTCGACGAAGCTGCGGTATTCGGCGTTGCTCACGACACGTCGCGCGATGGCAAAGGCAGCGAGCCTCGCCTCATGCGCCCATTTTTCGTTGTCGAACACGAAGCCCGAGCCCGGTCTTGCCCCGAGCGAGATCGTACCCGCCGGAATTTCGATATCCGCCGCAAGCGACGCGCCCGGTTCCGGCCAAGTGACCGGCATCGGGTAACCCAGCGTCTGCCACATGTAGCAAAACGCCTCGTTGTGCATGTCCTGGTGAAACAGCACGAGCTGCGCGAAATACGCGCGCGCGTCGGTCAGCGCATCGCGTTCGAGCAGCGACAGGGTGCGCTCGCGCACCGCTTCAGCATAGGCACGCGTCGCCTGCGCATCGGGCAGAGCCAGCGACCAGCGCGTATCGTGCGCGACGCGCGTGGAGTCATACCAGCCATCGGAGTGAGACAGAATCGAGGGCGCAGCGAAATCCCCGCCACGCTGCAACCAAAACTCCTGGAACCAGGCGATATGACCGAGTTCCCATAGCGGCGGATTGACGATCTGGAGCATTGGAACGACGCGGTTTTCAGTCTCCAGGAACTGCGTCAACAGCCGGGTCAGGTCATGTGCCTCACCCAGCCAATCGCGCAAACAGGTTGCCGCAGGATGCGGCCGGTAAAGCGAAAAATCGGGCCAGCCGGCGCGCGACGGCGGCTCTGCTATATTGTCCATGGCGCCGCGTTGCCACCCGCTCTATGCATAAACCCGATTATCCTCTGCTCGCCCGCGCCTGCTCGGCCGCGATGAAACGCTTGCGCATGATCATTGTAACGCCGGCCGCATCCGGTGCGCGGCGCGTTGCGTTGAATCAGGACTCTGTCGAGACACCGGCGAATTACGGCGTAAGACATTGAGGACTTGGTCCGACCAAAGCAGGTATCCGCAACAACAGCCCCTACCCTGGAATCCAGATGACCCTTCGACGCTTCGTTCTGATCGCCCTGCTGCTCGGCGCTGCGCTAACCTACTACGCCTTCGACCTGGGTCGCTATCTGAGCCTCGATTATTTCAAGAGTCAGCAAGCGGCAATCGAAACCTGGCGCGCGGCGCAGCCGGCAAGGGCGGCACTGATCTACTTTCTCGCCTACGTCGCGGTCACCGGCCTTTCACTCCCCGGTGCGGCAGCGATGACGCTCGCCGGCGGCGCGATTTTCGGTTTGCTCTGGGCCACGGTCCTGGTGTCCTTCGCCTCCACCGCCGGCGCCACCCTGGCCTTCCTCGCGTCACGCTTTCTGCTGCGCGACTGGGTGCAACAGCGCTTCGGCGAGCGGCTTCGCGCGATCAACACCGGCATCGAGCGCGAAGGCGGGTTCTATCTGTTCACCCTGCGTCTGGTGCCGGTTTTTCCTTTCTTTGTGATCAACCTGGTGATGGGGCTTACGGCGATCCGCACCCGGACTTTCTACTGGGTCAGCCAGGTCGGCATGCTCCTCGGCACGATCGTGTATGTGAACGCAGGCACGCAGCTGGCAAAGATCGAGTCACTGTCGGGCATCCTTTCGCCCGCGGTCCTCGGTTCGTTCGCGCTGCTGGGCATTTTTCCCCTGATAGCGAAGAAGATCACGGAGCGCTTGCGCGGGAGAAAGGTCTACGCCGGCTGGAACAAACCGCCGTGCTTTGAGCGCAACCTGATCGTCATCGGCGCCGGGTCGGCCGGCTTGGTCACCGCTTATATCGCCGCGGCAGTCAAGGCCAAGGTCACGCTGGTCGAGAAGCACAAGCTGGGCGGGGACTGTTTGAATACCGGGTGCGTGCCGTCGAAAGCCCTGATCCGGTCGGCCAAGCTGCTTTCTCACCTGCGCCGCTCGCGCGAATTCGGCATCCGCGAGGCAAAAGCGGAATTCGACTTTGCCGACGTCATGGAACGCGTGCAGAGCGTCATCAAGACGGTGGCGCCCCACGATTCGGTCGAGCGTTACACCGAACTCGGGGTGGAGGTGATCGAAGGCACGGCGAAAATCGTCTCCCCGTGGGAGGTGGAGGTCACGCGCAACGACGGCGCCACCCAGCGCCTTACAACGCGTTCCATTGTCATCGCCGCCGGCGCGCGCCCCTTTGTGCCGCCGATTCCGGGCATCGAGGAAGTCGGCTATCTCACTTCCGATACCGTGTGGGACTTGCGCCAGTTGCCGCGGCGCCTGGTGGTGCTTGGCGGCGGCCCGATCGGCTCCGAACTCACCCAGACTTTTGCCCGCTTCGGCGCCAAGGTGACGCAGGTGGAAATGGCGCCGCGCATCCTGATGCCCGAGGATCCGGAGGTGTCCGAACTGGTGACGCAGCGCTTTCGCGCCGAAGGCATCGATGTCCTCGTCAATCACGAGGCGAAACAATTCGTGGTCGAAAGCGGCGAGAAAATCCTCGTCGCCGAACACGCAGGCCGGGACGTGCGCATCCCGTTCGACGCGCTGCTGGTCGCCGTTGGCCGGGTGGCCAATCTAAAGGGCTATGGCCTGGAGGAACTGGGCGTCCCTGCCGGCCGCACCGTGGATACCAACGAATTTCTGCAAACCAGGTACCCCAACATCTATGCCGCCGGCGACGTCGCCGGGCCGTATCAGTTCACCCACACTGCCGCCCATCAGGCCTGGTACGCGGCCGTCAATGCGTTGTTCGATCCGTTCAAGAAGTTCCGCGCCGACTATTCGGTGATCCCCTGGGCCACTTTCGTCGAGCCGGAAGCGGCGCGCGTGGGCCTGAACGAGATCGAAGCGAAGGAGCGCGCCATTCCCTACGAGGTGACGGTGTACGGCATCGACGACCTGGACCGCGCGATCGCCGACGGCGAGGCCCATGGTTTCATCAAGGTACTCACCGTCCCTGGAGCAGACCGGATACTCGGCGTCACCATCGTCGGCGAACATGCCGGCGACCTGATCGCAGAATACGTGCTGGCGATGCGCCACGGCATCGGGCTCAACAAGATCCTTGGCACCATCCATATCTACCCGACGCTGGCCGAAGCGAACAAGCATGTGGCAGGTGTGTGGAAGAAGGCGCACGCGCCGCAGAAGCTGCTCGAATGGGTGGCGCGCTTCCATGCCTGGCGGCGCGGATGAGGGCGCAAGACACACTCCACGCATCGCAATCCAAGCCGCCGCACGGCACAAACGGTTGGAATGCGGCTGCCCTCGAAAAACCGACTTCAATATGAAACTCGCCACTCTCAAGGATGGTACCCGCGACGGCACGCTGATCGTGGTGTCGCGCGATCTCAAGCACGCAATCAAGGCCGACGACATCGCGGACATGACGTTCGAATTCCCGCGGCTGATCGCGCACGCCGCGAGGACGCGCTTGCGGCCGGCTGGGGGGTATTCCTGGTCTACTGGGGAATGGTGCGCGGCTTACTCCGCTGAAAACCTGTTTCAGACGAAGGTATGCCTCCCCTCATACTCCCACAGATCCGCATGTTGCAAAATTCATTTTGCAACAGATCCCAAGCGATGTTTCTATCCGTGACGCCGGATGAAGTCGCGGATGCGCGGGTACAGCGTCTCGCGGAAGCGCCGGCCGCTGAAAATGCCGTAATGCCCGACGCCGGGCGCAAGATAGTGCTCACGCATCGCAGCCGGAATTGCGGTGCACAGCCCGTGCGCGGCCTCGGTCTGGCCGTTGCCGGAAATGTCGTCCAGTTCACCTTCGATGGTGAGCAATGCCGTCTTGCTGATGGCCTGCGGCCGCACCAGCTGCTCGCGCACGAACATGCGCCCCTTGGGCAGGGAGAATTCCTGGAACACGGTCTTGATCGTGTCAAGGTAGTACTCGGCCGGCATGTCGAGCACCGCGTTGTACTCGTCGTAGAAGCGCCGGTGCGCCTCGGCCGAGTCGCCGTCGCCCTCCACCAGGTGGTTGTAGAAATCGCGGTGCGCATCGGCATGGCGCGAGGGGTTCATGGCGACGAAACCCAGGTGCTGCAGGAAACCGGGATAGACCTCGCGCATGGCGCCCGGGTATTTTGCCGGCACGCGCTGGATGACGTTGCCCTTGAACCAGGAAAGAGGCTTGCGCGTGGCGAGATTGTTGACTGCGGTCGGGCTGCGCCGGGCGTCGATCGGCCCGCCCATCATGATCATGCTGCGCGGCTTGACCGGCGCGTCGGTATCGGCCATGAGCGCAATCGCGGCCAGCACCGGCACCGTCGGCTGGCATACCGAGATGACGTGCATCTGCGGCCCGAGAAAGGCGATGAATTCGCGCACGTAATCGACGTAATCGTCCAGATGAAACGGCCCATGGAACAGCGACACCATGCGCGCGTCCACCCAGTCGGTGACATAGACGTCGTGATCGGGCAATAGCGTGCGCACCGTATCGCGCAGGAGCGTGGCGTGGTGACCCGACAGCGGCGCTACCAGCAGGACTTTGGGATCGGCGCGCCCCTTGTGCGCACCGAGGTCGCGCTCAAAGTGCAGCAACCGACAGAAAGGCTTGTCGACAGCGACGGTTTCGCTGACGGCGACCACCTTGCCGTCGATGCGGGTTTCACTGATGCCGAACCCGGGTTTATGGTAGCGCTGGGTGACGCGGATGAAAAGCTCGTTGCCGGCCGCGATCTTGCGGCTGAGCGGGGAGTAGGAAAGCGGGCTGAACGGGTGGCTGAACATGCTGGCGTTCATGCTGGCCCACAATTGCCAGGGCGCCAGCGCCGCGTGACTCATTTCGTGCAGGGTATAGAGCAAATTAGGCACTCCGTTACAAACGCGTTGGGTGTTTATACCAAATTCCCCGGCCGTATGCATCATCGGCTGTCCAATTCGACCGGGTTTCGCTATCCGGGATCAGCCCCACTTATGCTAGCCTGTCGCCGTTTGCAACCATTGTGACGGAATGTTGAGTCCATGAAAATCGCGTTGCGTGCATTCTCGGTGCTGATACTGGTGATCCTGCTCGCCGTCGCTGCGGGCTATGCCTGGCTGCGCCAGTCGCTGCCGCAACTCGAGGGCAGCCTCACCCTGTCCGGCCTCAAGGCGCCGGTGGAAATCGTGCGCGACCGCCACGGCGTGCCTCACATTTACGCCGGCAGCGCAGCCGATGCCTACTTCGCGCTCGGCTTCGTCCACGCGCAGGACCGCTTGTGGCAGATGGAAATGAACCGGCGCACCGGCAGCGGACGTCTGTCCGAGGCGCTGGGTGCGGCGACCCTGGACGCCGACAAGTTCCTGCGCACCCTGGGCATACACCGCGTCGCCGAGGCCACGTTGAAGTCCCTGAGCGACGAGACGCGCAGTCAGCTCGATGCCTATGCGGCCGGGGTCAACGCTTTCCTCGCACAACGCTCCGGCCCCTTGCCGCCGGAATTCCTGCTCACCGGGATCCAGCCCGAGCCCTGGCAGAGCGCCGATTCCGTCGCCTGGGCCAAAATGATGGCCTGGGACCTGGGCGCAAACTGGCGCACGGAGTTGCTGCGCCTGCGCCTGGCAAAGAAGCTTTCCAGCGCGCAGATCGGTAAATTCCTGCCGCCCTATCCGGGCGACGCGCCGCTCGCCGTTGCCGATTACGCCGCGCTGTATCGCCAGCTCGACGCGAGCAAGCTCGCCGCCCTCGCGCTGCCCGGTCTGACCGAGGACGGCGCCTCCAACAACTGGGTGCTGGCCGGCAGCCGCACCGCGAGCGGCAAACCGCTGCTCGCCAACGACCCGCACCTGGGCCTGGCCGCGCCCGCGATCTGGTATTTCGCCCATCTGTCGGCGCCGGGGTTCGAAGTGATGGGAGCGACGCTGCCGGGCGTGCCCGCCGTGGTGCTGGGGCGCAGCCGGCAGATCACCTGGGGCATGACCAACACCGGCCCGGACGTGCAGGACCTGTATATAGAGCGCGTCGATGCCGCCGGCCAGGCGCTGTCCCCGCAAGGCTGGCAGAAGCTCGCCACCCATGGCGAAGTGATCAAGGTAAAGGGACAGCCGGACGTGGCGCTGACGGTGCGCGCGTCGCGCCACGGGCCGCTGATCTCCGATGTATTCAAGCCGGCGGCCGCGGCGCTGCCGCAAAACTTCGCGCTGGCGTTTGCCTGGACCACGCTGCGCGAGGACGATCTGTCGATCCAGGCGCTGGGCAGGTTCGCAACCGCCGGCAACTGGAACGAATTTCTGGCGGCGGCGCGCGATTTTCATTCGGCGCAACAGAACATAGTGTATGCCGACGCCGAAGGCAACATCGGCTTCATCGCGCCCGGCCGCGTCCCGGTGCGCAAGCCCGAAAACGACCTCAAGGGCCAGGCCCCCGCGCCCGGCTGGGACGCAAGATACGACTGGGACGGCTTCATCGCCTTCGACGAGCTGCCGCAAAGCTACAACCCGGCCGCCGGTGCGATCGTCACGGCCAACCAAAAGATCGTGCCCGACAGCTACCGCCACTATCTCACCAGCGAATGGGTCCTGCCCTATCGCGCCGAGCGCATCAAGCAGCTGCTGGACGCCACGCCCAAGCATACGCTGCACAGCTTCGCCAAAATCCAGGCCGATACGGTGTCGCTGCAGGTGCGCGAAATTCTGCCGCTGCTGCTCAAGTCCGGAACCACGGGTGCGGACGCGCAGCAGGTGCTGCAGCAGTTGGGCCAGTGGAACGGAAACATGGCGAGCGAGAGCGCGGAGCCGCTGATCGTCAGCGCCTGGCTGCGCGAGCTCGGCCGCCTGATTTATGCCGACGAACTCGGCGAACTGTTCAACACCGAGTGGACGCACCGCGCCGACTTCATGTACCAGGTGCTTGCGAACACGGGCGGCCAAGGACACTGGTGCGACGACGTGAACACGCCGGCAAAAGAAAGTTGCGCCGATCTGCTGCCCCGCGCGCTCGATCTGGCGCTGGCCGATCTGAAACGCCGCTATGGCGACGACCGGAAGCAATGGCGCTGGGGCGAGGCGCATTTCGCCCTGTCCGAACACCGCCCTTTCGGCCGCCAGGCGCAACTGGCCAAGTTCTTCGACATCCGCGTGCTTTCGCCCGGCGATACCTACACCGTCGATGTCGGCCGCAATACGCTCGCCAACGAATCCGCGCCGTTCGCCAACCGCCACGCAGCGTCCCTGCGTGCGATCTACGATCTGGCCGACCTGGACCGGTCGGTGTACATCCACTCCACCGGCCAGTCGGGCAATCTGTTGTCGCCGCTGTACCGGAACTTCGCCGAACGCTGGGCGCGCGTCGAATACATCCCGATGTCGATGAAGCGCAGCGACGCCCTAGCCGGTTCTCTCGGCACGCTCAAACTTCAACCCCGGTGATCAGATCATCTTAGAACCCGCAGCAAAAGTCATTTTGCTGCGGTCCGATTTAGGGGAGCACGAGAGGGGGTGTCCCCCTCGTTTCGCTACAAACTGCGCATGACGACTCTGCCTCTGAGGTAGAGATTGTTGGCGATCAGCGCCGCCACCACCAGCCCCGCGCCGGCGAGCTCGATCGTCGCGAAGCGGTGTCCCTGCAGGATGCGAATGGCAAAGGTCACCACCGGCACCAGATTGCCCAGCAGCATGGCGTTGAGCGCGCCGAGGTAACCGATGGCCATATTCCAGAACAGCACGGCCAACACCACGGTGAGCAGCGCCAGATAGGCGAGTTCCCAACCGACGGAGACCACGGTCGCGCCCGCCGGAACGCTCGCATATCCGCCCCAAGTCGCGATCCCGGTGGCGACGAGTACCCCGACCGTCCCGGGCAGACAGGTGAGCGTCGTAAAACGCAGCGCCGACCAGCCGGGAAAACTGACCGCGCCTATGGTGTAGGCAATCCAGCACATGGCGCCTAGAAAAATCAGCACGTCGCCGACGAACGTATCGCCGGCGAAAGCATGCGCCAGATCGCCTTTGGTTATCACCAGGAACACACCGAGGATGGCGACGCTGACGCAACCCAGGGTGAAATTCGCCGGCCGGGTTCCCTTCAGCGCCCAGTGCGCGAACGCGGCGATCGGCGTCTGCAGCGCCATGATGATGGCGGCATGCTCGGGACTCGAGCGCGCGAGGCCGACGAACACCAGGACGGAGAAACCGGTGAAACCCATGACGCCGAAGAACGAGGCCTGCAGGAATTTGCCGCGATAACGCAGCGCCGCTGCGCCTTCGCGCCAGGAAAGGATGGCAACGAACAGGAGCGCCGCAACGCCAAAGCGGATGCTCGACATCCAGAATGCATCCAGGCTCAGCAGCGCGGCTTTCGCCACCGGGAACGTTCCGCCCCAGATTAGCACTGTGATCAGCATGATCAGCACGCCCTTGAACTGGTTCGTCTGCACCCAATCTCCAAATGAAATGACAGTGCGTTTCGCACAATTATGAAACGGCCACCTGGTCGCGGGCCGCTGTTCGTTTGAGAATTATCAATCAACCGCGCGGCGATTTCTATTAAAATGCTTTTCCTGTCGAGTCTTTCATGGGAAACCAGAGCGGCGCATGCCAAACGACAAGAAAACCCGCATTCTCATCATCGACGATGACGTCGGCTTTCGCGACCTGTTGCGAATCCACCTATCGGCGGCGGGCTACCAGGTGCAGGTCGCCGAGGACGGGGTCGCCGGCGGGCGGGCACTGCTCGCGCAAACACCGGACCTGATCGTCTCCGATCTCTACATGCCGTTCTTGGACGGTTTCGAGTTGCTGTCGCTGCTACGCTCGGCGGCGGAAACCGCTTCGATTCCGGTGATATTGATCTCCGGCCGCAGCGACGGCGACACCATGGCCAAGGCGGTGGAACTGGGTGCCGCGGATTTCCTTACCAAACCGTTGACGCGTGACCAGTTGCTCGAGTCGGTCGAAGCCTGTTTGAGCAGAATCAAAGGCCGGACCAACACGCCTGATTACGGTTCGACCCCGCCGGTCTGAGCCGGACAATCCCCTTTCATCTGCTCTTTGCCAGAAGCCGTCAGGCGGCTTTCTCTTCGCACAGCGCCCGCCGAAGCGGGCCGCCCTTTCCTCAAACAGGTCGCGGATCGATTGATACTTGTTCGGGTCGATGTCGGCGGGCACACGCGCGGGATGGTTTTTGAGCCAGATTTTTTCCACTGAGCTAGTCCTCCTCGATTGCCTGTTCGGGCGCGTATGGATCGTTCCTGCGCGGCGGGCGCGTCACCGGCTAGCCGGCCGCGGCGCGAATGCGGCGCGCGAGATAGATGCTGGCGAGCGTCGCCGTCACGGCGAGAATCCCCACCGTGCCGTAATGGGTCAGCTCGCCCGCGGCATTCCTGCCGATCAGCAGGCTCGCGCCGAAGGAGGCGGTGCCCGAGGCGAACTGCTGGATCGAGGAGTTGAAGCTCATGAAGCTGCCGCGCAGGCGCGGCGTCACGCTCGCGCTAATCAGCACCATCGCCGGAACGAAACGCCCCGACATCATGCACATGAGAAACGCCGAGGACGCGATCGCGACATAAATGGGCACGCGCGGCAGAAGCGTAAGGTTGAGAATCGCCAGCGCCGAGCCGCAGGCGACCAGCGCAAACATGCGCTGCTTGCCATGCAGGTCGGTGAGCCGGCCCACCAGACGCACTACGATTAGGGTGAGTGTGCCGCCGACCAGATACAGCAGCGGCAGCTGCGATTCAGCGACGCCGACGTTGGCCACCATGTAGGGGCTGATGAAAGGAATGACGGCAAAGCCGGAGAAAAACAGCATGGCCGAAAACAGAAATGTCCGGCGCAGATTCGCCTCGCGAAACACCTCTACCGCCTGCGCCAGCGGATGGCGCTCGCGCGCGGCGCGCAGGTGCTTGCGCATGCGCGGCAGCAGCCACAACACGCCGCACCAGATGGTGATGCACAATCCGGCGAGAAAGAAATACGGCGCGCGCCAGGTGAAGTGGTTGGCCAGGTAGAGACTGATGGGCACGCCCGCCGTCGCGGCGATGGAGAAGGAGGACATCACCAAACCCAGGGCCGAGCCGCGGCGGCCCTCCGGGATCAGATCACCGACGATGGCGAACACGATCGCCGACAGCACGCCGCCGAAGGCGCCGGCCATCGCCCGTGCCGCCAGCAGCATGGCATAGCTGTCGGAGGAGGCGGCGAGCAGCGTGGTCGCGCCGAAGCAGGCGTACAGGATCAACAGCGCTTTCTTGCGGTCGAAGCGGTCGATGAAAAAAGCCGCGGCGAAGCCGACTGCGGCGGCGCTGAAGGTATAGACCGACACCAGCAAGCCGAATTTTGTCGGGCCGATATCGAACATGCGCATGAACTGGGGCCCCAGCGGCATCAGGATCATGAAATCGAGGATATGGCTGATCTGCACGCCGGCGAGCGCCAGCAGCACGGCCCACTCGCGCACGATGGGCTTGTCCACCGGATTCATCGCAGCCTCAGGAACAGGGGAGCGAACACGCCGAACAGACCCAGGCTGGCATAGGCCAGCATCCAGGCGGTCGGGCTCGCATTGCCCCCGCTCGCGTCCAGCACCGCGCCGAAAGCGAGCGGCGCGACGAAGCCGGCACCGAAGCCGAGCATGGAATGCAGCGCCATGCTGGCGCCGCGCATGCCCGGATCGGAGTTGACCACCATGCCCGAGGTCAATGCCGAGGAGTCGCCCATGTGCAGACCGAGCATGACGAAGGAGAGTGCGACGATTGCATACCAGGGCATGCCCGAGAGCAGACCGAACAGGCAGGTACACAGCCCGGAGCAGACCATTACCACGGGCACGACGCGATTGCGGCCATAGCGCAGCGCAAGCTCATTGCCGAGCACGCTGGCACCGGGCCCGAACAGATTGGCGATGGCCGCGATCAGCACCGGGCTCCACGGCCAAGGACCGCCGCGCGCGAGGCTCTCGCTGAACACGAAAAACGCCACCATCCAGGAACGCGAGCCGAGCAGCTCCCAGCAATGCAGCGTGTAGCCGAAAATGTAGCCGCGCGCCGCGCGATTGGCGAGCACCGGCCGCATATCGAGCAAGGCCCTGCGTCTGGCGGCAGGCGGGCGGCGCCGCGGCAGACCCACCAGTATCATCAGCCCCGCGGCGAGCGGGCCGAGCGCGGACAAGGCAAAAGCCCAACGCCAGCCCAGGGCCGCGGCGATCGCGCCCGCCAGCAGGATGGAGAAGCTCGCGCCGAAGCCGAACACCGCCGTATAAAAAGACACGGCGCGGCTCTGCGCCCGGTCACCGAGGTTGTCGGTGAGCGCCTTCAGCCCCGGCATATAGGTGCCGGCGATGCCGGCGCCGGTGAGCCCCTGAAACAGCGAAGCCGTCCACACCCCTTGCGCGAACAGCGCAAAACCGAGGCTGCCAAAGGCACACAGCAGGCTGGAGAAAAAATACACGCGGCGCGCGTCGACACGGTCGGTGAGACCGCTCAGCACCGGCACCGACGCCATGTACCCGGCGAAAAACATGCCGGAAATCAGGCCGGCGGCGGAGTTGCTCGCGCCCCATTCCCGCTGCAGCTGCGGCAGCAAGGTCGGGTAGATCGCATAGCACAGCATGCTCGCCACATGGGCTGTGCATACCCAGGCGATGAGGCCGACGGGGGTACCGGTTATCTTCTTTATTGCCAAGAGATATCCCTGTCAGCCTGATTCTGTTCTAGCGGGAGGGGTTACTGTACCCAAGAATGTCGGGGGCAGCCCGACAGCTGGTTACTTTCTTTTGCTTGCCCAAAAGAAAGTAACCAAAGAAAAGGGCACCCCACGGTGACGGTCGCCTGCGGCGACTCCCCTGCGATGCTCGCGTGCCGCGGCGCCTGCGGAACTCGCCCCTCGCAAGGGCGAGGGGCTCAGACAGTCCTCGGCGACACCCCCGCGGCACGCTGCGCTTCTCGGCGTCACCGAGGGGATGACCACAGCCGGCACCGTGACGGGTTTGGGCCCCCTGTGCCGCGCCGAGCAACGCAGGCTGCGCGGGGGAAGTCCGCGAGCACTGTTTGAGGGCCCGCAGGGCCCGAGTTGCGCAGCGGCCCGCGCTGCCGAGTAGCGGAGGGCAGCCCGAAGGGCCGCGGCACCGGGGGTCGCCTTCTTTTGGTTACTTTTCTTGGCGAAGCAAGAAAAGTAACCCGCCCGATAGGGCGGAACAAAGCTCACCTGTGCTTGAACTTCGGCTTGCGTTTCTCGACGAACGCGGCCATGCCTTCCTTCTGGTCTTCGGTCGCGAACAGCGAATGAAACGCGCGCCGTTCGAACAGGATGCCCTCAGTTAACGTGCTCTCGTAGGCGCGGTTGACCGATTCCTTCGCGGCCATCACGACAGGCAGCGAATATTCGCAAATCTGGTTGGCGGCGGCCAACGCTTCATCGAGCAGCTTGTCCGCCGGCACCACGCGCGATACCAGGCCGGCGCGCTCGGCTTCGGCGGCGTCCATCATGCGCCCGGTAAGCACCATATCCATGGCCTTGGCTTTCCCCACCGCGCGCGGCAGGCGCTGCGTGCCGCCCGCGCCGGGAATGATGCCGAGCTTGATCTCGGGCTGGCCGAACTTCGCCGTCTCGGCGGCAATGATGAAATCGCACATCATCGAAAGCTCGCAACCGCCGCCGAGCGCATAGCCCGCCACCGCGGCAATCACCGGCTTTCTCACCGAGCGGATGCGCTCCCAATTGCGCGTGATGTACTCGCTCTTGTACACATCCATGTAGCTCCAGTCCTTCATCGCGCCGATGTCGGCGCCCGCAGCGAACGCCTTGTCGCTGCCGGTGATCACCATGCAGCCGATGTCCTCGTCGGCGTCGAATTTCGCCAGCGCGTCGCCCAGGTCGTCCATCAGGGCGTCATTGAGCGCATTCAGCGCCTTCGGGCGGTTCAGTGTGATCAGGCCGACGCGGCCGCGGGTTTCAACCAGGATGTTTTCGTATGACATTTCAGCGCCTCATGATAAAGATTGAAAATCGTGAAACAAATGGGGACTTAAATCGCGTCCCCGCAGTTGCAGAGTTGCGATTTTGCGCGGACGAAAAACCGTCCGCGCGGATCGTCGATTGCGCACGGATGATGAACCCATCCGTACGCAATCGGCGATCTTGTATAAGAGCCCATACCGTCCTTGTTTTTAATCAGAACCGTGTTTTCTGTACGGATGTGCTTTTCATCCGTACAGAAAGCACGGTTGGCGCGCGCAGCGCGCAAGTCCTTTCGTCGCATGCGACGGCAGTCAAAACGCCGTATAAAAGCCGCTACTTCAACGCCTGCACCATGCCGCGCGCGGCGGCGGCGAGCAGCATCAGGTCCATGCCGGCGATCGGCAGGGTGTAGCCTTTCTGGATATACGGCTTCATGCCCTCGGCGGTGGCGGCGAATATGCCGAGCTTCATGCCCGCGGCGGCGCAGGCCTTGCGCACGGTCTCGATCGCCTCCTCGACCTCGGGATCGTTCACCCGGCCCAGCTTGCCCATGGTGCCGGATAGATCGTAGGGCCCGATCATCAGCGCATCCACCCCGGGCACGCGCACGATGGACTCGATATTACTCACCGCGTCGATATGCTCGATCTGCAGCATGACGATGACATTGTCGTTGGCGCTCGCAACGTATTGCTCAAAATCCAGGCCGTAGCCCTGCGCGCGCACGATGCCCACGCCGCGGCTGCCGCGCGGCGGATATTTGCAGTAGCGCACGATGCGCTCGGCGTCGGCGGCGGTGTTCACCTGCGGCACGACCACGCCGGCCGCGCCTATGTCCAGCGCCTTCTTGATCACCGCCTCTTCGCCCACGGGCACGCGCACCAGGCAGGGGCAGCGCGCCGCCTGCAGCAGCCCCTGTGCAGCGAGCGCATCGAGCGGCGCATGCTCGGTATCGATGAACAACCAGTCGAAGCCGGCGCGCGAAAACAGCTCCGCCACCTCCGCGCAGGGTAGCGCGATGATGGAGCCGAGCAGGGTCTCGCCCGCGCGCAGGCGCGCGGCGAAGCTGGCGTTGATTTCGGCTATGGAGGGATGGCTCATGCGAAAGAAATTGCGTGATCTGGACTGCGTCTTCAGCCGCCGGACTTCTTGCTTTTCCACTCCGCTAGCGGCAGCACCTCCGACAAGGACAGGCGCTTGCGGCCGGGTTCCTCCTCGGTCAGCGCGACTGTCTCGCGCAGGCTCGCCAGGCTCCTGCGCGCGAGCTCCTGGTAGGT
>Ga0156177_1021_pt1 | contig 15064 bp, 11 predicted proteins | sample RifCSPlowO2_12_FD_107830 | JGI IMG/M metagenome (GOLD analysis project Ga0156177, IMG submission 107830) | Betaproteobacteria bacterium RIFCSPLOWO2_12_FULL_64_23
ATGAACTTTTGCTGGGCGAGCGCCGTTGGCGCCGGCAAAAGCAAAGCGACTGCCAGTGCGATGCCAATCGATTGAAAGGGGATGCGCATGTTTGTCTCCTTACGTGCAAGGGTTTGGAAATCGGCAGCAATCGCTGCAACAATTCTGCCGGGGGGATGGATGTACGTTGCCGGAGCGGATCCGTACTGGAAACGTCTGTTATATATAAACAATACAGGCAATGAATGGGGCATGTCAACCCGGAATTGCCTTGCATTCTGCAGAGCTTCCGTCATGCCAAACCTCTCAATTCGCGCAAGACCACTGAAAGCATGGCGATATCCGGCGCCGGGGCCATTCGAATTTCCGCTAAGAGCTGCTGGTAGCGTTCGAAATGGAAAGATCGGCGCCCTTGCCAGGCGGCCACGAGAAGGCTGCGGTCCTGCTGTTCCGGGCTTTCCCGCAGCACCTGGGCGGCGAGACTGCGTGCCTGATTCGACAGATCGTCACGCAACGCCGTCCGGGCCAGGCCCTGCCAATGCGTGTCCACCTTCAACACCTCGACCTGGTGGCCGAGCCAATGCAGGTTCAGCAGACCGCCTAGCGCAAAATAGACCTGCGCCACCAACGCGACAGGCCGTCCAAGATGGGTGGCAACTTCGACGATGTCCAAAGCGGAATAAAGTTCTTCCAGAGCCGCGATTCGCTGCGCCAGCGCCAAAGGGACCCCAAGTTTGGAGTAATGCCGGATGACTTCATCGAGCTTGGCCCGGTAATCTGCCGCGACCACCTGGTACAGATTGTCGGCAAGCTCATCCACGCCGGACCTGAAGTGCTCCAGGGTTTGGGCAAGATCGCGCAAATGCTCCCGATGACGCAGGAACCACAGGGTTCCGCGATGGACCAGACGCAGGCATTCCAGCACCAGCGCCGTTTGTGTCGCATCGGCAATCCGGTTATCCAGCGCTTCGATGGTTTGCCATAACGGGACCTGTCCGAACACTTCCCGGGTGGCAATGTAGGCGCGCACGATATCGGGCGCGGCGGCACCCGTCTCCTGCTGCAAGCGATAGACGAAGGTGGGGCCAACGCGGTTCACCATGCTGTTGACGACATGGGTGGCAATGATCTCCCGCCGCAGCGGGTGGCGCAGGATATGGCCCGGAAAGCGATTCCTCAGCGGCTGAGGAAAGTAGCGCTGCAGCGCCGTGCGGATATAGGGATCTTCGGGCACGTCGGATGCCAGCAAGGTATCGAACAATTCCATCTTGTTGTAGGCCAGCAGCACCGCCACCTCCGGGGTAGTGAGCCCGATTCCGGCGGCTTTGCGCTCGGCAATCTGATCTTCGAACGGAAGGTACTCAATGCGCCGGTTGAGCCGCCCATTCTTGGCAAGATATTGCATATAGCGTGCCTGCTCGTCCAGCAGCGACGGAGCCCGCGCATTGGTCACCGACAGCAGCTGGGTCTGAAAATAGTTGTCGCGCAATACCAGCTTCGCGACGTCGTCCGTCATTTCGACCAGCAACTGATTGCGCTGACTCTCGCTGAGCAGGCCCTCCTCGATGACCAGATTGAGCAATATCTTGATATTGACCTCGTGGTCCGAACAGTCAACACCGGCCGAGTTGTCGATCGCGTCGGTGTTGACGCGCCCGCCCTTCAGGGCAAAATCGATCCGGCCCAGTTGCGTCAAACCGAGATTTCCGCCCTCGGCAACCACGCGGCAGCGCAAGTCCGCGCCATTGACGCGGATGCCGTCGTTGGCCTTGTCTCCCACCTCGGCATTTGATTCCTGGCTGCCTTTCACATAGGTACCGATTCCCCCGTTGTACAGCAGGTCCGCGGAGGCCAGCAGCAGCGCGCGTATCAATTCCTGCGGCGTCAATGTCTCCGCGTCGATCCCCAGGGTCGCGCGCGCCTGCGCCGAAAGCTTGATTGCTTTGGCGCTGCGCGCATAGACGCCGCCACCGGGCGAAATCAGCTTGGTGTCGTAGTCCGCCCAGGACGAGCGCGGCAGGTTAAACAAGCGCTCGCGTTCAGCGAAACTGGCTGCAGGATCAGGATCGGGGTCGATGAAAATGTGGCGGTGATCCGCCGCCGCGACCAGCCTGATATGCCGCGATTGCAGCATGCCGTTACCGAAAACGTCACCCGACATGTCGCCGATACCCACCACGGTGAAATCCTGTTCCTGGGTATTCAGTCCGAGCTCGCGAAAGTGCCGCTTCACCGACTCCCACACGCCACGCGCGGTGATCGCCATCTTCTTGTGGTCGTAACCCACCGAGCCGCCCGAGGCGAAGGCGTCCCCCAGCCAGAAGCCATATTCCTTCGACACGGCATTGGCGTAGTCGGAGAAACTCGCCGTGCCCTTGTCGGCGGCTACCACCAGGTAGGGATCGCTTTCGTCCCTGCGCACCACATCCCTGGGCGGTATCGTTTCACCGGCCGCCAGGTTATCGGTGATGTCGAGCAAACCGCGCAAGAAAATGTGGTAGCACGCGATGCCTTCCTGCAGGAGGGCGTCACGCTCAGCCGGGGACGGAGGGTTTTTCACCACAAAACCGCCCTTCGATCCGACCGGCACGATGACCGCGTTCTTGACCATCTGGGCTTTCATCAGACCGAGAACTTCGGTACGGAAATCCTCCATCCGGTCGGACCAGCGCAATCCGCCGCGCGCCACTTTGCCGCCGCGCAGATGGATGCCCTCGACGCGCGGCGAATAGACAAATATCTCGAATAGCGGCTTCGGCTCGGGCAAACCCGGAACCAGGCTGGAACTGAGCTTGAAGGACAAATGCGGCTTGGGCGCATTGCCATCCAGCTGAAAAAAATTGGTGCGCAGCGTGGCCAGGATCGCGGCCAGATACTGGCGCAGGATACGATCCTCATCCAGGTTGGCGACCGTCTCGAGCGTGGATTCGATCTCCGCAGCAAGCCCCGCCGCACGTTCTGATCTTCCTGTTTCTTCGGCCGGATCGAAATTGGCCATGAACAGCGCCAGGAGCTTGCGCGCGATACCGGCATGAGCCGTCAGTGTCTGCGCCATGTAGATGTGACTGAAAGTGAACCCTGCCTGCTTCAGGTATTTGGCGTAGGCGCGCAGCAATGCAACTTCGCGCCAGTTCATTCGGGCAGACAGCACCAGCCGGTTGAAGTCGTCGTTTTCCGCCTCGCCGCGCCAGACGCGCAGAAAGGCTTCCTCGAATATCTTGCGTACGCCGCCGAGATCCATGTCGGCTGCGCCGGGAAAACTCAGGCCGACGTCGTGCAGCCAAACCGTCTGCCCGTCCTCGCGCTTGATCTCGTACGGCCGCTCGTCCAGTACCCTCACGCCCATGTGCTCCAGCATGGGCAGGGAAATGGATAAAGGCACGTTCTCAGCATTGCGCAGGATCTTGAAGCGCAGATTTCCGGTGCGCGCATCCGCCGGCTGATACAGGTTCAGCGCAAGGCTGTCGCGCCCGGCAAGGGATTCCATCAGCTCGATGTCGCCGACGGCGGCGCGCGCTGCATAGTCCTCCCGGTAACCGGCAGGAAACGCCGACTTGTAGCTGGTGTGGAGCAGGTTTGCACGCTCCTCACCCCAATGCTCCAGCAGGGCTTCATTCAGTTCGTCATCCCAGCGACGCGCAACCTGCGCCAGATGTTTTTCGAGTTCCAGCACGTCGAACTCCGGCACCGTCCCCGGTCGCACGTGAACCACAATCAGGATTCGCGCCAACGCCGATTCCGAGAGCTGCACAAAGAATTCTGCCGTAGTGCCGTTCAGCGCCTCGACCAGGACTTCCTGCATGCGCTGCCGCATTGTGGAGTCGAAATGTTCCCTTGGCGTGTAGATCAGACAGGAAAAAAAGCGGCAGAATGCGTCGCGCCGGATAAACAGCCGCGTCCTCTGGCGTTCCCCCAGCCCCAGTATCCCCATGACTATCGGGTAAAGCTCGTCGACGTCCACTTGCAGCAATTCGTCGCGCGGATATTGCTCGAGTATGGTCAGCAGCGCCTTGTCGGCATTGCTCTTGGGCCTGAAGCCGGCGCGCTTGATCACGCTCGACACTGTTTTGCGCAGCAGCGGGATATCGGCAGGATTGGCGTTATACGCGGTGGAGGTGAACAAGCCGAGGAAGCGGCGCTCGCCGGTCACCTCGGCGTCGAGGCCAAAGCGTTTGATGCCCAGATAGTCAAGGTAACCCGGCCGGTGCACAGTCGAACGTGCATTGGTCTTGGTGATCACGAGCAAGCGCTTTTGCCGCACGATCGCCTTCACCTCGGGAAGCAGTGAAGCCAAGGAAACGACCCGCTCCTTGCCTGTCTCGCGCAGGATGCCGACGCCGGAACCGGGCACGATGCGTATCACCTCCTCCCCATTCTCGCGCACGAACTGATACTCGCGGTAGCCGAGCAAGGTGAAATTGTCGGCGGCGACCCAACGCAGGAACGCGCAGTTTTCGGCGGTATCGGCGGAGTCTTGCGCAGGAGGGTCGCGCTCGATATCGCCTATGATCTCCGCCAGGCGCTGCTTCATCCGGGGCCAGTCGTCGACCGCGGCGCGCACATCGGCAAGGATACGCGCCAGCCCCTCGTGCAGCGCTTGCAGATGCTCAGGGCGGGTGCGTCGGTCGACCTCCACATGGATAATGGATTCATAGTTGCCGGCGGTGTCGTCGCGGTCTTCCGAGATGCCCAGCAGCTGTCCGTCGGCGTCACGCGCGATCTTCATGATCGGATGGATGATCAGATGCGGCGTCAGCCCCTGGCGGTTCACTTCCATGGTGATCGAATCCACCAGGAAAGGCATGTCTTCGCTGACCATTTCGATCACCGTATGCGTGGACTGCCAGCCGTGCGCCTCGGGCCGCGGGTTGTAGATTTGTATCGCGGACCTGCCGGACACGAAACGACGGGCATAGCGCCAGTGGCATAGAGCCGCACCGCACAAGTCCCGCGCGCTGCGTTCAGCCAAATCCTCCAAGGCCACCTGCGCGTAATAGCGTCGCACAAATACCTCAGCCGTGGGCGCCTCTTCAGCCGGAAGCCGGCTTCTGATCAGGTCGAACACCGAAGCCAAGAGGTCCGCCTGCTCAACTACGGTCGACATGGATCCTCCCCTGGGCGTATCGGTGCGGTCTGTTTTGCACAGAGTCGACGGACTTCGGCGGTTCCAGGCCCGAAGTACTCGGTGTTGAAGGCTCTATCTTAGCAAGGTCGGTATTGACCTTGATATGACCAAAACTATTTCTTGCCGGATTCCGCCGGCCTGGCGTCCTGCGTCGGTGTCGGCGTTGGGGCGACGGCCTGCACGATGTCGATCTTGGCCTTGGCCTTCATCTCGTCAAACAGTTTTCTCAGGTTCTGCTCCTGCAGTTGTTGCGTCAATGCAGGCTTGATTTGTTCCAATGGACGAACCGGCTTCGGGCGGGAATCTTCCAGCAGGATTACGTGATAGCCGAATTGCGATTTCACCGGCTCTTCAGTGAATTTGCCTTTGGCCAGCTTGGCAACCGCCGCGCCGAATTCCGGAACCATCCCGTGCGGATCGAACCAACCCAAATCGCCTCCGTTGACTTTTGAGCCTCGGTCTTTGGACCTTGCCTTGGCCAGCGCTGCAAAGGCTTTCGGGTTCTGCTTCAGCCTGGCTATGATGTCCTTTGCCCCGGCTTCCTTCTCAACCAGGATGTGGCGCGCCTTGTACTCGGTGCCGGTCGCCTGGGCTTTGATCTTTTCGTATTCGGCGTTCAGGGTGTCGTCGCTGACGGCATTGTTCTTGAGGTAGTCCTTAACGAAGGCATCGACCAGGACGGATTGCCGCATCAGTTCGATCTGATCCGATACTTCCGGCGCCTTGTCCAGTCCCTTCTTGACGGCTTCTTGAGATATGACGAGTTGCATTGCGAGGCGGTCAATAAATCCGTTGCGCGCCTCGGCGCTGGCTTCCCGGCCCAGATCCGTGCGCTGCTTGAGCATCAGGCTGACGAGCCGCTCGCTGACCGGGGTTCCGTTCACCGTCGCGGCCACCGCGTCCTTGGCGGACGCGGCGCCTTGCACGGCATCGTTGGAACTGCACGCGATCAGGGTCAACAGCGAAGCAGCGCTGGCCAGCAAAATCCGGGATGTGATGAACATTCTTGCGTTTTCCTATCAAGATGGGTTGGCTCGATCAAGCAGCAGGTGCAACGAGGCGCGTATGGTACCAGTTTCAGATCAGGTCTTTTCCGGGATTGGCGGACTGCATTCCGGCGTGCGTTGGACGCCGGGGCTCAGGCTCGGCTGTCCAGGACGATCATTGCGCCGCGTTCCGCAATCATTAACGTCGGCGAATTGGTATTGCCCGAGGTAATCGCCGGCATGACTGAGGCGTCGATCACGCGCAGCTTTTCGACGCCGCGCACCCGCAGTTGCGGATCGACCACCGCGGTCGGGTCGTCCGCGCGTCCCATCTTGCAGCTGCCCACCGGATGAAAGATGGTGGTGCCGACGTTGCCCGCCGCCTTCACCAGTTCCTCGTCCGTCTGGAAACCAGGCCCCGGCAGGAATTCCTCGGGCGCGTATTTCTGCATGGTTTGGGTGCCGAGCACGATGTGGCGCGCCAGCCGCAGCGACTCCACCGCGATGCTCTGATCCTGCGGCGCGCTCAGATAGTTGAGCATGATCGCCGGATGGGCGCGCGGGTCGGGAGACTTGATGCGAACATGCCCACGCGATGCCGGCCGCAGGTTGCACACGCTCGCGGTGAACGCGGGGAACGGGTGCAATGGTTCGCCGAACTTGTCCAGCGACAAAGGCTGCACGTGAAATTCGAGATTGGGCGCGGGCTGCGCCGGATCGCTCTTCAGGAAGGCTCCCAACTGGGACGGCGCCATGGTCAAGGGTCCGGTGCGATAGAGCGCGTATTCGAGCGCCATTTTCGCCTTGCCCCACCAGGAATTGACCATGGTATTGAGCGTGAGCACGTTCTGCACCCTGAACGCCATGCGCAGCTGCAGGTGGTCCTGCAGATTTTCGCCCACGGCCAGGTCGTGTGCCACTGCTATGCCATGCCGCTGCAGCAGCGCGCCCGGCCCGATGCCGGAGAGCTGCAGGATCTGCGGGCTGCCGATCGCGCCGGCGGCGAGCAGGGTATCGCGTCCGGCGGCGGCGAAAACTTCTTCGCTGCCATGGAGGAACTCCACGCCCAGCACGCGCCTGCCTTCCAGCCGCAGTTTTTTCACCTGCGCGCCGGTGACCACGGTGAGGTTGGGCCGGTTCATGGCCGGACGCAGGAATGCCTTCGAGCTGTTCACGCGCACCCCGCGGCGCTGGTTCACTTCGAATTTCGAGCTGCCCGCGTTGTCGCCGCGGTTGAAGTCCTCGACCTTGGCAATGCCTGCCTCCAGCGCGGCGTCGCGAAACGCATCCAGAATCTCCCAGGACAGGCGCTGGCGCTCGACGCGCCACTCATGTCCCGCAGTTTCATCCAAAGTGCGCCCGCCGTGGAACTCGTCCGCGCCGCGCCAGTGATCCTCGGATTTCTTGAAAATCGGCAGCACGCTTTGCCACGACCAGCCGGGATCGCCGGTCCGGCGAGCCCACTCGTCATAGTCGCGCTCCTGCCCGCGCAGGTAGAGCATGGCGTTGATCGAGGAGCTGCCACCGAGCACGCGGCCGCGCGCGTAGAGGATGGAGCGGCCGTTGAGTCCGGGGTCGGGCTCGGTCTTGTAGCACCAATCGGTGCGAGGGTTACCGATGCAATAGAGGTAGCCGACCGGGATGTGGATCCAGATCCAGTCGTCCTTGCCGCCGGCCTCCAGCAGCAGCACCGTATTGTCCGGATCGGCGGACAGGCGGTTCGCGAGCAGGCAGCCCGCGGTGCCGCCGCCGACGATGACGTAGTCGTATGGACCTGTGGTTTTCATAGCCCTCCCGGAAATCCTTTGGTTGCAAGAAGCGCGTACATCGGCCAAGCCCGACTATAGCGCTGGCGCGGGGACGACCGCAATCGAGCGGCTGCCGCTCGCGTAAACCCTTGATTGCGGCGTCGGGGACATCCTCTCCGCCGACAGAATTTTCCCTAAAACGGTTTCCAACCGTCTCTCCAGATTTCCAGCGGCAGCACGAACGGCGGCTCGCCGTTGTCGAGAAACCAGGAGTCCACCGCCCAGAGCCTGCGGCTGGCGCGCTCCTCGATCACCGCGGTGGTGTGCGGCCAGCTGAACAGCGACCAGCGCGTGGCGCGATCCGCGACGCTGTGCCAGCGCAGCAGGCCGTATTTCTGCAGCATGCGCAGATAAATCGTGGTGTTGGTCGACTCATCGATGCAGTCCATCTGTCCGGGCAGGCCAAAACCCCTCCAATTGCCGCCCTTGTCGCTCGCAGTGCCGGTCATCGCGCCGACGATGGTCTCGAACAAGGCTACGGCGGTTCTGATCTGCCCGCGCTCCTCGGACGGCGTAGCGGCGGGCGGCGCGAACTCCGAGCGCAGCCGCTGCCATTGCTCCGCGCTCAGTTTCACCCAGGCGAGGTTGGCGCAGCCGTGGTCATAACAAATATTGAACTGTACCGGGTCGGGATCGGTGATGATGTCCTCGCGCACGAAGACATCGGCGTGGCAGTTCAGCGCGAAACCTGCTGCGCTAACGAAGACCAGCGTTTTCAGTATCTTGATCGCCTGCATGGCAGGAAATTTACCACCAAACGCCGGTCGATTCCGACCGCATCCCGCGGCGGCTGGACTAGACCGGGGCCGTGCCCTTAGCCGAATCGAACCACTCCGGCCGCCGGTCGCCGGCGCGCAAATGGCGCAAGCAATTGAGCGCGAGTTTGACTTTGTTTCGCGGCAGGACTACATTTTTAGCATATCCGTGATCATTTCTTCGAGGAAAGCAAGGAACACATGCCGGACCGGGGCACAATCCGCATTTTGATCATAGACGACGATCTTGAATTTGCCGACCTGCTGCGCATGCACCTTACAGGCGCGGGCTACGCGGCGGAGGTGGCCGAGGACGCCGTCGAGGGCGGCAAGGCGTTGCTAACGCGGCCGCCCGCCCTGGTGTTGTGCGACATCGGCATGCCGTATCTGAATGGTCTGGAATTTATGTCGCTGATGCAAGCCGATGCGCAGTTGGCGACGATCCCGGTGGTTGTCGTCTCCGGTCGCAACGACAGCGACACACTGGCCAGAGCGGTGGAACTCGGCGCCGCGGATTTCCTCGCCAAGCCGATAACGCGCGAGCAGCTGCTGCAGACGGTCGAAGCCTGTTTGCAAGCGGGCGGGCGCAGGGCCGCGCCGCCGGATTACGGCTTTCCGCCCGTCGTATGAGAGGATGTTTCGGTATTGCTGAAGCGGCACCGTAGACAAGAGGATTTCCTCTGATTACCCTGTGCATTCCTCGTGTTGCACCTGCGAAAGATCTCTTATGTTCAAACATATCCTGGCCCCGACCGACGGCTCCGGTTTTTCCAATAAGGCGGTGGCGACAGCCGCGCGGCTGGCGCAATCGCTGCGCGCGAAACTTCTGCTGCTCCATGTCAGATCTCCGCTCGAGTCTCCACACCATGTCGAAGGCGGTGCGCTCAGCAATCTGGGCGGAAAAGCGGTGATGCAGGAGATTGAAGACGAAGAGCGCGCGCTGCTCGACGCCGCCTTGGAGATAGTCGCATCCGAAGGCGGTAAAGCGGAGACGGCGTTCGTTGCCGGTTACTCGCCCTCCGAAGCCATCATCCGCATCGCCGGCGAGCAGCACTGCGATTTGATTGTGATGGCGTCGCACGGCCGCCGCGGAATCTCCGGTCTTCTCATGGGCAGCGAGACGCAGAAACTGCTGACCCACACAACGATACCGGTGCTGATCGTGAGATGAGATGCGCGGCCGGTGCAGGTCCGCTCCGCAGGCAGATCGAGGCCGCTTCGCGCTAGCGCTTGCGCGCCACCACGCCCATCAGAGCTGACATGCCGGCGTGTCCCTTGCCTTCTTCGACCGGTTCGTCGTAGCAGCGAAGTTCGACGATATCCATGTCCTTCAACGCTTCGCGGATCATCGCTTCGGTGTAGAGGTGGTCCGCCTCCGGCGGGCCACCGGTGCCATATTTCAACTGCTCCGGGCGGTAACCCTGCAGGATTAGCAGCCCGCCCGGCTTCAGCGTTTGCATGATCAGGGGGAACAGCCTCTCGCGTTCAGCCGGCGACGCAAACTGAATGAAAATGGCGGCGACCAGATCGTAGGTGGAAGGCGTCCAGTTCCACGCAAACGTCTCGGACACGTTGAAGCCGACACGCACCCCGCGGCCCGCAGCGAGGCGCTCCGCCTTGCCGACGGCAGTGGGAGAAAAGTCGAAGGCGTCGACACGCAGGCCCTGCTCGGCCAGCCAGACGCTGTTGCGGCCTTCGCCGTCGGCGATCGACAGCGCCCGGCTGCCCCTGACGAGCAGCGCGGCTTTGGAAGCGAGGTAAGCGTTCGGACGCTCCCCGAACAGGTATTCGCCTACGCTGAACCTCGCCTCCCAGCGCACCAGCGCATGTTCAAGGGAACGCGGCCCGGCCGGGCCACTTTGTTGCTGGGTCATCGGATAATCTCCTGTAGCAGACGATGAAAGCATTGGCGGCCCGCGCAAGCCGCGGCGGGCCCCTGGTCAACCGAAGGCCATGAGGCGATGCTGCCGGGGTCGAGATGCGAACCCGAACATCCTTTTCGCCGATTGCCCAATTTGTAGTCGCCCGCATTTTTCTTGAACTTCTCCGAAGCATGCGAGATTTTTCACGGCAAGAGCCCACAGGGTTATCCACAGAATCTGTGGGTAATTCCCTGCGCCGCAAGCTAGAGTACGTTTCGAGACCTGGTTGCGCGCGGCGCAATGTCGCCGACCCAGGCGCGCGTCGTCGAAGGCGTCGCGAGCAAGGCGCTCAACACGGCGCTCGGCCGCGTTCCCGCAATCGTCCCGGCGGCTCACTTCTTTGCGTGCGCCTCCATCCATTCGCGCGCGCGCCGCTTGGCCTCCGCGATCTGCTCCGGCGTCATTAAGCGCTCCACCAGGTTGCGGCTTTTCCTCGCTCTTTCTTCGTCATTCGATGCCGCGATATTCCACCACTTGTGCGCTTCGACATAATCCATCGCAACGCCCTCCTGCCCGGCTTCGTAGATCCGGCCGAGGTCGAACTGCGCCATGGAGTCCCCTTTTTCCGCCGCCTTCCGGTACCAGTACAGCGCCTGCGTGTAGTCGCGCGCGACGCCTTGCCCCAGCTCATGCATCAGACCCAGGGCGGACTGCGCCCAAATGTGCCCCTGCTCTCCCGCTTTGCCGAACCAGGATGCGGCCTGCGCGTAGTCCTGCGCCACACCTTGCCCGGTCTGGTACATCCGACCGAGGTTGAATTGCGCTTCGACGGTCCCCTGTTGTGCTGCTTTCCGGTACCAGTACACGGCCTGCTTATTGTCCTGCACAACGCCCTGCCCCTTCTCGTACAGAAATCCCAGATTGGTTTGCGCTGCCGCATATCCTGCGTCTGCCGCTTGCCGGTACCAGGCTGCAGCCTGCCGGTAGTCCACCGCGGTGCCCTGCCCGTTCTCATGCATGACGCCCAAAGTGAATTGCGCCGACGCATTGCCCTGCGCTGCCGCTTTCTGCCACAAATCCATCGCCTTTTGGTAATTCTTGTCCTTGTAAAACCTCGCGCCATCCTCGAAGTTTCCGGCCAGCGCAGGAGCGGCCGCCAATGCCAAGGCGATCCCGATCGCTATTAACAGCCGCATGTCGCTCCCCTTGAAAATAGATGCTTCGCCACCCATCGACGCACATCATTATCTCTTACAATAGTACCAACCGGCGGCGTTCGGGTTGCACGGTCAAGCGCATGCGGATTGCTCACGATTCGCCGTCGAATTCCACTGAAACCTAAGGGATTCATCATGCCAATATCCATGTACCAGGTATCCGTTCCTGTTTTCGTCAAAACCCTGGTCAATCTCGCCGCGATTCTGGACAAAAGCGCGGCCTTTGCCGCAGCCAGGAAAATCGATCCGTCGGTGCTGCTCGCCTATCGCTTGGCACCGGACATGCTCAACTTGGCACGCCAGGTGCAAATCGCGGCGGACCACGCCAAACGCGCACCCGCCCGGCTCGCCGGAATCGAAGCACCCGTGTACGAGGACAATGAAGCAAGCTTCGCCGACCTCAAGGCCAGGATCGACAAGACCATCGCCTTCATCAATACCCTGAAGCCCGGACAGATCGACGGCTCGGAGGCGCGCGACATCACGCTGAAGATAGGCGGCAGCAGCCAGACCCTCAACGGCCAAGCCTACCTGCTGCACAATGCGCTGCCGAATTTCTTTTTCCACGTCACCACCGCGTACGCCATTCTGCGCCACTGCGGGGTGGAGATCGGAAAGAAAGATTTTATCGGCCAAATCTAGGGCCTGTTGACATTCAGCACATGAGCGCGACGGGGGTAATTTGGGATGCAGCGCAAGGCGCGAGGAGTGCCGTTTGGTCATTCCAAACAAGCGACGAGCAACGCCGCGCGGCGTCCCAAATTATCCCCCGTCCCTTCGGGTTGCCTCTAAATGCGGCGCCTGCGGCGTTGCGCTCCTCGCCAAGGGAACCACCCTTGGCTTCGTCCCCCAAGGGGACTTCCTTCGGGGCGTCGCGCGCCTTGCAGTCATCCGCATTTGGAGGCAACGCGTCTCATGCGATGAATGTCAACAGGCCCTAGGGCCGGTGGGCCTGCCGGCATCGGAAAAAGCGTGCGCCGATACCGCGGTGCCATAGCCGAAGAACATGATCGGCATGCGTTCATTCGCGCGGCGGGGCGCCTGCCCGGGCGCGACGCTCCTGGGCGCGTCCGAGTGCGAGCGCGAGCACCAGCCAAGCGCCGGCCAGCGGCACCGTCGCCAGCGAGATCGTCGACAGCTCAAGCCCGGCCCCGCGCAGCAGCGCGAACAGCCAGCCGCTCAGCGCATCCGCGCCGCGGAACACGACGATGTCGATCACGTTTTTCGCCTTGTATTTCTCCTCGCGCTCCAACACCGTAAACAACACTTCCCGGGCGGGATTCGAGAGGGCGAAATTGGCGGTCCGCTGGATCGCCTGGAACGCGATCACCACCAGCAGCATCGGCGTGAAAGCCAGCGCCAGGAAGCCGAGGCCGAAGACCAACGGAAGGACCGCAGCCGCGCGCCCGACGCCGAAGCGCGCGATCAGCCGGCCGGTCGCAAAGAACTGAACGATGAGGGTCAAAACCCCGACCGCCAGGTCGATACTGGCGAAAATGCGGGTGCGCACCCCCGGATCGTCGGAGGCGGCGGCAACGATGTTCGCCTGTTGGAGATAAAGAAACGTTCCGGCAAGCGACAGCAGGGTTACCCACAGCGCGATGCCCGCGAGATAGGGCGAGCGCAGCAGCATCGTGATGCCGGCAAGCCAGCCTCCGCCAAGCACATCGGCCTCCGCCGGCGCCGGGGGCGACGGCTGCGCCGTGGCCACCACCGCCATCGACCCGGCTAGCTGCGCAACCGGCGCGCCCCGGGTTGAGGCTGCCACGGACTCCAGCCGCCGCGCGCACAGCACGGCCAGCTCCAACAACAGCGCCGCCACAACGAGCAGATTGACCGGGCCGAGCGGCACCGCCAGCCCGATGGTCAGCGCCGGGCCGAGCAACGCTCCGGCGGAGCCGCCGGCGGCGATGAAACCGAACAGCCGCTTGCCCTGCTCACTTGCAAACAAGTCCGCCATGAATGACCAGAACACCGACACCGCGAACAGGTTGAACACGCTGACCCAGACGAAAAACACCCGCGCGACCTGCACTTTGCCGATATCGAAAGTCAGCAACAGCCAGAAGATTGCAATATTGGCGACGAAGAAATGGTAGACCAGCGGAATGAAGCGCCCGCGCGGCAGGCGCGCGACCATGGCGCCGAACACAGGCACCGCCGCAAGCATCGCGACAAAGGTCGTCGTGAACAGCCATTGCAGGTTGCGCACACCGCCCGCGATGCCCATTTCGTCGCGCAACGGCCGCAGCACATAGTAACCGGCGAGCAGGCAGAAGAAATACCCAAATGACCAAGCCAGCGCCCGCCCCTCTCCCGGTCGCAGCGCCACCACCCGCCCCAGCCAGCGTTGAACCAGCGCATCGTTCACCGCCGCGCCTTGCGCAGCGCTGTGTTTCCGGCCTTGCTTGCCATGCGATGCAACATGGCGGCTACGAACTGATGCCGAGTGTGCGGCGCACCTCCGCTGCCGTCATTGCCTTGCCGAAAATGGGCGTGCCGGCGTCGAAATCTTTCGCCCGCGCAAGGCCTCCGACCACGACCGGCTCGAAGCCGGCGTCCTCGACCAGGCGCACTGCGACCTTGAGCGCCGCCGGGTCGTCGCCAGCCAGCGGGATACCGAGCTTTTCTCCGGCGCGATGCGCCTCGCTTTTCATGCTGATGTAGCCGACGCAGTTGAAAGCGCGCACCAGGCGCGCGCCGGGAAGAAACTGCGGCGAGGCGACGCCGGTTCCTTTAGCCCTGGCCTCGATGGCCATCTCGCCGTCACGCGCCGGTATCGGGTTGCAGGCGTCGAGCACGATCTTGCCTTTGAGCGCATCGCCCAGATCGCGCCCCACCTGCGGCAATGCGGCGTAAGGCACCGCAATGAGCAAGACTTCACCGAATGCGGCCGCCTCCTTGCTGGTACCGGCACGCGCGCCGGTCCCGAGGCGTGCCGCCAGCGCTTTGTCGTGTTCGAGATCGAGCGAGGAGAACATCACTTCGTGCCCGGCTCTCACCCAGAGCTCGCCAACGGTGCCGCCGAGGCGGCCCGATCCGACGACCCCGATGTTCATCTTTCCTGCGCGCTCCAGCGCGGCGCGCGTTGCGCGCGGAGCCCCCACCAAGACCAGGCTTGCCGCAGCAACCCCGGCGGTCTGTAGAAATCTGCGGCGGCTACGCTTCAGGGCGTGATTCGTTTTCATCAGAGATCTCCGGAATGAGGGAGTTCATGCTATAAATTGACCGGCTAAGATCCAGGTTATTGTAGGAGATAACCGCGACGTTCTCCTAGGGCCTGTTGACATTCAGCACATGAGCGCGACGGGGGTAATTTGGGATGCAGCGCA
>Ga0156177_1026_pt2 | contig 14825 bp, 10 predicted proteins | sample RifCSPlowO2_12_FD_107830 | JGI IMG/M metagenome (GOLD analysis project Ga0156177, IMG submission 107830) | Betaproteobacteria bacterium RIFCSPLOWO2_12_FULL_64_23
ATGCCGCCCTGGCCGAGCTCGGACGCGATGTTCCCGGGCGCACACTGCAGGTCGCCTGCGTCTATGGAAACTTTTCCGAGCGCCTTGCCGCGCGCGTGGCGCCGGGGGGCTCGCTCGACATCGTCGACGTGCTGCCGATCCAGTTGCGCAATCTGCGCAAGAAACTCCCGGCCTCGGCGCCGGTGACGCTGCATCAGCACGACTCGACCGCGCTCGGTTTCGAAGACGCGAGCTATGACCAGGCAATCCTTTTTTTCCTGTTGCACGAGCAACCGGCTGCGGCGCGCAGGCAGACCCTGCGCGAAGCGTTGCGGGTGGTCAAGCCCGGCGGCAAGCTGGTGCTGGTCGATTATCACCTGCCGTGCCGCCTGCACCCGTTGCGCTACCTGTTGCGTCCGGCGCTGCGTGCACTCGAGCCCTTCGCCCTCGACCTGTGGCAGCATGAAATCGCGCAATGGCTGCCCGATAGCGTCGCCCCGGGGCAGATGCGCAAGCAGACCTATTATGGCGGCCTGTACCAGAAGCTGGTGATTTCGGTGTAGGTTTGGCCGGCCGACCGGATTGTGGGAGCGAGCTTGTGCACCGAAGGAAATCCCCTTAGGGGACTCGCGAATTCTGCTGTTCGCGAGCTCCGCAAGGGGACTTGGTTCGCGGCGCAAGCTCGCTCCCACGGCGGCAGGCGGACTGATCGCACCAAGCTTGACCCTGATCAAACGCGGCGGCGCGAGCCCGGAGGCGGTTTATAGTATGATTCGGCGCTGGGGGCCGCCGACGGAGCGTGGTCGGGCCCTCAGTCAGCCCCGCGGCTGGCGCCGGCGAGCCAAGGCGAGCGCCTTGGACGAAGTTCCGCAGCGCCACGGCACCGCACAGGGCGCGGCGCAGGCCGCGCGCCGCAAGCAGGCACCGGGTGCCACCGCAGCGTTAGCGTTCCCAAGGGAAAATACGGAGAGCTATTGGCATGAGCACACGAGGGGCAAGTGACGAAGTGACCGACGGCATCGCCGCCATCGAGATGCATCGGCAGGGCACCGAAAAGGAGTCGGGCCTGGCGGCGGCGTGCAGCGAGGCGCTGCGCAAATTGCAGACGCTGCTCGAGCAGGAAAAGGAAGCCCTGCAGCTGCACGGCCCGGACACGGTGCATGCGTTCAATGTCGAAGCGGTGGCGAACGAAATCCAGCGGGTGCAGTCGATGGTCGGCAACAAGGGTCAAGGCGCGATGCCGAGGAACCTGCGGCCACGGGGGCAGCAGCTGCCGCGGCCGGAAAAGGCCCATAGTCCCCCGAGGAACCGCGGCCGCAGGACCATGGGCCGCACCGGGGGTCGCGGCGGCGGCCGCAGCGGCGGCGGTGGCGCTGGCGGCGGCGCTGGTTCCGGCGCGCGCTAGGCAAGCCGCATGCGCGCGCTGATATCCGGTGGGAAAGCGCATGTCTGATTCGATCGCGCTGTGGCACGCCGAGCACCGGCATTTCACGCGGCTGCTCGATCTGCTCGAGCGGCAGGTCGCCGCGTTTCACGCCGACGACCAGCCGAACTTCGAGCTGATGCTCGATGTGGTGAGCTATCTGCGCTATTTCCCCGATCGTTATCACCATCCGCGCGAGGACGTCGCGTTCGCCCGCCTGGTCGAACGCGACCCGCAGATGAAATCCGCGATCGACCGGCTGCTGCAGGAGCATCGGGTGATCGCCGCTGCCGGCGCCGAACTGCTCACCTACCTCGAGCAGGTGCTCGACGATGTCGTGGTCGAGCGCGCAAGAGTGGAAGCCGCGGCCGCGACCTACCTCGTCTACTACCGCCGCCACCTGGCGCTGGAAGACCGGGACATCGTGCCGCGCGCGGAGCAGCTGTTGACCCCGCAGGACTGGGAGGCGGTCATGGCGGCGGTCCCGCACGGCCCGGATCCGCTGTTCGGCGAAGACTTCGATGCGCGCTACCGCGAATTGCGCCGGCAGATCGCGCTCGAATCGAAAGAAATCTGATACGCTGATGGCGTGAAGGTTACGCATTACTTCGCGGCAATCCGTCAACGGCCGGATCGGGCTATCATCCGAGACGAATGGATCGAAAAGGCTGTCCTGGCGCCTATTCGGGAATCAGTCCAAGCCGATGGCCGCATCCGGCGCTGGGTGCAGGTGCCGGAAATGGAGGACCGGTTTCTTCGCGTGGTTATCTTGCCCGATGGTGAGACCGTGCATAATGCTTTCTTTGACAGAAGGTTTACACCATGAAAGTTCGTTACTTCGCTGACACCGATACCCTGCTCATCGAGTTTCGGGATTCTCCGGTTATCGAGACCCGAGACCTTGATGAAAACACGGTTCTTGATGTGGATGGCCAAGGTAACATCTGCTCCATTACAGTCGAGCATGCCTCTCAGCGCGCCGGTGCACCACAGTTTTCCTACGAGCAAGTTGCCGCATAACTACAGACGCTTGACCGGCTCGACGCCAGGCTGGACGACAATTCCACCGCCTAGCACAGCGTGAACTGGACGCGCCTAGCGCGGAGCAGCTGTTGACCCCGCAGGACTGGGAGGCGGTCATGGCGGCGGTGCCGCACGGTCCGGATCCGCTGTTCGGCGAAGACTTCGATGCGCGCTACCGCGAATTGCGCCGGCAGATCGCGCTCGAATCGAAGACCCCCTGACAAGGTGGGCTGCGCGCAGGACGCCTTCGCCCGCCCTGCAGTCGCATCCTCGAGGCGCGCCCCCCTGCTAGTATCCATAGGACTGATCCGAACGGGCGGCGTGCATGAATTCGCCTGATATTGCGATCAGAAAAGCGGCGATTGGTTCCCTCCGGAAATGCAGGCGATTTGATATATATCAAAACCGGACCGGGATGTCGCAGGTAGCATGTCCACGGGAGTCGTCCGCCCAGTATTTTTCAGCTAAGAACAGTGTTGACGCGGCGGCAAGGCAGAGTGAACGGCAGTGCCAGAGTGATTCTTCGGTAAGTTGTCGGGCTTGGGGTCAATTTCGAAGTCGAGTTGATGGTTCTTAGATCTTGGGGGAAAAAATGATGTCAACGAAATCCACGATTGTTCGATGGGGCGCTGCGGCCCTGATGATCGGCATGCTGGCCGGTTGCGGTGGTGGTGGCGGTGGTGAAACGACAGCGGCTGCACCGCCGCCTGCTGTTGTCCCGCCTGCTGCGGCTCCGGGTGTTGCCGTTCCGACCGGCACCGCGCCGGTGACCTTTACTGCCCTGACAGCCGCACAGATTGCCGCGCTGACTCCCGCGGTCACTGTCGGCGGCGTGAGCATCTCCAGCCCGCCCGTCGTGACTTTCGCGATTTCCGATGGCGCCACGACCAACAACGCGATCCTCGGGATCACGACGAGTCAGGTGCGCTTCATGCTGGCGAAGCTGGTACCGGGCACGAACGGCTCCCCGAGCAAATGGGTCAGCTACGGCGTGATTAACTCCGCTGGCACTGGGGGACAACGGCCCAACGCGGAAACTAACGGTACGCTGGTCGATAACAAGAACGGAACCTACACCTATACCTTCGCCAACGACGTCGCCAAGCTCAAGGACAAAATCGCGGGCCTGACCTTTACCGCCCCCGAGAGCGCCGCAGACCTGGGCGATCTCACCTATGATCCGAACCTGACCCACCGCCTGGTGATTCAGATGTCCGGCGGCGGCCTCGAGAACCCCGTGAACGCCGTCTATGATTTCATTCCCGCAACAGGGAAAGCTGTCACTTCGACGGACACGCAGCGGCAGGTCGTCGCCATAGCCAGCTGCAACCAGTGCCACGAGAAACTGGCTTTGCACGGCTCCGCCCGCATCGACACGCAATACTGTGTCACCTGCCATACCGACCAGCGTAAGTTCGGCCGCACGAGCGTGGCCTCCACCGCGCTGGCATTCCCGGCACTCGTCGAATTAGCCAAGGTCGATCCGATCACAGGCATTACCAGCTATTATTATTCGAAAAATACGACCACGACCTCGAGTTCATACCACCCGACCGGAACCGATCCGACCTATGTCGGCGATGGCGAGACCATGGGCGACTTCCCGAGGATGGTCCACAAGATCCACCAGGGCCACAGTCTGGTCAAGCAGAACTACAACTACGCCAACGTGGTGTTCAACAACAAAGCCTTTTCGATACTGGGCGATGGCCAGAAGATGTGCGCCAAGTGCCACGACAACACCAAGGCGGCGCAGGCCGACAACTGGAACGCAGTGCCGAGCCGGCTCGCCTGCGGCGCCTGCCACGACGGCATCAAGTTTTCAGACGGAACGGGCACGACGCTGGCCGGCGCGACCACCGGCCACGTGGGCAAAGCGCAATCGAGCGACGCCACCTGCGCCCTGTGCCACGGCGCGGCCGACATCAAGACCTATCACCAGACCGAGAACCTCACTGCGCACAATCCGACGACTGCAACCGGGCTGGTGAACTTCACCTATGAAGTCAAGTCCGCGGCCGTGGACGCCACGAGCAACGATCTGACCGTAGTATTCAAGATCAGCGCCGACGGTACCGCGCTTACCGCTCTCCCGCCGACTGGTTTCACCGGTAGCCCGAGCTTCCTGCTTGCCTGGGCGGAATCCCAGGACGGGATTACCACGCCGATCGACTATAACAACAAAGGTGTTAAGCTAGCCCAAGCAAAAAATCCTGCGATCGCGACCGGCCTGAGCGGCCCTGATTCCAGCGGCTATTTCACCTCGGTCATTCCCAGCGCCTCGGCGTTCCCGGTCGGTGCCAAGATGCGCTCAGTCGCCCTGCAGGGTTACTACACGCAGGCCGCCGGAACCGGTGGAATTGCAGCGAACACCGCCCGCCACACGGTCTCGGCGGTCAAGGCGGTCACCGGCGACACCGAGCGCCGCAAAGTCGTCGATGCGGCCAAGTGTTCCAACTGCCACGAGTTCTTTGAAGGACATGGCGGCAACCGCGTCTTTTCGAAAGATTCGCCCTCGCTTGTGTGCGTGCTGTGCCACGTGCCGGGCATGACCAGCAGCGGCCGTTCGATGCCGGATTCGGAACTCAATGCCTTGGTATTTACTGGCGAAAAGGCCAAGATCCTCGCGGATTGGGGCTTCGACAACACCTTGCCCAATGCCGCGCTGAAACTCCCGGTAACGACCAACAACTTCAAGGATATGATCCACGGTATCCATAGGGGTCGGGAGCGGGTCACGCCGTTCATGGATGCGCGCTATTTCCGCGCTAACCTTACCCTGCTCGACTTCAGGAGAATGGATTTCCCGGGCAAAATCAACAACTGCGAGACCTGCCACATTGCCGGTACCTATACCAATGTGTCGGCGAACGCGTTGGCGTCCACCTACGAGTCCATCGATGGGACGTATGGGCCGGCAATTGCCGCAGGAACTGCGACACCGGCCATGGCCAACGTGGCGCTGGGTAAAGCTAATCCCGAGGACAAGGTGGTCTCGCCATTTGCCGCGGCCTGCGTCAGCTGCCATGATTCAGTAGCGGCCGCGAGCCACATGGCCACCCAGGGCGGCATGATCCAGATCGAGCGCGGTGATGCGTCGTTGGGCGCTCCCGCCGCCGGTACGTGGGCTTACAACGTAGCCACGCCAGGCAAAGGCGAGGCATGCGCAACTTGCCACGGCACCGGCAGGGCGGAGGACATCGCAGTCAAGCACAAGTAGTAGATGTCCGACGGGGCACGGTGCGCCGTGTCCCGTGAATAGAAACAAAAAAATAACCCGGATGCGGAAGCGCATCCGGGTTATTTTTTTGCTAACTCAAGCGGTGCTCTCGATATCGGCGACAGCGGCAATCAACGCTACAAATTCGCGCCGATCGCCGCAGCTTGCCAAAGCGACTAATGAAACGCCAGTGCAGGAACTCTCGAGCTACTTCTGGTCAGAAGAAAATTTCACCGGGTCATTAGCTAACTGAATGTGCCGGTTCATCCGAGCCCTGGGCATGGCCGGGAGTGCCCAGCGCTAACAACGCCGAGTTTGATCTAGGTCAAAACTGGCGCGCGCCACCTACCGGAAAATCGTACTTTGAAAACTGGCAAAAATGGTATTGGTGTATTCAATATTAACGCGTGAAGGGGGGCTGCCGTGAAGACTTCTGACCTGTCGAGCAAGAACCGAACCTCGTATCGTTTGCTCACCTATATAGCGGCTAGCTTGCTGGCAGTAGGCTTGACTGCGTGCGGTGGTGGAGGTGGGGGTGACACGACGGCTGCGGCGCCGCCGTCTACGCCTCCCGTCGTTGCCCCGCCTACGGTTAATGCCGCTGCGAGCATAGCAACGGCCACGGCGGTTGCCGCCAACGACACGGCGACCGCTCCGACCGCCGCTTTTACCGTCGTGCAGAGTGCCGGCGTTCCGGTGGTGAGCATCGCCAGCCCGCCCAAGGTCAATTTCACGGTGATCTCGGACGGCGCGGTGGTAAAGGGTCTGACCGCAAGCAATGTGAGCGTCATCATTGCCAAGCTGGTCCCCGGCACCAATGGGACACCGGACCAGTGGATGAGCTACACCTACCGCACCGAGACAGCCACTGCGACCGTCGGCCCGGGCGGCAAGCCCGTTCTGGCAAGCGCGACGCAGGCCACGACCGATCCCAAGCAGACGGACGCCGCACTCCTCGCCGCGCAACTGGTCTATAACGATGCCGGTTACTATACCTACACGTTCAGCACCGATATCAAGGACCCCGCCAAGACCAATGGCGTGACGTTCGAACCCACGCTCACCCATCGCATCGCGATCCAGTTAAGCTACACTAACAAGGCCGCCGCGACGGTGCGGGTCAATCCCTATTTTGACTTTACCATCGATGCCAGCGGCAATGCCGTGGCCGTCACCGACAGCAGCAAAACGCGCAAGGTAGTCGACATCACCACCTGCAACGAGTGCCACAGCAAGCTGGCGCTGCACGGTGGCGGGCGTGTCGATACGCAGTTCTGCGTGATGTGCCACAACGCCGGCACCACCGATGCCAACAGCGGCAACGTGCTCGACTTGAGGACCATGGCCCACAAGATCCACGCCGGGAAGAAACTGAAAACAATGTTTGGCCAGGATTACGCCATCTGGGGCTACCGCGACACCGGGTACGACTACACGAAAGTCGTCTTCCCGCAGGAACTTCTCAACTGCACCAAGTGCCACGACGGCAGCAAGAAGGACGCCGCGGGTAATCCGTTGGCCGCGCAGGGCGACAACTGGAAGAAAGTGCCCAGCCGGGCAGCCTGCGGTTCCTGCCACGCCGGCATCAACTTTGCGAATAATACCGGTGTCACCCTGGGCGATGCAGCAAAAGGTCTGACGATCTCCAGCTTTGCGCACATCGGTGGCGCAAAGCAGGATGACTCGCAATGCGTCCTGTGTCATGACGCATCGAACATCCCCGTCTATCACAGCGACACCATGCCAACAACCGCTGATGCCGCCAAGCGCACCATGAGCGCCGAGATCACCAATGTCGCCATTGATGTCGTTCCCACGGCGGTTACGGCGACGACTACGGCCGGGTCGACGGGGACGGGCAACGTTACCGTCACCTTCACGCTGACGGATAATGGCGTTGCGGTCACTGACCCCGCGGCTTTCTCGGGTCTGGCGCTTACCCTGTCCAAGCTGAACCCCGCCGCATCGGGTTCTTCGACCTACTGGCAGAGCTACACCGGCAGAGGCCGCACCAAAGACGCAACGAAGCCGCCCGTAATCCAGGGCTATTCCGAAAATGCATTGGCGGCGAATCTGACGCACACCGGTAGCGGGGTCTGGACCTACAAGTTTCAGCTATTGAACGGCAGCACCCCCGGGGACATCAGAACCATCGTTAAAGTTGCCAATGCAACGGCGAGTTCGATTACGGGTGCTTACTCGGCTGCGAGCATGCCCGTGCTGCCGAACACAACGCTCACCGATACCAGCATGACCACGGTCAGCTACGATTGGTGGAAGACGCACCGCGTGGGAATGGAGTTCAACAAAGTTTCCGGCACAACCACCATCAACAATAAATTCAATGCAATCTATGATTTCGTGCCGCTGGCGGACTCGGCGAGACAAGCCGAAACCCGCAATATCGTGTCCATGAACACCTGCGCCACCTGCCATGCCGGCACGAAGCTGCACAAGGGTTATACGGTCGAGTATTGCGTCACCTGTCACAACCAGAATACCTATGAACCCTATTCCGGAAGCACCACTACCGGACTCGGTACGGTATCCGTGGACCTGCAGCAGTTCGTCCACAAGCTGCATCGGGGCAAAGATCTGCCCAGCGTTGTGGCCGGTGGTTCATATGTAATCAACAACGAGAACTACTCGTATGGCGCCTTCCCCGGCAACATCAAGGACTGCGCGATCTGCCATAGCGCAACGGCCACCAAGGCCGATGGCACGACGGTGCTCGAGAATGCCGCCAACTGGTATACGACACCCACCAAACGCGCTTGCGGGGCCTGCCATGACAGCACAGCAGCTACGGAGCATATTGATGCGCAGATCACTAGTACAGGTACTAGTCCGGGTGAGCAGTGCGTGTACTGTCACGGCCCGACCAGCGCATATGGACTCAGTGTCAAGGCCGTGCATGCGAAGTAGCGTGACCGGGGTTTGGTCACAGTAACAAAGCCGGGCACGGTTCGCCGTGCCCCGGTAAAGCGGCAAAAATCTAACCCGGGGGTGGCAACGCTTCCGGGTTGTTTTTTTGTTCACCCCGGATGCGCCAGGAACCTTGACAGCCCCGGCGATGTTCGCTAAACAACGATTACCAAAGCAAACCCCCAAGGAGATAGTTCATGCAACGCAGCCTCATCCCATCCGCACTCATCGCCGCAGCACTGCTGCTGTCAGCGAGCCTGTCCTTTGCCGTCGAAAACAAGCCGGGGACTGCCGGAGAAACCAAAGCGGTCAGCGCTCCCAAATCGGCGGAAAAAAGCGCCAAGCCTGCGAAAACGACGGCCAAGGTCAAGCTCGTGGATATCAACAGCGCCGGCAAGGCTGAGTTGAAGACGCTTCCAGGCATCCGCGACGCGGACGCCGACAAGATCATTGCCGGGCGGCCTTACCTCAGCAAGGCCAATCTCGTTACCCATAACATCCTGTCGCGCGAAGTCTACGAGAACCTCAAGAGACTGGTGATCGCCAAGCAGAAGGGAGATCCCCCGGCCAAGCCCGGCCAGAAGTAAACGGTTGCTGAACCCAATAACCACGATGGCGTAGTGGCGGATTGCATTTGCAGGCGGAGGTAATCTGATTTAGGATTCGGAACGGTTTTCATAGCTGCGCAGCGGCTGGTCCTCAAACAAAAGGGTAGTCATGATCACGCATCGATCATCGTTTCAATGGATCAACCTTGCACTCCGCGATGCGGACTTCCGGGCGGTAGCGGCGGGCTTGCTGGTATTGGCCCTGGCCGGATGTGGTGGCGGCTCGGGTGGTGGCGCTGCCGCCGTGGGGACGCCCGCAGCGCCGGGTGGAGCGGCGTCGGACACTGCGGCGCTGACTGCTTCGAGCGCGCTGACGATGAATATCACCGGAGTGAGCATCGACAGCCCGCCAGTGATGGATTTCACCGTCACCAACGAGACCGGCCTCGGCATGGCGGGGCTCACGGCCGCAGACCTGCGCTTCAATATCGCCAAGCTGATACGGGATTCGAGCGGCGGTCCGAGTGTCTGGCAGAACTATATCAACCGGGCCAACGGCGGGGCGGTGCAGGGCAGCCAGGAGCGGTCGGCCGCCGGCTACGCTTTCGGAACCTTGGCTAACAAGGGAAACGGCAGCTACACCTATACCTTTGCCACCGATATAAGGAGCGCCACCTGCCCGGCGCCGTGCACCGATGCGGATGGCAAAGCGCTCGATCTCAGCTTTCAGCCGGGCCTCACGCACCGCGTCACGATTCAGCAGGCCAACAGCGCCTATCCCAAGTCTGCGGGCACCTACGATTTCGTGCCCAATGGCGGCGCGATCGTCGCCAAGCGCGATATCGTGGCGACGGCCAAGTGCAACGAGTGCCATAACCAGCTAACGGCGCACGGCACCCGCGTCGACACCAAGTTGTGCGTTACCTGCCACAACCCGGGTTCCTGGGTTGCCGGAGCGCCCAACACCCCTGTTGATTTCAAGGTGATGATCCACAAGATTCATAACGGCGCCAGCCTGCCCAGCGTCATCACCGGGACGCCGTACGTGGTCAACGCTACTGATTTTTCCAAGGCCGCATTCCCGCAGGACGTGCGCAATTGCACCAAGTGCCATGACGGTACTGCCGGCGCGGCAAACGCCACCGCGCAGGGCGACAACTGGAAAACCCAGCCGAACATGGAAGCCTGCGGCGCCTGCCACGACGATGTCAATTTCGGCGCCAAGCCCGATCCGGCCAAACCGTATCAGACAAAGGCGCATTCAGGTGGCGTCATGAGTGACAACAGCAGCTGCGCTCTGTGCCACGCGGCAGGAAAGTTCACCGACAACAAGGACATCGTCGTCGCGCACAACTTCCCGGCCAGACTAAAGGCGGCGACAGCCAAGTTCAAGTACAACATCCTCAGCGTCACGCCGACCACGGCGGGCAGCTTGCCGGTCGTCACCTTCTCGGTCACCGACCCGACCAATGCCGATGCGCCCTACGATATCAAGACCGCCGCGGCATTCACGGCCGGCGGCGCCAGCACGCTGAACGTCAAGCTGGGCTGGAGCACATCGGACTTCGGCAACGACGGCAGCGGCCAAAACTTCGGCCAGCCGGTCACCGTCAATGCCCTGACCGCAGCCGTGGCGGGAACGGTCGCGGGCACCTATACCGTCACTTCGACCGTCGCCGTACCGGCGGCGCAAACGGGCACGCTGCGGGTGATGATGGACGGGCATCCAGCCGGCGATGTCAGCACATCCGGGACGTTTACCGATAGGCTGCCAGCAAAGAGCGCGTTCAAGGATTACGCGATTACCGGCACGGTAACGGCGCGACGGGTCGTGGTTGACATCGCCAAGTGCAACGTCTGCCATGACGTGCTGAGCCTGCACGGCAACAACCGCAACGACGAGCCCGGTGTGTGCGCGATTTGCCACAACCCGAACGCGACCGACGCGAGCCGGCGTCCGGCCACTGCGGGCGTGCTTACCGGCGGCGTGGATGGCAAGCTGGAAGAGTCGATCGACTTCAAGACCATGATCCACGCCATCCATGCGGGCGAATCCGGCAAGGGCGGGATACGCGCCAAGGGGATCACCGTCTATGGCTTCGGCGGCAGCGTGAACGATTTCAGCGGCGTGGTCTTTCCCGGGAAACTGAACGACTGCACCACCTGCCACGCGGGCGCCTCATACCGGCTCACAGGCATCTGGGGCGCGCCTACGGCCAACGGCATCCTCGGGAACACGATCAGCACCGGCGCTTCCACGACCGATCCTGCGGACAACCTGAGAATCACGCCGATCGCGGCGGTATGCTCGTCCTGCCACGACAGCGCATCGGCGAAACTCCACATGCAGGATACGTTCAATGGGGCGAACTTCTCGGCTACGCAGGCGGCAATTGGCGCGGCCGGCCCGGAAAATTGTTCTTTCTGCCACGGACCCGGCAGGTCTTATGACGTCCAAACGGTCCACGGCGTGAAGTAATGGCGAACATCAACAAGAACCATGGCTAACGGACAGACAACGATGACTATCACGAAACGAGTATTTGCCGCGCTGCTGTCCGGCTTTGCGTTCGGCGCTGTCGCGGCGGACAAAGCCGCCGAGCCGCCCGCGCCGCCGCCCAGCCTAGGCACGGAATACACCGAAACCGGCGCCGACACCTGCCTCATGTGCCACGTCGAGGGCGGCGGGTATCCGGTGTTCGAGATCTTCAAGACCAAGCACGCCAACCGCGCCGACAAGCGCGCACCGTTCGGCCCCGGGGGCCTGCAGTGCGAGGCCTGTCACGGCCCGGGCAAGAAGCACTTCGAGGGCGGTGGCGGCCCGGACGGCATCAACAGTTTCAAGTCCACCTCCTTCCTAACGCCTCGCGAGCGCAACAAGTTTTGCCTGGAGTGCCATCAGGGCAACGCGCGCAGCGGCTGGCACGCCAGCACGCACGAGAGCAACAACCTCGCCTGCGCCAGTTGCCACAAGATACACGCCGAGCGCGACCCGGTGCTGGCGATGGCCACCCAGCCCGATGTCTGCTACCAATGCCACCGCCAGGCGCGCGCCGACTTCAACATGCTATCCGCGCATCCGGTGCGCTTCGGCAAAATGGCGTGCAGCGACTGCCACAGCCCGCACGGCTCGACCAGCACCGGCATGCTGATCAAGCCAACCGTGAATCAGACCTGTTACACCTGTCACGCGGAAAAGCGCGGGCCGTTTCTGTGGGAACACGCGCCGGCGGCCGAGGACTGCACCCTGTGTCATCACCCGCATGGCTCGGTCAACCAGGTAAGGTTGAAGAAGAACCCGCCGCTGCTGTGCCAGCAATGCCATTCGGTCGCGGGCCATCCCTCGGTGGCGCGCACGCCCGCCGGGCTGCCCGGGGGCGGGGGCGGCGGGCAGGCGTTCCTGCTTGCCTGGAGCTGCCTCAACTGTCATTCGCAGATCCACGGCTCGAACCACCCGTCGGGCGTCAAGCTGATGCGCTAGCCGGACGGTGCGAGTACCGGTAACGAGATAAACCGAAACAGGACTGGAAAATGAAGATCTCGAATCAACTGCTTGTGCTCGGCGTGCTGTCGGCGCTGTCCGCGGCGGCGGCAGCAGACAGCGGCGGCCCGGCCGCCGTCGATACCTCGAATTGGAAATGCGAGTCCTGCAAGTTCGAGCAGGGGGTCAGCGGCACGCTCGACGTGGGTGCCGGTTCGGTCTCGGACAAGTCCGCCGAATTCGGCCATTACGCCGGCCTCCACAAGAAAGGTGGATATTTCATCGGCGACACTGCCGTGCGCTCGCGCGGAGAGCACGGGGCGTACTGGAATCTAAATGCATCGAACCTCGGGTTGGATACGCGCTCCGTGGAGGCTGAAGGCGGAAGGCAGGGCAGCTACAAGCTGCGCTTCAAGTACGACGAGACGCCGCACCGCATTTCCGACGGGGCGCTGACGCCCTACGCCGGCAGCGGCGGTGCGTCGCTGACCTTGCCGGCCGGTTTCGCCGCGGCGACGACCGCGGCAATGCCGCTCGCGAGCGCGCTGCAGTCAGTCGACCTGTACACGCAAAGAAATCAGCTGGGGTTGGGCGCGTCCTGGAATCGCACCCGGGAATGGGAATACGCAGTCAGCTTCCGCCATGAAACTCGCGACGGAAACATACTACGCACCGGCGGCGCGTTTTTCGTCAATACCGTCCAGCTGATCGAGCCGGTGGATTACGTCACCGACCAGGTGGACGCATCGGCTTCGTACACCGGCAAGAAATTCCAGATGAAGCTCGCCTATTACGGCTCGAAGTTCGGCAACGGCAACAAGTCGCTGACCTGGGACAACCCCTACGCGACCCCGGGTTTTCTTGCGACTTTTCCAGGCGCGGGCAGCGGGCAGCTCGCGCTGCCGCCGGACAACCAGTTCCACCAGGTCTCGGCATCGGCCGGCTACCAGTTCAGCGAGCGCACCCGCGCCAGCGCCGACATCGCCGTTGGCCGCATGACACAGAACGACAATTTCCTTCCGTATGCCACTGCCGTTGCCGGCCCGGGCGGTTCCCTGAACGGGCGCGCGGCGACGCTGAACGCCGGGTTGAAACTCAATTCCGCCGTCACTGACCGCTTGCGCCTGAATGCGGCCTACACGCATAACGATCGCGACAACCAGACGCCGCAAGCGCTTTATGCTGTGGTGTCGACCGACATGTTTGCGGGGACGCCAAGAACGAACCTGCCTTACAGTTTCAAGCAGGACAAATTGAAGCTGAGCGCGGATTACAGGGCCTCGGCGCGCCTTAGAGGGTCCGTAGGCGCGGATTTCGACGTGCACAAGCGCACTTTCCAGGAGGTGGACACGACGCGCGAGAACACGGCCTGGGGCAAGCTCAGCTCGCGCGTAACGGACAAACTCGATCTGACCCTAAAGCTGGCGCATGCCGAGCGCCGGAATTCGGGGTCCTTCCAGGCCGTTCCCGGGATTACCCCGCCGGAGAATCCGTTGCTCAGAAGATTCAATCTGGCCAATCGCACGCGGGAAACCGCCGGGTTGCGCGCCGATATAGCCGTGAACGAAAGTATCAATATCGGTCTCGGCGTCGAATCGTCCGAGGACAAATTTGCGGATTCGGCCGTCGGCTTGACCAACGCCAAGGATTTCAATGTGAACGGCGATGTCTCGGCGACACTCACGGAGCGAACCAGCCTGCACCTATTCGCGAACCGCCAGGAAATCAAGTCCAAGCAGGCCGGCAGCCAGACATTCTCGTCTCCGGACTGGAACGCCGACAGCAAGGACAAGATCGATACCTTCGGCCTCGGCGTGAAGCACGCGGCGATCAAGGACAAGCTCGATATCGGTGCCGATTACAGCGTCACGCGCTCGCGCAGCGAAATCAACGTCAACACCGGCGCGGGGAATCCGGCATTCCCCCACGTCACCGCTTCGCTCGACAGTCTGAAACTCTATGCCGCGTATCGTCTGAAGGAGAACCTGTCGCTGCAGGCGGGTTACTGGTACGAGCGCTACGCCAGCAGGGACTGGATGCTGGACGGCGTGACCGCCAGCGCCATCCCGAACGTCCTGGCCCTGGGCCTGCAGGCGCCGCAGTATCACGTGAACGTGGTCAGGCTGTCGCTGAGATACAAGTTCTAGGGCCTGTTGACATTCATCGCATGAGACGCGTTGCCTCCAAATGCGGATGACTGCAAGGCGCGCGACGCCCCGAAGGTCT
>Ga0156177_1203_pt1 | contig 14781 bp, 15 predicted proteins | sample RifCSPlowO2_12_FD_107830 | JGI IMG/M metagenome (GOLD analysis project Ga0156177, IMG submission 107830) | Betaproteobacteria bacterium RIFCSPLOWO2_12_FULL_64_23
CTGACCCAGGGCAGTTTGCCCAGACCGGCGCAGGCCTGGCGCAGAAATTTCTCCGGCTGCATTTCAGATTGCGACAGCTCGGCCAGAAAGTACAGCCATTGCTCGAACGGCAGGCCGACCGACAGGAGATACCTCGAAAACAACATACCCAGGCCGGCGAAGCCGGCACGCGGGTTCCAGGTGAGACCCAGCAGCAGCAATATCCCGGCGATCAGCAGCAGGCTGTAGGTGAGCGCGACCGGATAGTTCACCTTGCCCAGGGTCATGAAAGCGAAGCTGCCCAGCACCAAGAGCGCGATGATCATGAACAGGAACGCGCTGTAGAAAAAATCCACCACCTGCGGCGTCTCCCGGGCATCGGCCTCGGTCGGCAGGACCAGCATGATCAGGAACAGCAGCGGCAGCCCATACTGGGTCAATTGCTGCAGATCCCGCGTCTGCGAGAACCCGGGCAGCAGTTGCGGGAATACCCAGATCAGCAGCAGCGACACCAGGTACAGCAGCACGGTCAGATAGAAGTAGCGTTGCCAGCGTACCTGGAACAGGAACACCTTGCCGCCGACCACGCCGGCAAGCATGCACAACCACAAGAGCATCAGCCACCAGTTCCAGAAAAACAGCGCAAGCACGCACGCCAGGGCGATGACGGAAAGCTGCAGCGGCGTCAGGCTCTGCTCGCCGCGCATGAACGGCTGCCACAGGATGAACAGGCCGAAGTGGGCGAGCATCAGTGCGCGCGCCCAGATGTCTTCCACGCCGCGCATCGCGGTGACGTGCAGCAACACCAGCATGGCGACGAACAGCAGCCGCCAATAACGGCTGATGAGCATGGGGTAAGCGCGGGTCAGGGTAGCGGTGGCCATGGTGCTTGCACTTGTTATGCCTGCAGTTTAACCTGAGAAAGCCACACTCGGTACGCGCTCGGCGCCGGGTGTTTTCCGTATCCGCGCCATCCGTCGAAAGAGCCATGCTGCGCCATATCCTGCCGATCGCCCGCTACACCCTGCTCGAGGCGCGGCGCAACCGCCTGCTCATGCTGGCGCTGATCCTGGTGGCAGCCGGGCTGGCGTTCACCCAGTTCCTGCAGCAGGTGGCAATCACCGAATCGAATCAAATCCAGGCGGCCCTGCTGGCAGCTTTGCTGCGGGTCGGCGCCGTATTCATGCTGGCCGCCTTCGTCGTCACCAGCATGGTGCGCGAATTCAACGACAAGGTGATGGAGCTGATTCTTTCGCGGCCGCTGCGGCGCAGCAGCTATTTTCTGGGCAAGCTGGCCGGTTACGCCGCGGTCGCGCTCGCGCTCGCCCTGATATCCAGCCTGCCGCTCGCGCTGTTTGCGCCGGCGGCGCGGGTTGCGCTGTGGGGCTTGTCACTCGCCTGCGAACTGCTGCTGGTGACTGCGTTCGCGCTGTTTTGCGTGCTTTCGCTGACGCAGGTGATGTCGGCGCTCGCGGCCGTAGCCGGCTTTTATCTGCTCTCGCGCTCGATCGGCGCGCTGCAGATCATGGCCGCCAACCCCTTGTCGGACACGCTCAGCCTGGGCCAACAACTCGTCAATTCCGTCATCGACGCGATCGCCTTCCTGCTGCCCGGCCTGGACCGCATGACCCAGACCGGCTGGCTGATCTACGCGGCACCGACGGCGGCGGAAATCGTGCAGCTGCTGGCGCAGACCGCCGCGTATGCGCTGCTGTTGTGCGGCGCCGCCCTGTTCGACCTGCAGCGCAAGAATTTCTGATGCGCGACGAACGCCCGCTGAGCCACGTATCCCGGCCGGTGCTGGCCCTGCTTGCGGCCGGCCTCGCGTTGCAGATCGCGCTGCACGCGGCGGCGCCGCAACCCCGCGCGAAGGCGCCGGACCTGATGCCACCGCCCGCCACCCCGCTGTTGCGGCTGGCCGGCCTGGGCGAGCCGATCGCACTGGCCAAAATTCTGATGCTGCAACTGCAGGCCTTCGATTACCGGTCCGGCAGCAAGATACCGTACAAGGACCTGGACTACGCCCGCGTGGAAGCCTGGCTCGCGCGCATACTCGAACTGGACCCGGGCGGACAGTATCCGTTGCTCGCGGCCAGCCGCCTCTATGCCGAGGTTCCGGATGAAGCGCGGCAGCGCAGCATGCTCGATTTCGTCTATCGGCAGTACCTGCTCGACCCCAACCGGCGCTGGCCCTGGCTGGCGCACGCCACTTTCCTCACCAAGCACCGGCTGAAGGATATGGGCCTGGCGCTCAAGTATGCCAGCGCCTTGCAGAAGTACACCACGGCCAAGGACGTGCCGGCCTGGGCGAAGACCATGGAGATATTCATCCGCGAAGACCTGAACGAACTGGAAACGGCGCGGGTGATGATCGGCGGCTTGCTTGCCAGCGGCAGGATCACCGACCGCGGAGAGCTGAAGTTCCTGGATGGCCGGCTGCGGGAAATCGAGGAACGCCTGAAACAAGGAGCGGGGAAGAAGAAACGCTAAGGTGAATTGTCATAATATCGACATATGTGTCTGAATCCTGACTAGTCCCTGCTCCATTTGGCCTCAAAATGTGAAATACCTCACTTAAAACCGGGCATGGATATTGCTCATATGGTTTCACCACTCATTTTCTCCGCTGAGGGAAACGACATGAAAGCAAAGCAAACCGGTTTTACCCTGGTCGAAATCGCCATCGTGCTGGTGATCATCGGCCTGCTCCTGGGCGGCATCCTCAAGGGCCAGGAAATGATCACCCAGGCCAAGATCAAGAATATTATCAATGACTTTAATGGCATTACCGCCGCCATGAATTCTTACCAGGATCGCTATCGCGCGTTGCCCGGGGATGATGTTGGAGCCACGCGGTGGACGGGTACGGTTGCGGGAAACGGCAATGGCATCCTGAATTCTGCCGCGACAGCTGTTGCTCAGTACAAGAACTTGCCAGGCGCTGCCCCTGCTGCGGCTGAAGAGGTTAATCTTTTCTGGCATCACTTGCGCCTCGCCGGCTTTGTTGCCGGTGCAACCACCTACCCCGGGGGTGGACAGCAACCCAACAATTCCGTGAACGGGATCATGGGTGTACAAACCGGTGCCGGTGCGAGCACGTTGGGTTTTTCTTCTAACATTATTTGCACGACCAACCTGCCAGATAAAATAGCCATCGCCATAGACACCCAGATGGATGACGCGACGGCCGCTACCGGACAGGTTCGCGCCGTCGGCCCCCAAGCCGGTCCTAACCCCGACCTCGACGTCGTCATGGCCGTCAACTACACTGAAACCGGCACCAACCAGTACACGGTCTGCAAGAGCCTGTAAGCCGATACGGTTGCAAGCCCAGCCCGCCCTTCACGAGGGGCGGGCTTTTCATTTTGTCCCCTGCAGCAGGCGGATTTCCGGCTTCTCATGCGCGGCAGAACCGCTCAAAGCCGCAGCCAATTCCTGACCTGAAGTGCCGGGACCAACTTGTCCAGGGCGGCCCGGCCATGGCGGGCTCGCCTTACCCAACCCGGACCTCTCGAAATCATGTCCGCCCAAGCCTCCTCCACTTCGGAGGCGCGGTGCTCCTTGAGATAGGTCAATAGCAACCGGGCCTGAAGCAAGTCTTTGCTGGACTTGGTTGCAAATGTGCCTTCCCGCTCGCCATGGACCAAGAGTTTGTGCAGGGCATAGCGTGCCGGCTGCGGCACGTTAGCCACTACGCTGCGGTCCCCGGCGAACAGCACGGCCCGCTGCACATGCTCCAGCGAAAATTCCATGAACTTGAGCGGCTGCAGGGTGACGCCCAGCTGCGGGTGCTCGTAGGGCTGCGTGCCTTTGCGATGCAGCGTGGTCACGAAGTCCAGCTTGAAACCCGGTTCGCGCGGGTTCAAATAGGTGGCGCCGGCTGTTGAGGCAAGGCTGGAGACCGGCAGAAATCCCATCTCGAGAGACTTGATGGCCTCGTGCGTTTGAACCTGAACGTCACCCGGCAGCGCGAGGGATAGACTCTTGCCCGCGTGGGCAAAGTCGATATCTTGCGTGCGCGAGCCGTCTCCCCAGCGCACGCCGAGCATATTGGCGAACGCCAGGAACGCATGCGTACCGATGAGCACCCCCCCAGCGCGGAAAAACCCGTATTCGGCCAGGCGCTGAAGTACACGCAGGTGTCGGGGCAGGATTTCGGAGCATCCAAGGGCCGCGCAAGAGCGTGCCAAGGGACCCAAGGCGACCACGGCCGATGGTTGCGCCTTGCGCGCCATCAGCGCGCGCACAGGGGCCGTGTCTGGTCCGACAAACAGCTGACGCAACTTGCCGGAGGGCTCCGTGTACTGGAAATACCAGTACTTGGCCCCGCGCACCGTTTTCGATGCGAAGGAGCCCGACAGGTCCGCGACACTGCGCACGTGTTCGGCAACCAGCGCCGCTTCGAGCAATTGCGCGTACGCGGTCTGGGCGGTCAGCGAGAGTTCGGCAAAGGAAGCCATTTGGCTATACTAGTACGACGACACGTTGATTCGGAAGCGTGTGCCTTGCAGGAGCGAGCTTGCTCGCGAACCGGGTTGTTCGCGAGCAAGCTCGCTCCTACACCTTGGTGTGCGCAGGCCGTGCGCCAGTCACTTAAGTTTCACGCCACATTGTTTCGCAATTACTGTGTCATCGTACTAGTGTAGAAACTAAGTTAGTATAGCATCGAGCTATACTAATGCAAATGATGCGCTAGTATAGCGGCGGGGCGCTCCGCATCATCCACGAAGGCTTGCGGCGCCACGTCGCCCGCTCATTTCGTCCCCTGCAGCAGGCGGATTTCCGCCGCCTCCAGCGCATCGGGCTCGCCCAGCAGCACCACCACGTCGCCCGCCTCGAAGCGGGTCTCCGGCGCCGGTTCGCCGACGCGGATGCCGCGCCGGCGCACCCGCGTCACCGCGGCGCCCAGCGCCGCCAGATCCAGTTCGGCCAGCGTTCTGCCCACCGCATGAGCGCCCTGCGGCAGCGTGACCGAATGCAGGCGCGGCTGCCGGTGCTCGGCCACATCCGCCGCGATGTCGCCCTCGCCGTGGAAAAAGCCGCGCAGCAGGCTGTAGCGGTTATGGCGCACCTCGCGCACGCGGTGCACCACGCGCGCCAAAGGCACGCCCATCAGCACCAGCGCATGGCTGGCGAGCATCAGGCTGGATTCGAACGCATCGGGCACCACCTCGGCCGCCCCCGCCGCCTGCAGCCGCTCCATGTCCGCATCGTTCAGCGTGCGCACGATCACCGGCAGCGCCGGGTTGATCGCATGCGCATGGTGCAGGATCCTGAGCGAGGCGGGCGTATCCGCGAACGAAATCACCAGCGCGCTGGCGCGCGCCAGGCCCGCGGCGATCAAGGCTTCGCGCCGCGCGCCGTCGCCATACACCACGGACTCGCCCGCTGCGGCGGCCTCGCGCACGCGCTCCGGGTCGAGGTCGAGCGCGACGTAGCCTATGCCTTCCTGCTCGAGAAAGCGCGCCAGGTTCTGGCCGGTGCGGCCGTAGCCGCACAGCACCACGTGCTTCGCCGCCGCCATGCCGGAGACGGCGATCTGATGCAGCTCGAGCGAGCGCAGCATCCACTCCGAGGCGACGAAGCGCAGCACCAGTTTGTCGCTGTACTGGATCATGAAAGGCGCGCTCAGCATGGACAAGAGCATCGCCGCCAGGACGGGCTGCAGCAGGGCCTGGTCCACCAAACCGGCCCCGCCCGCCTGCGCCAGCAGCACGAAGCCGAATTCGCCCGCCTGCGCCAGTCCCAGGGCGGTGCGCAGGGCATTGCCCGGGGTGGCGCCGAACAGGCGTGAAAGCACGGCGATCAGGGCGAACTTGAACAGCACCGGCGCCGCGAACAGCAGCAGCACCAGCGTGAATCGGTCGAGCACCACGGACAGGTCCAGTTGCATGCCGACGGTGACGAAAAACAGGCCCAGCAGCAAATCGCGGAACGGCTTGATGTCCTCTTCCACCTGGTGCCGGTATTCGGTTTCCGAAATCAGCATGCCGGCGAGAAACGCGCCCAGCGCAAGCGACAGGCCGGCAAGCTCGGTGACCCAGGCAAGGCCGAGGGTGATCAGCAGCACGTTCAGCACGAACAACTCGTGCGAGCGCCGCCGCGCCACAATGTGAAACCAGCCGCGCATCAGCTTCTGCCCCGCAAACAGGATCAGCAGCAGGACCACGGCGGCCTTCGCCAGCGCCAGCGCCAGCACCGGCGCGAGATGCTCGGCCGGCTGCGCCAGCGCCGGGATCAGGATCAGCAGCGGCACCACGGCCAGGTCCTGAAACAGCAGAACGCCGATGATCTCGCGCCCGTGCGCGGATTCGAGCTGCATGCGCTCGGCCAGCAGCTTGCTCACGATCGCGGTCGAGGACATGGCCAGCGCCCCGCCCAGCGCAAAGCCGAGCTGCCACGGAAAACCCAGCAGCCAGGCGAGCGCGGTCGGCGCGAACACGGTGAGCAGCACCTGCCCCATCCCCAGACCGAACACGACCCGGCGCATGTTGAACAGCTTGGGCAGGCTGAATTCCAGGCCGATGGAGAACATCAGGAACACCACGCCGAACTCGGCCAGATAGGCGTAGCCTGATTCCTTGCTCGCCGGGATCCATTGCAGGGCGTGCGGCCCGATCGCCACGCCGACCAAGAGGTAACCCAGCATAGGCGGCAGTTGCAGGCTGCGCGCCAGCACCACCACCAGCACGGCGCTGGCCAGCAGTAGCAGCACCAACTCTAGGGGATTGCTCATCGGATGGCGTGCGCGGGATAGGGCAAATTGGGGTTCTGATATACTTTGACCCATGATACCTGCAGCATCCCGCATGGACAAAATATTACCGTCCAAGACCGCGCTGGAGCTGGCAAAACAGGTGCTCGCCATCGAAGCCGAAGCCATCCAGGGCCTCGCTGCGCGGCTGGGCCAGAGCTTTCTCGACGCCGTTGCGCTGCTGCTCAACTGCAAGGGCCGCGTGGTGGTGAGCGGCATCGGCAAGTCCGGCCATATCGCGCGCAAGATCGCGTCCACCATGTCGAGCACCGGCACGCCGGCCTATTTCGTGCATCCGGCCGAGGCGAGCCACGGCGATATCGGCATGATTGCGCGCGACGACGTGCTGATCGCGCTGTCCAACTCCGGCGAAAGCGAGGAACTGCTCACCATCCTGCCCTTGCTCAAGCGCCAGGGGGCGCGCCTCATCGCCATCACCGGCAATGCGAATTCGGCGCTGGCACGCGAGGCCGACGTGCACCTGGACGCGCGCGTCGACAAAGAGGCCTGTCCGCTGAACCTCGCTCCCACCGCCAGCACCACCGCGGCGCTGGCCCTGGGCGACGCGCTGGCGGTCGCCCTGCTCGATGCCAAGGGCTTCGGCGCCGAGGACTTCGCGCGCTCGCATCCGGGCGGCGCGCTCGGACGGCGCCTGCTGACTCATGTGCGCGACGTGATGCGCAGCGGCGATGACCTGCCCTCGGTGCCGGAAACCGCCAGTTTTTCCGAGGCGCTGCTGGAAATGTCGAAAAAGCGCATGGGCATGACCGCCGTGCTCGATGCAGCCGGGCGCGTGAGCGGTGTATTCACCGACGGCGACCTGCGCCGGACGCTGGCCCAGGTCGAGGACATCAGATGCGCGCGCATCGTCGACATCATGACCCGCAATCCGCGCGTCATCGGCCCCGGCAAGCTGGCGGTCGAGGCGGTGCAGATCATGGAAGAGCGCAAAGTCAACCAGCTGCTGGTGGTGAGCGACGAAGGCGAACTCGTGGGCGCGCTGAACATGCACGACCTGTTCCGCGCCAAGGTAATCTGAACCGGAATGGATGACGCATTGGAGCGCGAGGGCGCGCCGAAGCGCGAGGACCCGGATGGCGCGCTGAAGCGCGAGGGCCTGGACGGCGCGCTGAAACGCGAGGGCCTGGACGGCGCGCTGAAACGCGCCGAGGGCCTGAAACTGATGATTTTCGACGTCGACGGCGTCATGACCGACGGCACGCTCTATTACTCCGAGCGCGGCGAGGAACTGAAAGCATTCAACATCCAGGACGGCCACGGCATCAAGATGCTGCGGCAATACGGCGTGGAGGTCGCGCTGATCACGGCCAGGAACTCGCGCGCAGTGGAGTTGCGCGCGGCCAACCTCGGCATCGCGCAGCTCTACCAGGGGGTGGAGGACAAGCGCGGCGCCTACGCTGCGCTGCTGGCGCAACTGGGTCTCGCCGCCGAGCAATCGGGCTACATGGGCGATGACCTGCTCGACCTGCCGCTCATCACCCGCTGCGGCTTTGCCGCGACCGTGCCCGCGGCGCCGGAGGCGCTGCGGAGTCGCGCCCACTATGTAACGCGCGCGCTCGGCGGGCATGGCGCCGTGCGCGAAGTGTGTGAATTCATTCTGCGCGCCCAGGGCGCGCTCGAACGCGCCATCAGCGCCCATCTGCAATGAGCCCTAAGCGACGGGACCGGGCATCCAGTCTGTTTCCGCTGTTGCTGTTACTCGCGCTGGCGGCGGGCAGCCTGTGGCTGGAACGCGCGGTACAGGCACCCGAGCACGACAAGTCGGGCAAAACGCGCCACGACCCGGATTTCATCGCCGAGGACTTCGGCATCACCAAGATCGGCGCCAGCGGCAAGCTCGAGTACAGCCTCTCCGCCGCGCGCATGCTGCATTATCCCGACGACGAGAGCACCGACATCGTCGCGCCGCGCCTGGTGCAGCGCCACGAGAACGCCGCCCCGATCGTCATCCGCGCCGACCGCGGCCTGATCTCCAGAAACGGCGACGAAGCGAGCTTTTACGGCAATGTGGTGGTGGTGCGCGAAGCCGGCCGGGGGCGAAGCGAACTGCGCATGCAGACCGAATATCTGCAAATCGTTCCCGACCGCGATCTCGCCCGCACCGACAGGCCGGTGATCATTACCGAGGGCCGCTCCCGGCTCGCCGGGGTCGGCATGGAATTCAACAATAAGACGCGGCAGTTCGCGCTGCTGTCGCAGGTCCGGGGCACGTTCGATGCCGGCAAGTAGGCTGACCGCCCTCGTGTTCTCGGCGTGCTGCGCCGGGCTGATTTCGGCATCTGCGCTGGCGGAGCGGGCCGACCGGACCAAGCCCATCAATCTGGAGTCCGACCGCATGCACGTCGACGACGCGCAGAAGACGAGCGTGTTCCAGGGCAAGGTGGTGATGACGCAGGGGACGCTCAGCATACGCGCCGACCAGGTCACGCTGCGCCAGGACAAGGACGGCTATCAGTACGGCAGCGCCAGCGGCAATCCGGCCACCTTCCGGCAGAAGCGCGATGGCGCCGACGGGTACATCCAGGGCGAAGCCGAGCGCATCGAATACAACGGTAAGTTGGACCGGGTGGAGTTCTTCAATCGTGCCCTGCTCAAGCGCGAGCCCGCGGACGAGGTGCGCGGCAACTACATCTCCTACGATTCCCGCACCGAGTATTTCACCGTGACCGGCGGCGCCGGCCCCGGCGCAAGCGGCAGCCCCGGGGGCAGGGTGCACGCGGTGATCCAGCCGCGCACCACTGGCGAAGAAACCGGCAAGACCCCCGCACCCGACATGCCAAAGCAATAGCGTCGATGAGCCAGCTCAGAGCCAGCAATCTGAAAAAGCGCTACCAGTCGCGCACCGTGGTGCAGGACGTATCGCTGGATGTGCAAAGCGGCGAGGTGGTCGGCCTGCTCGGGCCCAACGGCGCGGGCAAGACCACCTGCTTCTACATGATGGTCGGATTGCTGCGGCTGGACGGCGGAAGCATCGACCTGGACGGCACGGAAATCAGCAAGTTTCCGATCCACCGCCGGGCGCGGCTGGGTCTGTCCTATCTGCCCCAGGAAGCTTCGGTTTTCAGGAAGCTCACGGTGCAGGAGAACGTGCAGGCGGTGCTCGAGTTGCAGAATCTGTCCGAAGCGGAAATCGACGAGCGCCTGGAAAACCTGCTGCGCGAGCTGCATATAACGCATTTGCGCGACAGCCCGGCGTTGTCGCTCTCCGGCGGCGAGCGCCGCCGGGTCGAGATCGCGCGCGCCCTCGCGACCCGCCCCAGCTTCATCCTGCTCGACGAGCCGTTCGCCGGCGTCGACCCGATCGCCGTGCTCGATATCCAGAAAATCATCGGTTTTCTGAAGGAGCGGGGAATCGGCGTGCTGATCACCGATCACAACGTGCGCGAGACTTTGGGCATCTGCGACCACGCCTATATCATCAACCAAGGATCCGTTCTGGCGCAGGGCAAGCCCGACGAAATCGTCTATAATGAAAACGTGAGAAGAGTGTATCTGGGAGAGCATTTCCGCATGTAGTTGCCATGCGCTCTCGCTCAAGATGAAACAAACCCTGCAACTCAAGCTGTCGCAGCAGCTGACCCTGACGCCGCAGTTACAGCAATCCATACGGCTGCTGCAATTGTCCACCCTGGAGCTGGACCAGGAGTTGGAGAAGTTCCTGATGGAAAACCCGCTGTTGGAGCGCGTCGATGCGGAAAGCGAGTCCGTGTCCGTCCCGCCCAACGGCGCGGGACGCGAGGAATACGTCGCCAGCGCCGGCGAAGCGCCGGCCGACGACGCGCCCTCCGGCGACGCGGCCGACATCGACTGGTTTACCGATGCACCCTCCGCGGCCGCCAGGCGCGAGGACGGCGAAGAGTCGGAGTACCCGCAACTGGCGGCATGCACTCCCACCCTGGGTGAATATCTGATCGGGCAGCTCGCGCTGACCCAGCTGTCGGCGCGCGACAAGAGCCTGGTCAACACTTTGATCGCGGCGCTCGACGAAGGCGGTTACCTGTCGCAAAGCCTGGAGGAAATCGCCGAAATGCTGCCGCCGGAATTGGGGGTCGGGCTGGATGAGCTGCACATCGCCCTGCATCAGCTGCAGAGTTTGGACCCTACCGGCGTCGGCGCGCGCACGCCCGCCGAATGCCTGGAGCTGCAGTTGAAGGCCCTGCCGGCCAATACCCCGGCGCGCGAGCTTGCCATCGGCATCGTGCACGCTCACCTGGGTGCGCTCGCCGCGCACGACTACGTGCGTCTGAAGCGCCAGCTTCATTGCGACGACCAGAGCCTGCGCGAGGCGCAACACCTGATCCAGAGCCTGAATCCCCATCCCGGCGCCGAATATGCGGCGAACGAAACGCGCTATATCGTGCCCGACGTCATCGTCAGGAAGGTGAAAAACGCCTGGATCGCCAGCCTCAACCCCGATGCCATGCCGAAGCTGCGCATCAACCGCATGTACGCCGAGATCCTGCAGGACAAGCAGCATTCGTGCGGCGGCCAGATGTCGAATCAACTGCAGGAGGCGCGCTGGCTGATCAAGAACGTGCAACAGCGCTTCGAGACGATACTGCGCGTGTCGCGGGCGATCGTGGAGCGCCAACGGAATTTCCTCGACCACGGCGAAGTGGCGATGCGGCCGCTGGTGCTGCGCGAGATCGCCGAAACGCTGGACCTGCACGAGTCCACGGTATCGCGCGTCACCACGCAGAAATTCATGGCCACGCCGCGCGGGATCTTCGAGCTGAAATATTTCTTTGGCAGCCACGTGGCCACCGAAACCGGCGGCGCCTGTTCGGCCACGGCGATCCGCGCGCTGCTGAAGCAGTTGGTCCACGCCGAGGACTGCAAGAGGCCGCTTTCCGACAGCAAGATAGCCCGGATTCTCAGCGAGCAGGGCATCGTTGTGGCGCGCCGTACCATTGCCAAGTATCGCGAGTCGCTGCATATCCCACCGGTCAGCCTGCGCAAGTCGTTGTAACTTTGAAAGGAGTCGAAGATGAACGTCCAGGTCAGTGGTCATCACGTAGAAGTCACCCAGCCCATTCACGATTACGTACTGGCCAAGCTGGAACGGGTGCAACGCCATTTCGACCATGTCATCGACATCAACGTCATCCTGTCGGTGCAAAAACTGAGACAGAAAGCGGAGATCAGCGTGCACCTGCGCGGCAAGGACATCCACGTCGAAAGCGACGATGAGGACCTGTACGCGGCCATCGACCTGATGATGGACAAACTGGACCGCCAGATCATCAAGCACAAGCAAAAGGCCTACGCCCACCCCCACGACGCCCTCAAACGCCAAGCGGCGGACGAATAACCCGGGCTCAGGGTCTGTTGGCATTCGGCACATGAGCGCGGTGGATGTCAACAGACCCCAGGAATTGCGGTAGAATGGCGCGCCTTCCGGCACCCCCCGCCCGATCCGGGCGTGCCGGAAACCCGCCTATCACTTCTCTAGCACTATGAATCTCATTTCAAAACTGTTGCCGCCTTCGAACATCATCCTCGACCTCGAGGTCAGCAGCAAGAAACGCATGTTCGAACAGGCCGGGCTTCTTTTTGAAAATAACCAAGGCCTTGCGCGCAGCCTGGTGTTCGACAGCCTGTTCGCGCGCGAGCGCCTGGGATCGACCGGCCTGGGGCAGGGGGTAGCTATTCCACACGGCCGGATCAAGGGCTTGCGCGAGGCGGTGGCGGCGTTCGTGCGCCTCAGCACACCGGTACCCTTTGAAGCCCCCGACGGCAGGCCGGTCAAGCTGTTGTTCGTGCTGCTGGTACCGGAGCAGGCTACCGAACAGCATCTGCAAATCCTGTCGGAACTGGCACAGATGTTTTCCGACCCCGATCTGCGCGAACAGCTGATCCAGACCGGAGACGCCGGCGGTCTGCACCAACTCATCAGTAATTGGCAACCAGATGTTACAAACCAGCATCGCGCGGCTGTATGAAGACAATGCCGCAGGACTGGGCTTAGGCTGGGTTACCGGCCGCGGCGGCGAAATGCTGCCGGTGCGCCGCGACAGCGCCGATACCGCGGCGCTGGTCGGCCATCTCAACCTGATCCATCCCAACCGCATTCAAGTGCTGGGCCAGCGCGAGCTTGCCTACCTCGACGGCTATAGCGGCGACGCCACCGGCCAGGTCATCGCCAATCTGTTTGCGGCAGAGCCGGCCGCCATTATCCTCGCCGAGGGCGTAGTCGGACCGGCGGCATTGCTGCGCTCGGCGGAGACGGGAAGCGTGCCGGTGCTGGCAACGGCCTCCGCCGCCGATGCCGTCATCGATGCCCTGCGCCACTACCTCGCCAAGATTCTGGCCGATTCGACCTCCAGGCATGGCGTGTTCATGGACGTGCTGGGCCTGGGCGTACTGATCACCGGCGACTCGGGCGTGGGCAAGAGCGAACTCGCGCTGGAGCTGATCAGCCGCGGCCACGGCCTGGTCGCCGACGACGTGGTCGAAATCTCGCGCATCGCTGCCAAAACCCTCGAAGGGCGCTGCCCGCCGCTACTGAAGGATTTCCTCGAGGTGCGCGGCCTGGGCGTGCTCAATATCCGCGTTATTTTCGGCGAGACGGCGGTGCGGCCGAAAATGAACCTCAAGCTGATCGTGCGCCTGGAGAGACCGGGCCCGGCCGGCGGGGCGCCGACCGAGCGGCTGCCCCTGCACGAACTCACGGAGGATATCCTCGGCCTGCCCATCCGCGAAGTCGTCATTCCGGTGGCAGCGGGCCGCAACCTGGCGGTGTTGCTGGAGGCGGCGGTGCGCAATTACATACTGCGGCTGCGCGGCTACGACAGCACCGAGGAATTCATCGCGCGGCAGCAGGGGGAGCTGAAACGCGAGGGCTGATTGTAGTTGCAGGGTTCCGATGTTGCGCGGACGAGAAGCCGTCCGCGCAGATCGCCGATTGCGCACGGATGAAAAGCACATCCGTGCGCAATCGGCGATCTCGTATAAAACCCCCGCACTGCCCTTGTCGTTAACAATAACCGTGATTTCTGTACGGATGTGCTTTTCATCCGTGCAGAAATCACGGTTGGCGCGCGCCCCCCGGGGAGGACTTTCCCCTCAAGGGGGATCGAGAGCTTCGCGGCGCAGCGCGCAAGTCCACAGGTAACATGCGACACCGTATATATGTCCCAGTTCGGGCTGTTTTTCGTTTTCTCCGTCCGGATGATATCCTGCCATCATGCAACTGGTGCTGATCAGCGGTCTTTCCGGCTCCGGCAAGAGCGTTGCGCTCAATGTGCTGGAAGACAGCGGCTACTACTGCGTGGACAACCTGCCGGTCGCCCTGGTGATGCCGCTGCTCGAGTCGCTTGCCGGCTCCGGCAACGAGCGCGTCGCCCTGAGCATGGACGCGCGCAGCGGCGCCTCGGTGCGCCAGTTGCCGCAGACCGTCGCGGCACTCAAGCAAATGGGGGTGGACGTGAGGCTGCTGTTCCTGGAGGCCAAGGACGAGACCCTGATCAAGCGTTTCTCCGAGACGCGGCGGCGCCATCCATTGAGCAAGGGCGGGCTTACCGTGGCCGAGAGCATCGCGCGCGAGCGCGAACTGCTGGGCGACATCGGTGAATTCGGCCATCACGTCGATACCAGCGAGCTCTCGCCCAACACCCTGCGCAGCTGGATCAAGAACCTGGTCGAAATCGACCGCTCGCGCCTGACGCTGATGTTCGAGTCTTTCGGCTTCAAGCAGGGGATACCGCTGGACGCCGATTTCGTGTTCGACGTGCGCTGCCTGCCCAATCCTTACTACGAGCCCCGCTTGCGCGAACTGACCGGCCTGGACGCCGCGGTCGCCGCATTTCTGGAGAAGGAGGAAGCGACGCAGAACATGTACCGCGACATCCACGCCTTCATTGCCACCTGGCTGCCCGCTTTCTCCAGCGAGAACCGCAGCTATCTCACGGTAGCCATAGGCTGCACCGGCGGACAGCATCGTTCGGTCTACTTTGCCGAACGTCTGGGCGCCGCGTTCGGCGCCGGCAACCAGGTGATGATCCGGCACCGGCAGATCCGATGAGCAG
>Ga0156177_1082_pt1 | contig 14654 bp, 8 predicted proteins | sample RifCSPlowO2_12_FD_107830 | JGI IMG/M metagenome (GOLD analysis project Ga0156177, IMG submission 107830) | Betaproteobacteria bacterium RIFCSPLOWO2_12_FULL_64_23
TTCCGCCGCCGTCCCGGCCTTTTCATCCTCGAATCGCTACGCGAAGGTGCAGGAGTTCTCTTCCCGGGTCGGCTGGATCAGTTCCAGAGACTCGTTGGCGGCGGGAACGGGACGCACGATATCGAAAATATCCCATTTGTCCTTCATCCGCGCCTTGTCCTTGACTTTCACCACGTACATTTCCTGCAGCAACGAGTTGTCCCAGGCGCGGAAGCTGCCTTTGCGCGCTTTCAAAATGTCGAAGCTTGCGCCCTTCTCGAGATGCTCGACGATCTTCATCGCATCGGTGGTCTTGGCCTCGGCTATGCTCTGCGCCATGATCTTGACGCCGACGTAGTCGCCCCACGCCTGATTGTCCGGCGGAAAGCCGAACTTGTCGCTGAAACGCTTGGTAAAGGCTCGCGCCGCCGGGACTTCGAGTCCGTGATACCACAGACTCTGCCAGTGCCCTGAAATCGCGTCGATGCCTGCAGCCCAGAACGGTATGGTGTCCATCACTCCGCCCGCCAGCGGGTAGGGCAGGTTGTATTCCTTGTACTGTTTGAGAAACGTGGTTTGGTCGACGCCGGCCAGGTTTACATAGACGAGGTCGGGCTTCGCCTGGCGGATTTTCAGTATGTAGGCGCTGTAATCCTGGCTGTTGGTCGGCACCATGTCGTTTTCGATGAGCTCGCCGCCGTTTTCCTTTAGGAACTTCGACGACACGCGGAAAAGATCATGACCGAACGCATAGTCCGCCGTGAGCATATACCACCGGGCGCCCTTGATTTTGTTCTCCGCCTTCTGCCAGGTGCCGATGGTCTTGGTATACATCGTGTTGCCGCCCTCGACGTGAAACATCAGGCGATTGCAGTTCTTGCCGCGAAGCGCGTCCGAGTTGCTGCCGGTGTTGAAGAAGGGTGTCGTCTTGTAGCGCGCCACCTGCTCGCCGATGGCGAGCGCTGAGGCGGAGTTGATCTCGCCGATGATCGCAACCACTTTGTCTCGCTCTATCAGTTTTTGCGCCTTGGTCACGGCCGTCTGCGGGTTGACGCTGTCCTCGGCAATCAGTTCGACCTTCCTGCCGAGCAAGCCGCCCGCGGCATTCACTTCGTCCACCGCCATCGATGCGGCCTTGAAACCGTACTCGCCGAGTTGCCCGAGAAATCCGGTGCGTGGCGTCAGATGCGCGAACTTGATAGCGTCGGCCTGAGCGCGCACGATCGCAGGGAAGCCTAACTGTGCTGCGACGGCGGCCGCGCCCAGGGCCGCGCCTTTCTTGAGTATTTCGCGGCGGGCGTTCTGGCTTTGGTGCTTGCTGTCTTTCATTTTCCTTCTCCTTAGTTGGCGGTTGGCGTGAGACCACTGCTAGCTTGGGACTGTAAGGAACCTGTTCTTGGCTTGCCTAAAGATTATACACTTGAGCGAGGAATACCGAATGTTGGTGCGCGAACACAATTGACCATCGTGCGCGAATTCAGCTGATCTCTATTTCCAGCCCATTTTCCAGTATGACCAAGCGTTTAAAGACGCGTCACTCTGATCAATCCAATCGCGCAGGATGGTCAATGTGCTCTACGCAGACAACAGCGCAACGCGCCGGGAGATGGCGGGAGCGCCGTCAGGCGATATCAGCAGAAGAGCGGGGCGCTTACTTGACGGAAAGGACATCGAATGCGGCGGGCTCACCAAGTCCGACCTGTTCGAGCACTCCAGCCCGCTGCGCGTGGAGATGCTTGTTCGCGGCATCGGCGTCAATCGCCGCCGAGAGCGTTGCGATGGCGTCGTACCAGATACCCTCTTGCGCGTATGCCAGGCCGACGACGTTGCGTCCGATGCCCGCCAGGCGCGTTTCCTGATCCGGCGCGAGGCCCACGCGCATCATGGCACCGGCAGAGATTATGTCGTGGGAACGCTCGTCCGGATTCAGCACAAGGGCAACCGACCATTCGTACTCGACACCGGGCACGAGGTTCACGCCATAGTCGGACAGTCGTATGGCATGGATACCGGCTGCGAGCGCGGTGCCCGCGGAAGCCTCGATCAATGGCTGTATGCGCGCTTCGCGAATGAGCGTGATCTCGATTGGGACCGCAGTCGGTTTCGACAGGTACCAATAAAGAGTGGGATGCTCCATTGTGGTCAGGCCGACGTGGTCCGGCACCAGAGCAACTACGTTGGGAAGCTGGTCATCCACGCCGCGCGAGCTGCCCCCCACGCGCCGTGACGGCGCGCCACGCATCGGCGGAACGTAACCCTGCGCGGCAGCCAAGGGGGTTGCCGCCGGCGTCCCGGCGCCGCTCGTTTGGGCGGCGCAAATGTTCGCGCCGATGAACAGAGAAAGTCCGGTCAATATTCCAAGGAGTTTGATTGTCATGCCACCCTCTCTATCAATTGCTGCATGACCGGGGAACAGGAAAGTCCCCGGACGCTGTAGATCACAATCGGTTCAGTCTTGCCTTTCAGCGTTACCTCTCCAACGCGTTGCATATCGAATAAGGCCTTGACGTACTGGCGCGTTGCCTCCCCGATCAGGATGCGGCAATGGCCCGCTTCGTCATTGACTTCGCCCCGGTATGCCTCCAGTCTCGAGGCCACATTCACGGTATCACCGATCACGGTGTACTCGAGGCGGTCGCGGCTGCCGAGGCTGCCCGCAACCAACGAACCAGTGAAGATCCCGACCCGGATGTTGATTTCCGGCAGTCCTTCCTTGGCCCATATCGGATTCAGCCTTTCCAGTTCTTCGCGCATCGCCAAGGCGCAGCGCACGGCGTTCGCGGCGTCCTCCCTCATGGCCGACTCGCTTTCGTGCGGCACCGGAATTCCGAATACAGCCATTACCGCGTCGCCGATAAACTTGTCGACGATGCCGCCATGAGCCAGGACCAGACGCGACATCGACTCCATGTACTGGTTTAACCAGTGCATGAGCGCGGGCGGATCGAGTTTTTCAGACACCGTCGTAAATCCCCGGATATCCGAGAACAGGACGGTGGCGGTCAGCCGTTGCGACTTCGGCCGCCTTCCGTCCAGGAATTCGTCCCGGTTCTTCCAGATGCTCTCCGCCACCGGGCCGGAAACGTAGCGCGAGAACAGGCCCATCAACTCGGCCTTTTGCGCGGATTCCTGCTTGGTCATGTATGCCGCAATTATCGCAAGGGCAGCCGACCAACCGAGGGCCGGGGGCACCACGGGGATCCACCATCCACGAAGAAAAGCCATATAGCCGAAGCCAAGCAGCGGGATCAGTCCGGCCGCGACGACCAGCAAGAAGCGCAAAGCCCCTCGCACCCGGAGTCCCAGCACGCTTCCCAATAGGCACCAGGCTGCGAACCAGGCTGTCTCCTGAGTGCCCGACCAGGTCCTCGTTACAGGCGACTTGTCCAACGCCATGCGCAGCAACTGGCTCACGACGTGGCCGTGAAGCGTGATTCCATATACCAGCGACCTGTCCTCGATGTCGTGACTGTATGGCGTATCGAAGTAGTCCTTCACGCTCGGGGCGGTCACTCCGATGATCACGACCTTGTCGCGGACCGCGCCGGCAGGGACCTCTCCCTGCAGCACTTGCGTGAAAGAAAAGGAGGGAAACGGTGAGGACCCGCCGGCGAAGTCGAGCAGGAACTGATACCCCGCAGCATCACCGCCGACGTAGCCTCCATCGTCCGTTTCAAAAGGCGGAATGGTGGTTGCGCCCAGACGGAAGTGTGACGGGTCAGGTTCGCCCGGTTGAGGCGTGATATTCAGCGGCTCCAGATATTTCAACGCGAGCTGCAATGCAAAACCTCCGTATGTTGTCTTGCCGTCATCCATGAAGAGCAGCGCTCGCCGCGTGATTCCGCCGGTATCCACCGGCACGTCCGCAAATCCGATTTGGGGCGTGCCGGCGAGCGCGGCCGGAGGCGCCACGCCCTTCTCAGCGCTTTCTCCGACCTTCCACACTGCGATGATCTTTGGATGGGCCCTGAGTTCCGCCGCGAGACGCTCGTGCCCGGGAGGGTGCGGCACGTCCCGATAGATATCGATTCCGACAGCGCGCGGCTGCATGGCGAGCACGCGCTCGAGCAAAGTCGCCAAAGACTCATCGCCTATCGGCCAGCCCCAGCGCCCGATGTCGTCTTCCGTGGCTCCGATCAGGACGATGCGCGGATCAGGGGCCATCGCCCGGCCGCGGGCCACCACGAAATAGTCGTACGAGAGAAGCTCGAGGCGTTGCAGGGTTCCCGTCTCGCGCAGGCCGTAAACCGTTGCCGTGGTGACCAGCCCCAGCAGGAAACTCGCGCACCAGGGGTGTCGCAACAGTCTGGGAACGACCCTGAGGATGGTCGCGATCATGTTTAGAGCCAATTCCCGATCAGCAGGAAGGGGGACCAGTACCCCGGGTGGCGATAACGCCGCTCGCCGAGCATCTGCAATTGCGCCGCCTGCAGCGCCTTGGCTTTCGACAAAGAGGGATCCGACAGCTGGCGGTAGAAGTTCGTGACGAGGTAACTCGCCGCCTGGTCGTTGACATACCAGAGCGTGGCCAGAGCGCTGCGTGCGCCGGCCTTGACCGCCACCCCTGCCAGGCCGAGCGCTGAGCGCTCGTTTCCGGCGGCGGTCCCGCAGGCACTCAAGGTAAGTAATTCGACCGGTTCGTCCCGGAACCGGCTCAGCCGCAGCAGCGGCTCAAGGCCGTCCATTGTCAGCTTGCCGTCGTAGGCGAGCAGGAAGCTGCGGCGCGATTCCGGTTCGAACTGGGCGTGAGAGGCGATGTGTACCACCGAGTAGTTCTTGTCCCGCAGCTCACGCTTGAAGCCGTCGGCGGTAAACGCCTGGTTGCGTAGAACCGTGCCCCCGTACAGGGCTTTGATATCGGCCAGTTCGCTGTCGACGTGCGGCAGCGAAGGAAATTTTTGGACGGACTGGCTCAGGCCCGCCAGCAGCGGCCTTATCGGCACGTGCGCCAATTGCCTCGGCTCGATCAGTGTCAGCCCCGGGGCCACTGCCACGGCGAAGCGCTCGGCCAGAAACCGCTTTCCGTCGTGCAGGCTGGCGAGCGGGATGTTGCGCAGAGGACCGTCGGGTATCATCACCAGCGTGTCCACGGATTGCGCGGCGAGGACGCTCTCCAGAGGCCGGATCAGCCAGTCGTAGACACGCTGCGCGTGCGGCAAGTACTGGTGCGTGGTGCGCTTCTCCAGCCGGCGTCTGAGTTCGAAGACTTCCTGGGCGAGCGGGGCGGCGCCCACCGGCACGGAGAAGCGCTGGATGCCCTCAGGCAGGGTGACCAGGAGCTCGGTTCGTGACGGGAAAATGATCGGATAGATGACGGCCGTTTTTGCACCGACATGGTCGATGTCCTTCTGCTTTGCCTGCACTGCGGCGACGCAGTCGTCCTGGTAGTAGTCCTCCAGTTCCGTGGCCTTGAGCTGCTCGATGCTGTCTCGCGCCGCAAGCAGCAGCGCCTGCGATGTCTTGCGGTCGGCCGCCTTGGACGACTGGTCGATCAGCAGTTCGGCGGTCTCTTGAAACAGCGCGCCTAGCGTCGCCTGGTAGGACAAGCCGAGGCGTCGTGCGTCCGCCATCACGTCCTGGCGGATCGGCCAGACGGTGCTGATTGCGCGCCGGTAAGCTTCAGTCGCATCGTTCTCCAGACCCTGGCGCCTCAGGATCCGGGCCGCCTGCCAATGCCAGCGGTAAAGGCTCTCGTCGGCTCTTGCCTGCTGCGCGGCAAAGATTGCGCGCCGCGTCAGAATGAGCGCATCGGCATCGCGCCGTTCCGCCTCGTATGACTGCCCGAGGTATCCATAGGCGTAGGACAAGGTGCGCGCATCCGCGAGACGCTCGGCTGTGTTCGCTGCGTTGGTAAGCGCGGCGTGGGCGCGCGTTAGCCATGCCGGATCGCCGAGCTTGCCGTAAAGGTCCAGCATGACGCGCGCGGCCGCGATATGCACCAAGGCGTTCTCTGCGGAATCCGCCGGCGCAAGAGCAAGCAGGCGCAGGGCTTCGCTGCTCCAGCGCGCGGCCTCCCCCAGGTCGCCGTTGCCGAAGTACGCCCGGGCGCCGTTCGTCGCGGCCTTGGCGCCGAGGAGCGATGCGCCGCTGGCGCCGGCGACCGTGCTGCTTTCGACGAACGCCGCAATTGCGCCGGGCGAGGCGCCGCTCGCGGCCCTGGCGTTGCCAAGGTCGTTCAGGATCGCCGCCCTGACGGTCTCCAGGCCTTCCTTCCTGGAAATCGCCAAGGCTTCCTCCAGGCGTTTGATCGCCTCCTCCTGCCGTCCGCTGAGCGAAAGCGCCTTGCCAAGAAGTGCGCCGAGCCGGGCGCGAAACCCAGGCTCGGCGTCCGCGGATATGGCGCCAAAAGCGCGCTCCAGTTCCGCCAGCGCTCTCGGGTGATGGCCGGCGGCGAGCAGCGTCTCCCCACGCCGCAGGACCGATTCGGTCGGAGCGCCGGACTCCTGGGTCGCATCGGCTGCAGCCGCTGTCTCGGCGTGCCCGATCGCCGCCGCGGCGAGCTGTGCGCAGAGCAGCACTGCCAACGCGCGCCGGGAGCAACGCAGCGCGAACATGGCGCCGCCAAATGCGCGAGAAACGACCGGTTTGCCCATGGTCTTCTGCTGCAAACGTTTCATCAGCTTTCTCCTTGCGCCCGGCACGGCGTGGGCGCGCGTGCGGCGCCGTCAAAACCGTTTCTGGATGCCGAGCCGAAAATGAATGCCCGAATCCTGGAGATCGCGATCGCGGACGTCCATGTTGCGCAGCGCGAAGCCCTTGTACAGGTGCACGTAGGCATCTGCCGTGACGTTCCATCGAACGCCGATACCGACGCCGTACAGGGTCCTGGCCGCGCCCGGCGCTGCGTCGGCGTCCCACGCGCGTCCCGCATCGGCAAAAAACGCGAGCTTCACCTGGCCGTCGTTCGGGCCATCGCCAAGCTCGGGGACCGGAACGCGCGCGAGCGGCAGCCGATACTCGAGCGACGCGTTCCACCCGTTGTCCTTCACCAACACATTCTCGCGGTATCCCCTCACGCTTTCGCTGCCGCCGACCGCATATTTCTCAAGCGGGAGCAGCGCGCCGTCCGTCTTTTGTATCTCGCCTCGCGCCAGTACTTCGCCGCGGTTCCCGGCGAGCCGCCTCACCCACTGCGCTTGACCGAGGCTCGTGAAAAAGCGCGAGTCGGGAGACCCGTCGTCGTGGATGGTTGCGCCGAACGCATCCAGTCCATAGCTCAATACCCAACGCAGCGCGAACACGTTGTCCGCTGTCCGGTCGCTCCATTGCGCCGACAGGCGCGCCGCGCTGATCTTGCTTCTTCCGTCAACGGTCCCCGGCGAAAACGAGAACGGCTCTCCGAGCAGAAACGTTTCGCCGCTGCGCTTCACGATCGACAGTCCGGCACTGAGCTCCCGTTGCAGCGTGCGGTACAGCGGATGGCCCAATGCGATTTCGAAAGTCTCGGATTTGCCCGTGATGTCGATGCTGCGGAACGGCTCCTCCAGAACCGTCGAATTGCTCTTGTCCCAGCGCAGCGTCAACGTCGTGTCGCGGCTCGAGACCGGGAGAGAGTAGCTGATGCCCGCGTCATCGAGCCCCCCCGTCTTTCCCAGCCTCAACGCCAGCGAATCCGACACGCCGAGCAGGTTGTCGGCCGCTCCATGGATCTCGGCTCGAACCGGTCCGACGCCTGGCGGTCGGTTGTTGGCGAGGCTCATTCCAATCCGGTAGCGCTTGGCTTCGGTCACGTTGGCACGCAGGCTGCTTTCTCCAGGCCGAACGCCGGGGCCAAGCTCGGCGTTGATGCGCTCGATCTGGGGATTCTGCAATAGCAGCTGGAGATTGTCCCACAGGCCCGAAACATTCAACGGCCGGCCCGGGTCCGGCATGATGCGGCTGGTAAGGTACTCGGAGCGAAAGCGGTGTGCCCCGGGGACTTCGATCTCGGTCAACAGTCCCTCGACGACCCGGATGGTGACGATTCCTCCGATGACCTCTTGATCCGGAACGATCGCGCCGGAATTGAGATAGCCCGCATTGATGTAATGACGGGTGATCGCAAGGCGGGCTTCTTCGATCTCGTCGTTTCCTATTTCCCTGTTCTCGTAACGGGCAACGATCCGACCCAATTCTTCGCCCGAGAACATGGTATTGCCCTCAACGCGGAATTTGCTGAGGTGCACGCGAACACCGGTCGAGAGCAATTCCCGCGCCTTGGCGGGAGGCGCCACCGGCGGCAGGACCAGCCCGGGCTTTGCGTCCTCTTTAATCTCGGCGGGAGGCCTGCGCCTGTCCTCGCCCGGGCGTTCGAATCCCGGCAGGCCCTGCGCCTTCACTGTGCCTGCTCCCAGTGCGCCGGCGACGACGCATCCCCCCAGGTAAAAAAACGGTCCCCAACGGCGCGCAAAGGCCGTGATACTGTTGCCGTCCCGCTTTCGTCTGGACTTCAAGCTTAACCTCCGCATCTCGACGCTCCATCTTACAGGCGACAGGGCGAGGCGAGAGCCAACTCCTGCAAAGCGCTGGCCAGGTACACGACGCTCGTACCGCCCGCCTTCGCGCGGGCGTGCGCGAGGTTGCCGGCGGCGGTCCTGCTTGTTTCCGGCGCCGCATACGTGCTGTAGGCAGTGCTCACCGGGTCAAGCGGAAGTCCGCCGCGTCCCACACCGACGAAACTGTTCGCCGCCGCCGCGCCCGCGCTCACCGCGCACGAGTCGCGCATGAGCGCGGAGGCATCGAAGAGCGTTGCAGGAAGCACCCCAAGGTTTGCGCCTACGTCCGTGTTCGGCGAGCTGATTTCCACGTTGCCATCGATACCGAGCGCGGAAGACGCATCCACGACGCTGTGCGGATCCGCGATCAACTGCTCGGTCGTGATCGATATATTTCCGCCCCTGCCGCCAAACGCGTTGGCGACGATCCGGCCGTTGTCCAGAATGACGAGAACCGGGTCGATCGTGATGTTCCCGCCGTCTCCGAGCCCCGTCCCGACAGAAGTGGTGATGCGGCTGTCCGTAAGGTGGAGCATGAAGCCGGCGCGGATGTCGATGTTGCCGCCGTCGGCCATGGACGCTTCCGTGCTGATCGTGCTGCCGTTCGTCAGCTGCATGCTGTCGCGCGCGAAAACGCGGATGTCACCCGCATTGCCGCTTCCGTCGCTCTTCGCACTGATCTGAGCATGGTCGGACATGAGGATATCGTTTGCGTTGATCACAACCGATCCCCCGCTTCCCTGCAAGTCCGCCGCGGTGCTGATTTCCCCGTAATTCGCGATGGACAGCGACGGCACGGTAAGCGTAATCGTGCCGCCATTGCCGAGGATGTTCGCATTCGGGTTGAGGTTCAGCGTCGCCGTGCTCACGGCGCCGCTGTTGGGCGATTCGCGGGGCGTGAAGCCGGCGTACTTCTGGGCGTCGTAGCGGCCGTCTATGACCATGGATTCCGCCACGTTCATGGTGATGTTTCCGGCATTGCCGCTGCCCGAAGTACTGGTTGCGATGAGACCGCCGCTTTCGAGCCTTACCCGGTCGGCTTCGATGTGGATATTCCCCGCGTTCGCCGCGCCCGTCGTAATGCCGCTGATAACCCCCGCATCGGTGATGATGAGATCGCCGGTCTTGATCAGGACGAGTCCGCCATTCCCGGTTTGCGGCCCTTGCGCGTTGACATAGATGCCGGAGTAAAAGCCGTAATCGGTGGCGTCCCGCTGCGCGTCGTACTCGCCCGCCGGAAGCGCCTGGCCGCCCGATATTTCGATACGGTCCGCATTGATCGCGATGTTGCCGCCGGCCCCGGCGCCGGATGTCACCGCGGATACGAAGCCGCCGCTGGTCAACCGAAGCTCACCGGCATCGATGGTCACGCTGCCTGCGTTGCCGCTGCCGTTGGTTGCGCTTCTGACGGAACCAAACTCAGCCAGCGAGACCAGCGGACTCGCAACCGAAACGTTGCCCCCCGAGCCCCCGCCACTGGTGCTGGTGTCGATTTTGCTCTCTCCGGTGACGCTTACCGATTGCGCCGAGTTCACGGAAATGCTTCCACCACGACCCGCTCCCGCAGTGCTCGCCAAAATCGCAGCGCCGCCGGAGAGATCCAACGCAGCAACAGTGATGCTCATGTCACCGGCCGCTCCGTCACCAAGCGCTTCGGAGGTGATCGTGGAGGCGTCCATGGACATCGTGCCCGGGGTGCTGATCGTAATATTCCCGCCGCCGCCAGTGCTCCGGCTGCCGCTGCTGCTGATTTTCGCAAGGTTGGTGAGACGGAGGCTGCCTGCGCTGATTTGAATATTCCCCGCATCCCCTTCGCCATAGGCCTTGGAGGTGATCATAGAGGCGTCCATCGACATCGTCTCCGTGACGCCAATCGCGATGTTGCCTCCCCGGCCGATAAATCCAGGATCGCCGCCTGCGCTGGTAATCCACGAATCGTTGCTGAGATTGAGATCGGCCGCATTGATCAGAATGTTCCCCGCATTCCCGTCACCAAACGTTTCGGATGTGACGTAGGAGTCGTCCATCGACATCGTCCCCGGGGTGCTGATCGTAATGTTCCCGCCGCGGCCGGTGCTCCAGCTGCTGCTGCTATTGATTGTCGCGAAGTTGGTGAGATCCAGGCTGCCTGCGCTGATTTGAATATTTCCCGCATCCCCCTCGCCATACGTTTTGGACGTGATGTAGGAGGCGTCCATCGACATCGCCCCCGGGGTGCTGATCGTGATGTCCCCGCCGCCGCCAGCGCCCCAGCTACCGCTGTCGATGCGCGCGAAGTTGGTGAGATCCAGGCTGCCTGCGCTGATTTGAATATTCCCCGCAGCCCCGTCGCCCCACGTTTTGGACGTGATGGAGGAGGCGTCCATCGACATCGTTCCCGGGGTGGTGATGGCAATGTCCCCGCCGCCACCAGTGCTCCAGCTACCGCTGTCGATGAGCGCGAGGTTGGTGAGATTGAGGCTGCCTGCGCTGATTTGAATATTCCCCGCATCCCCTTCGCCGTAGGCCTTGGAGGTGATCGTGGAGCCGTCCATCGACATCGCCCCCGGCGTGCTGATCGCAATGTCCCCGCCGCTGCCTGCGCTCCAGCTACCGCTGCTGCTGATTTCCGCGAAGTTGGTGAGATTGAGGCTGCCCGCGCTGAGTTGAATACTCCCCGCATCCCCCTCGCCGTAGGCCTTGGAGGTGATCGTGGAGCCGTCCATCGACATCGTTCCCGCGACGCCAATCGTGATGTTGCCTCCCCGGCCAATAAATCCGGAATTGCCGCCTGCGCTGGTAATCCACGACCAGTTGCTGAGATCGAGATTGGCCGCATTGATCAGAATGTTCCCCGCATTCCCGTCACCAAGCGTTTCGGAAGTGATGGAGGAGCCGTCCATCGACATCGTCCCAGCGGTGCTGATCGCAATGTCCCCGCCGCCGCCAGCGCCGGAGCTGCCGCTGCTGCTGATTTTCGCGAAATTGGTGAGATTGAGGCTGCCTGCGCTGAGTTGAATACTCCCCGCATCCCCCTCGCCGTAGGCCTTGGAGGTGATCGTGGAGGCGTCCATCGACATCGTTCCCGTGACGCCAATCGCGATGTTGCCTCCCCGGCCAATGAATCCGGGATTGCCGCCTGCGCTGGTAACCGACGACCAGTTGCTGAGATTGAGATTGGCCGCATTGATCAGAATGCTCCCCGCATCCCCGTCACCAAACGTTTCGGACGTGATGGAGGAGTCGTCCATCGACATCGTCCCAGCGGTGCTGATCGCAATGTCCCCGCCGCCGCCAGCGCCGGAGCTGCCGCTGCTGCTGATTTTCGCGAAATTGGTGAGTTCGAGGCCGCCTGCGCTGAGTTGAATACTCCCCGCGTCCCCCTCGCCGTAGGCCTTGGAGGAGATCGTGGAGGCGTCCATCGACATCGTTCCCGTGACGCCAATCGTGATGTTGCCTCCCCGGCCAATGAATCCGGGATTGCCGCCTGTGCTGGTAATCGACGACCAGTTGCTGAGATTGAGATTGTTCGCATTGATCAGAATACTCCCCGCATCCCCGTCACCAAGACCTGCGGATGTGATCAAAGAGGCGTCCATCAACATCGTGCCTGGGGTGCTGATCGTGATATCCCCGCCGCGGCCCCCGTCGTTGCTCTCGCTGTCGATGAGCGCGCCGTTGGCAAGATTGATGGCGCCTGCATCGATCAGAATGTTTCCTGCATTCCCGTCGCCAAACGCCGTGGTTGATATCCGTGAGTTGTCCACCGCCATCGTCCCGCTAGCGCTGATCGTGATGTCACCGCCGCGGCCCCCGCCGATGCTCGCGCTGTCGATGAGCGCGCCGTTGGCAAGATCGATGGCGCCTGCATCGATCCGAGTGTTTCCTGCATTCCCGTTGCCATACGCCGAGGCTGATATGCGTGAGTTGTCCACCGCCATCGTCCCGCTAGCGCTGATCGTGGTGTCCCCGCTGCTGCCCCCACTGCGGCTGCCGCTGTAGATCAATGCATTGTTGGTGAGATTGAGGTTGCCCGCGTTGATTTGAATACTCCCCGCGTCTCCCTCGCCGTAGGCCCTGGATGTAATCGTGGAGTTGTCCGTCGACATCGTTCCCGCGATGCCAATCGTGATGTTTCCTCCCCGCCCGATAAATCCAGGATTGCCGTCAGCGCTGTAGCCGCCGCTGCTGCTGATGCTCGAGTTGGTGAGATTGAGACTGGCTGCGCTGATTTGGATATTCCCCGCATTTCCGTCACCAGAACTTCGGGACGTGATTCTAGAGGCGTCCATCGACATCGTCCCCGCGGCAGCGACGTTGACGTTTCCGGCCTGGCCCGTTCCGGACGATGACGAATCGATCAAAGCGTCAGCTGCCATCATCATGTCACCGAAAACCGATATATCCACGCCACCGGAGCTTCCAGCGGCGGTCTTTGCCAGCAGGCTGGACCCGTCCAGCACAAGACTTCCCCCGCGTATATAGACGGTTCCGCCGCCGATGGTCTGCCCGGCGGGCTCGGATACGTCCATGGTGCTGCCACTGATTGAAATTGCGCCGCGTGTGGCGAAAGAACTCGCCTCGAATGCGCCAGCCCCGATATTCGCTTCTCCCGCCGAGGCAGCAGAGACCAAATGAAGGTTTCCTCCGGGCGCAGCAAGGATTGCCGCGCCACTGACGCTGACATCGCCCCCGATCAGCCCCAGTGATTGTCCGTCAGGAACCTGCAAGATGCTGTCCGAGACCGTGATGGCAGCCGGGGTCGGGCCGAGGAAACCAAATGCTGCAGGAGTTGCTACGGTTAATACGGTATTGCTCGGCGTAGTGGCGTCAAAGCGCCCGCCGTCGGCAAGCGTCAGGTAATTGGCGGTGCTTGCGTAAAACGAACCACTTACGTCCAGTTGGGCGCTGGCGCCGAAGACGATCCCGCCCGGATTGATGAGAAAAACGCTGGCTCCGGGAACGGTCGATCCCAGCACGCCGTTGATGGTGGAACCGGATCCGCCGGTCACCCGGGAAATGACATTGGAAATCGCCGCGCTGCTGCCGGTGGCGGTGAAATAGAGGGATTCCCCGGTGAAGATATTGAACGTGCCGAAGCTATGGAAGAGATTCGCGCCCCGCTGGGCGCCCACGCTGGCGGGAACGGTCATGTTGCCGGAGAAACTGCCGGTGGGACCCATGGTTCCGTCCAGCGTCACCCCGGCCAGCGCCGGTGCGCCCGTCACCAGCGCAGCCAGCTGCAATGCAAGCAGCCAATGTAGAATGCACGAGAAATGCGCAGCACGTCTGGTCATGGACCGAGCCCTCCGTACGGCAAAGGACAAAAAATCAACGACACCCGCAACAGGCGGCGCAGACCGCCGCCGCCGCTCTGGCCACTCTATACCCCTATAAATGAGGTGGTCAATGGTACAAATGCCCCAATCCGATTGAGTGGTCCGGTGGAATGACCGCCGCCTTCGAATACGCGCGCCCCGCCACGCTCGCCGAGGCTTGCGGCCAAAGAAAAGACCCGGGACGCGCTTCTCGTCGCCGGGTCAAAGATCAACTATTAGATGTTCTCTCGCGGGCAGGAGGGCCCCAAACATCCGTCATCATCATCCCATCCACGCTGGGGACATTGCTTGATCCAGATCAATGCTGCGTGCTGCCGGATCTTGCGCGAAGGCCAGCTTAGAATCAAATAAATCACATTAGTTATATAGAAATATCAGCTTGTTATGGATTGTTATTAAAGTATATTATAAGCATTAGCCGGGCCAGTGCTTGATCACAATCAAGGGGCGCCGCTGCGCCGGACTCAGCCTTGTCCGCAGGCGCCGCATCCTGTCTTATGACCCGACCGAACTGAATCGGCAAGGTCCGGATACGGGCACGCAGTACCGCTCGGCCGTGTTCTTTGCCAACGACGAGCAAAAGCGCGTGGCCGAAGCCTACATCGCCCAGCTTCAGGCGGCGCGCACGTTTGCAAGCACCATTGTCACCCAGGTAACGCAACTGAAGGCGTTCTACGAGGCCGAGGCTTACCACCAGGATTATCTCGTGCGCCACCCGGACCAGCCGTATATCGTCGTCAACGACCTGCCGAAAATCGCCAATCTGCAACGCCAGTTTCCGGCACTCTACGTCGGCGACTAGTACGATGACACATTAATTTCGAAGCCTGTCTGCCTTGTAGATGTAGGAGCGAGCTTGCTCGCGAATCATCGAATTCGCGAG
>Ga0156177_1090_pt1 | contig 14648 bp, 13 predicted proteins | sample RifCSPlowO2_12_FD_107830 | JGI IMG/M metagenome (GOLD analysis project Ga0156177, IMG submission 107830) | Betaproteobacteria bacterium RIFCSPLOWO2_12_FULL_64_23
CGCAAAGGAGGAGCACTTCACCGAACAGCGGTGCAATCTCGTCGCTCAGGGTGCTAACGAAAGCAGCCATTGTGGTGAAGTGCGGGGCGCTGTCGCCTGACAGCGCAATGAAGGTGACGTGTTCGCGGCAGGCGCGCTCGATCGCGCGAGAACTCACCATGCCGCGGGAGTAGGCAAATAGCACGACCTTGAGCAGCATGGCCGGGGAATACGCGGCAGCACCGGTGAGGTCGTTGCAGTAGCGCGCGTCAAAGCCCTTGAGATCGATCTCGTGATCAATGAGCTAGTTCAGCGCGTGCTCAAAGGTGCCCGGGAGAAGCTGTCGTTCCAGATCAACGGCGAGAAACCTCGGACTGGTGTCGATGTGTTTGTAGCGTGCCATTTCTTTCCCCTTTGAACATCCTTACCTACGACACTTGAGTTTCATTTTGGTTCAGGGTGTCGCATGCAACGAAAATCTTTGAGCGCTGCGCGCGCCAACCGTGATTTCGGTACGGATGAAAAGCGCATCCGCACCGAAATCACGGTTATGGATAAAACCCAAAACGGGCTTGGGGTAGTCTTTCTACAAGATCACCGATTGTGTGCGGACGGGTTCATCGTCCGTACACAATCGGCGATCCGCGCGGACGGGACGCCGTCCGCGCCGGCTCGAAGGCAACGGCTCCAAGTATCAACCAATGTTGCCGAACGGCCATCGCGCGCTGCGCGCCAACCCTAGGGCCTGTTGACATTCATCGCATGAGACGCGTTGCCTCCAAATGCGGATGACTGCAAGGCGCGCGACGCCCCGAAGGAAGTCCCCTTGGGGGACGAAGCCAAGGGTGGTTCCCTTGGCGAGGAGCGCAACGCCGCAGGCGCCGCATTTGGAGGCAACCCGAAGGGACGGGGGATAATTTGGGACGCCGCGCGGCGTTGCTCGTCGCTTGTTTGGAATGACCAAACGGCACTCCTCGCGCCTTGCGCTGCATCCCAAATTACCCCCGTCGCGCTCATGTGCTGAATGTCAACAGGCCCTAGCGCATGCCGGGTATCATCCCCTTCATCCCGCGCATCATTTTCGCCATTCCGCCCTTCTGCATCTGCTTCATCATTTTCTGCATCTGCTCGAACTGATTCAACAGGCGATTGACCTCCTGCACCTGTACGCCCGCGCCCGCGGCGACGCGGCGCTTGCGCGCAGCCTTCATCAACTCCGGATGCGCGCGCTCCTGCCGCGTCATCGAGTTGATGATGCCTTCGATGCGGCGCATCTGCTTCTCACCCATGTCGGCCGATTGCGCCTGCGCCGCCTGCGCCAGTTGCGCCGGCAGCTTGTCGATCATGGAGGAGAGTCCGCCCATCTTGCGCATCTGGCCGATCTGCTGCTTGAAATCGTCCAGATCGAAGCCCTTGCCGCGCTTGATCTTGTCGGCGAGCTTGTGTGCCTCCTCGACATCGACGCTTTTCCTCGCTTCCTCCACCAGCGACAGCACGTCGCCCATGCCGAGGATGCGCGCGGCCATGCGCTCCGGGTGGAACGCTTCCAGAGCGGAGAGCTTCTCGCCCACGCCTGCAAATTTGATCGGCTTGCCGGTGACCTGCCGCACCGATAGCGCCGCGCCGCCGCGCGCGTCGCCGTCGAGTTTCGTCAATATCACGCCGGTGAGCGGCAGCGCGTCGCTGAAGGCCTTGGCCACGTTGACCGCGTCCTGTCCTTGCATCGCGTCGACCACGAACAGGGTCTCGACGGGACTGAGCGCGGCGTGCAGTTCGGCGATCTCCAGCATCATCGCCGCGTCGATCGCGAGGCGCCCTGCGGTGTCGACGACAAGCACGTCGTTGTAGTGCTTCTTTGCGTAATCGAGCGCGGCCAGCGCGATATCCAGCGGCTTTTGTCCTGGCGTTGATTCGAAGAAATCGACTTCCAGCTGGCGCGCAATGGTGCGCAGCTGCTCGATCGCGGCCGGGCGGTAGACGTCGCAACTCGCGAGCAGCGGCTTTTTCTTCTGCTCCACCAGGAACTTCGCCAGCTTGCCGCTGCTGGTGGTCTTGCCCGAGCCCTGCAGGCCGGCCATGAGAATCACCGCGGGCGGGGTGACGGCGAAGTTGAGCGCCGCGTTTTCCCCGCCCATCAGGCGCGCGAGCTCGCGCTGCACCACCCCCACCAGGGCCTGGCCGGGCGTAAGGCTGCCGATCACCTCCTCGCCCATCGCTTTTTGCTTCACCGCAGCGACGAAATCCTTCACCACCGGCAGGGCGACATCGGCTTCGAGCAGTGCCATGCGCACCTCGCGCAGCGCGTCGGCAACATTGGATTCGGTCAGGCGTGCCTCGCCGCGCAGGGTCTTGATCACCCTCGATAATCGGTTGGTCAGGTTATCTAGCATTCGGTAGTGTAAAATTTGGACATGTCCGACATTTTACTCTATGCCGTCACCTCGCTCCTGTACGCGGCGCTGGGATGGCATTTCTGGAGGGCGCGCTGGACTGGCGGCGGCGAAGCGGCGCGCGAGGCCGAAAGCGCCGGCCTCCTGTCCTGGGAGCGGGTGGCCGTGCTCGCGCCGTTCATGCTGCATTCGTATCTGCTCTACGCCAGCCTGTTCGCCACGACCGAGTTGCGCTTCGGTTTTTCCCAGGCGCTGTCGGTGACGCTGTGGCTGACCGTGCTGATCTACTGGGTGGAGAGCATGATCTACGACGTCAAGGGCATGCAGGCGCTGGTGCTGCCGCTCGCCGCAGCGTGTGCGCTGCTGCCGGCGTTTTTTCCCGGCCCGGAGACTCCGGCTTATGCGCAGACCTTCGTATTCAGAATCCATCTGCTGGTCGCCATGCTCGCCTACAGCCTGTTCACCATCGCCGCGCTGCACGCCACCCTGATGACGCTGCTCGAGCGGCGCCTGCACGGCGGCAAGCTTGCCGGACCCTCCGGCGAGTCACTCGCCGGACCTTGGGCATCGTTGCCCCCGCTGATGACGCTGGAGACGCTGCTGTTTCGGATTCTCACCCTGGGCTTCGTGCTGCTCTCCCTGACGCTGGTCTCCGGCTTCGTGTTTTCCGAAGAGTTGTTCGGCCAGGCAGCGCGGTTCAATCACAAGACCGTGTTCGGCATCATTTCCTGGATCATCTTCGCTGCGCTTCTGGTGGGCCGCTATGCCCGGGGCTGGCGCGGACGCACGGCGCTGCGCTGGACGCTCGCCGGATTCGCCGCGCTGCTGCTCGCCTACGTCGGCAGCATGTTCGTGCTCGAAGTCATTCTCGGAAGGGTATAGGTGTCGGAGTGCGAAACGCCAAATGCAGCGTGCAGGACGCGCCCTATATCCTGCTGCCTTGCGCTGCGCACATTGACCCCTGCGTCTAGCATTTAGCGCCCGGCGCTGCCCTAAATATGGACGACATCCCGTTATCGGTGCAGTTCGGCGCGCTGGTGGTGTTGCTGATTCTCGCCGCGTTTTTCTCAATTGCCGAGACCAGCATGATGGCGCTCAACCGCTATCGGCTGAAGCACCTGGTCAAGCAGGCACATCGCGGCGCGAAGCTGGCGCATGCGCTGCTCGCCCACACCGACCGGCTGCTCGGCGTGATACTGCTCGGCAACAATCTCGTCAATGCCGCCTCCGCGGTGCTGGTCGGTTTGATCACCATCCAGCTCTTCGGCGAGAACAAGATCGCGCTCGGCCTGGGTACCCTGGCGATCACCTTCCTCATTCTGGTGTTTGCCGAGATCACGCCCAAGGTGATCGGCGCCGCGCATGCCGAGCGCATCGCATTTGCGGTGAGTTACGTGCTCACGCCGCTGCTCAAACTCCTTTACCCGGTGGTATGGTTCGTCAATCTGTTCGTTTCCGCGCTGCTCACGCTGCTGCGCATCAAACCGCCCGCAGGCGGCGAGCCGCAGCGCCTTTCCGCCGAGGAGTTGCGCTCACTGGTGCTCGAGGCGGGCCACTACATCCCGAAGAAGCACCGCAGCATCCTGGTCAACCTGTTCGATCTCGAGCGCATCACGGTGGAGGACGTGATGACGCCGCGCGCGCAGATCGAAGCGGTCGATCTGGAAGCGCCGCTGGAGCGCATCGCCGAACAGCTCGCCACCAGCTATCACACGCGGCTGCTGGTGTACCGCAACGAACTCGGAAACATCGCCGGCATCCTGCACCTGCGCAAAGTGCTGGCGCTGAAGCGCGATGGCGATTTCGAGCGCGACAAGCTCGCCGAGCTGCTCACCGAGCCTTATTTCATCCCGGCCAGCACGCCGCTGTTCGCGCAGCTGCAGTACTTCCAGGAAAACCGGCAGCGCTTCGCGCTGGTGGTGGACGAGTACGGCGAACTGCAGGGGCTGATGACGCTGGAGGACATCATCGAGGAGATCATCGGCGAGTTCACCACCAACGCCCCTTCGGTGGCCACCATTCGCGCCTGGGACAAGAACGACAGTGCGCTGGTGGTGGGGTCGAGTCCGTTGCGCGAGCTCAATCGCAAGCTGGGTCTGGCGCTGCCCCTGGGCGGACCCAAGACCCTGAACGGTCTGATCATCGAGCACTTCCAGGACATTCCCGAAGCCGGCGTCAGTCTGAAAATCGCCGGCGTGCCAATGGAAATCGTGCAGACCGAGGACCGCGTGGTAAAGACCGTGCGCCTGTTCAAGCCCAAGGCCGAGGCGCTCCCCGCGCCGGAAACATCCTGAACCTGCCGCAGGTGCCGCAGAATGCACTTGTGCGCACAAATATCCGGTCAAAATATTCTTATCTTCAACATATTAGGCGAATAACCTCAGGCTTTACAAAAAGCCGTTGGCAGTGCATCATGAATGCACCGGGAACATAATAAGCGCCGTCGGAAAGCGTCGGAGGAAAAAATGGCCAGAGCCGCAGCGGCAAGAGACAAGATCAAGGAATTCACTTTCAGCTGGGAAGGAAAGGACAAGCAGGGCAAGATCGTAAAGGGCGAGCTGCGCGCTCAAGGCGAGGCCATGGTCAACGCCACGCTGCGCCGCCAGGGCCTTCTGATCACCAAGGTCAAGAAACAGCGCGCCGGCACCGGCGGCAGCGTCACCGAAAAAGATGTCACGCTGTTCACGCGCCAGCTTGCCACCATGATGAAGGCCGGCGTGCCGCTGCTGCAATCCTTCGACATCGTCGGCAAGGGCCACAGCAACCCGGCAGTCGCGCGGCTGCTGATGGAGATCAAGACCGACGTCGAGACCGGCTCCAGCCTGACCCAGGCTTTCCGCAAGTTTCCGCTGCATTTCGATCCCTTGTTCTGTAACCTGGTGGGCGCCGGCGAGCAGGCCGGTATTCTGGAATCGCTGCTCGACCGCCTGGCGACGTACAAGGAGAAAACCCAGGCGATCAAGTCCAAGATCAAGTCCGCGCTGTTCTACCCCGTCGCCATTATCGCGGTCGCGTTCATCATTACCGCGGTGATCATGATTTTCGTGATCCCCGCGTTCAAGCAGGTGTTCACCAGCTTTGGCGCCGACCTGCCCACGCCGACGCTGGTGGTGATGGCAATTTCGGACAACTTCGTCAAATACTGGTACATCATCTTCCCGCTGATCTTCGGCGGCATCTATGGTTTCATGTATTCGTGGAAGCGCTCGCTCGCGGTGCAGATCTTCATGGACAAACTGCTGCTCAAAGCGCCGGTATTCGGCCACTTGATACGCATTTCGACCATCGCGCGCTGGACGCGCACGCTCTCGACCATGTTTGCAGCCGGCGTGCCGCTGGTGGAGGCGCTTGATTCGGTGGGCGGCGCTTCGGGCAATTACGTCTATCTGGTGGCGACCAAGAAAATCCAGCAGGCGGTCAGCACCGGCTCCAGCCTCACGGCAGCCATGACGGACACGGCCGTGTTTCCGAGCATGGTGATCCAGATGGTGCAGATCGGCGAGGAATCGGGCGCGCTCGACGGCATGCTGTCCAAGGTTGCCGACTTTTTCGAGGCCGAAGTGGACGACGCAGTGGAAGCGCTTTCCAGCCTGATGGAACCGATCATCATGGTGGTGCTCGGTTCGCTGATCGGCGGCATGGTGATCGCGATGTATCTGCCGATCTTCAAACTCGGCCAGGCTGTCTAGAGCGGAAGATCCGGGAGTGGCGCGAGAGGCAGCAAAGCGTCCGATGCGCGCGCCTCCCGCCTCCTTCGTCCTCCTGCCTCCCGCAGCATGACCACGCTGGGGTCCCTGACCCATCCCGCCGTTTTTCCGTGGCTGTGCCTCGCCCTGGGCCTGTGCGTCGGATCGTTCCTGAACGTGGTGATCCATCGCCTGCCCAAAATCATGCAGCGCGACTGGGAGGTCCAGTGCGCCGAGCTGCGCGGCGAGAAGCCGCCCGAACAGGAACCTTTCAACCTGGCGCAGCCGCGCTCGCGCTGTCCCGCCTGCGCGCGGCCGATTACGCTGCTGCAGAACATCCCGCTCGCGAGCTATCTCGCATTGCGCGGCAAATGCGCGGCCTGCGGCGGGCGCATCAGCCCGCGCTATCCGCTGATCGAGGTCTTGAGCGGACTCGCGAGCGCGTACGCGGCGTGGCACTTCGGCTTCGGCCTGGCCGCGTTCGCCGCGATGGCATTCCTGTGGTGCATGATCGCCCTGTGTTTCATCGATTTCGACACCCAGCTCCTGCCCGACTCGATCACGCTGCCGCTCCTTTGGGCCGGGCTGTTGCTCAACCTCGCCGGCACCTTCGTCGACCTCGGCTCGGCGGTGATCGGCGCGGCAGCCGGTTATCTTTCGCTGTGGAGCGTGTACTGGGGGTTCCGCATCGTCACCGGCAAGGAAGGCATGGGGTTCGGCGACTTCAAGCTGCTTGCCGCGGTCGGCGCCTGGCTTGGCTGGCAGATGCTGCCGCTGGTGGTGCTCGCCTCCTCTTTTGTCGGTGCCATCGTCGGCATCTCGCTCCTGCTGTTCGCCAGGCACGGGCGCAACGTGCCGATTCCGTTCGGCCCTTACCTCGCCGCGGCAGGCGCGGTCGCGCTGTTCTGGGGCAAGCCGCTGACTTACGCCTACCTGAAGCTGCTGTAGGGCCCGTTATCGATGACGTACGTCGTAGGCCTTACCGGCGGCATCGGCAGCGGCAAGAGCGCCGCGGCGCAGGTGTTCGAGGAGTTGGGCGCAACGCTAATCGACACCGATGCCATCGCACACGCGCTCACCGCGCCCGGCGGGGCGGCAATCGAGCCGATCCGCACCGCGTTCGGCGCGGATTACATCACCGCTGAGGGCGCGCTGGCGCGCTCCCGCATGCGCGAACTGGTATTTGCCGACGCCGCAGGAAAACGTCTGCTCGAGGCCATCCTGCACCCCCTGATTCGCGCACGCTCGAGCGAGCTGGTGCGGGCCGCGCGCGGTCCTTATGTGATTCTGATGGTGCCGCTGCTGATCGAGTCAGGCGATTACCGCGGGCGCTGCCAGCGCATCCTGGTAGTGGACTGCCCGGAGGGGCTGCAACTCGCCCGCGTCATGACGCGCAGCGGCATCGCCGCGGCGCAGGCGCGTGCCATCATGGCGACCCAGGTCACGCGTGCGGCGCGCCTCGCCGCCGGCGACGACGTGATCGACAACAGCCTCGACCCGGCGCACCTGCGCCGCCAGGTCGAGGCACTGCACCTGCGCTATCTGCAGCTCGCGGCCGCGGGCGGATGAAGTTGTAAATTACTGACGAATCGGTCAAAATCCGCAACATCCGACCTTGCTCAGGGCGACTGGCGCAACCGTGATCACTTACGAGTATCCCTTCAACGAGCGCATCCGTACGCTGTTGCGCCTGGAGGATCTGTTCGACCGTGCGCGTTTCTTTCTTGCCCGCCAGGACGCGCTCGATCACCACGCCGCGCTGCTCACGCTGTTCGAGATTCTCGAGGTCGCGAGCCGCGCCGATCTGAAATCGGATCTGCTGCAGGAATTGGAGCGGCAGAAGCAGGTGTTGCTGTCGTTCCGCAACAACCCGGAAATCTCCGAGGAAGTGCTGAATCAGGTGATTTCCGACATCGAGCAGGCGAGTTCGGCGTTGTTTAACATGACCGGCAAGATCGGCCAGTATCTGCGCGAGAACGAGTGGCTGATGTCGATCAAGCAGCGCACCGGCATTCCCGGTGGCGTGTGCGAATTCGACCTGCCTTCGTATCACTATTGGTTGCATCGCGATTCCGGCTCGCGCGCCTTCGACCTGCACGGCTGGATCAATCCGCTGTACCCGGTGCGCGACGCTTCAGCCATCGTGCTGCGGCTGCTGCGCGAGAGCGGCAAGCCGTCCAGGATCGTCGCCCAGCAGGGCATCTATCAGCAGATGCTCGGCGGCAGGGTGGTGCAAATGGTGGGCATCTGTCTGCCGCGGAGTTCGGAATTCATTCCGGAGATCAGCGCCAATAAATACGCCCTCAACATCCGCTTCGCCGTATTCGGCGACGATGTGCGTCCGCACACCAGCACCGCAAACGTGGAATTCGAACTCACCCTGTGTAACCTATAGCGCCGTTTTTAGTCCGGTTCTATATGAGTCGGACGCTTACGTGCTGCCAGCACTGCCTACTCCAATATCTTGCGCTGCCGCTCCAGGAATACTTCTTGGGAAATTAGGCCAGCATCGCTGAGCCTTTTTAGCTCTCTTAGCAAGGAAACTGCTGGCTAAGCGCTTAGTCAAGCGAATCGCTGATCGGCGAAAATCTATTGACTGGACACAAGATCAACTTGCAGAGCGTCTTGGCGTAGATGCCGAGACCGTGTCGCGCTTCGAGCGCGGCGTTACGGTGCCGTCCCTGGTGACGCTGGACAACCTGGCGCGGGCGCTTAGGTGTCGAACCGCAGACCTACTGTCGGAATCGTCGGTCGAACCGACCGATCAGGCTGTTCGCATCTCTGCGTGGCTCGCCAGCCTCGTATCGCGAGACCGGGAATTCGTAGTTGATCAAATCAAGCGTTTATGCGACCAGCTTCGAAAACGCGGGTAGTGCCTTTTGCCGCTTAGCTCTCTTCACATTTCTCGAAGCGTCTTCAAGGCTGCCGGTACTATCTTTCGACACCGATCTCATTGCCGTATCAACCGCAGGTCGGTGACGAATTCCTCCGGCTTACCGATCTCGATCCTGGCGAACGCAGGGTGCAGCGGGTTCAGCAGATAGTTGGTTTCGGTCGGGATGACCACGCTCGGAACTGCCAGCACCGAGCTCGATCTATGCCTGGCCCAGTCGGTGCCGATGGCCTGCAGTCGCTCCCGCGCCCCGAGGTCGCGCCAATCGGCGGGCAGTTGATCTGGCGTGACCCGTTCGATTTTCAGATTCCTTGGCAGCGTGGCGGGGACCATCACGTATCGGGCACGTAGCGGCTCGTCCTGCACCAGCATTTCCAGCATGGCCAGCGACTGGCTGCCGGCGGTGTACACCATGGGCACACCCTTGCGGTTCCAGCGTCCGCCGTACAGACGCGCACCCTCGCCCGAAAATGCGGATTGCGCGAACCGGGCGGTGAGCAACCGCCAGACCGTCAGCATCAGGCAAAGACACCGTGCTCGATGCGGCCAAGCGTTTCCATCACGCTTTCCGCGCCGATGTCGGTGTCGAGCAGGGAAAGCGGAGTTGCGCCAGACAGAGCGGCATTCGGGGACTTCAGCCAGTCCAGAGCGGTATCGAGATCTTCAAATGTTTCCCTGGCTCTGCCGACGACACGGGCGAGCCGCACCAGCTTGGCCGATTCCTCGCTGTTGAGCGTGCCCTCTTTTTTGCGCCGGGCCAAAGTGCGCTCGGGGATGCCTAGGGCCACGGCCAGTTCGGATTGTGTGACGCGTAGGGTCTTGGCCAGGGAATCCACCGCCGCCGAGGAAAGGCCCTGACGAATGACCGAGACCCAATCCAATGCGGTACGCTGCTTGACCTGCAACACCCTCCTGCCGCCGAGCAAACCTTCAATCGACAAGGCGGGCTGTGAAATTGCGCTGGTTGTACTCATGACCACACTCCATTATTTGCCATATGGCAGTTAGTATAGGCAATTATGGCGTAAATAGCCATACGCGGCGTCGAAGTCGGTCCATTTGCCTCCACTCCATACTGCATTGACGTAACATTTGGCCATGCCAAATGCCATTGAGACCGGCACTATCGAGGGGTGCACCCTGTGACCCCGAATAGCCCCACGGTCGGCTGCCCGCGCTGCGCGAAGCCGGTGCGCTGGGGTCCGGAATCGCCTTTTCGACCGTTCTGCTCCGAGCGCTGCAAGATGATCGACCTCGGTGCATGGGCGAACGAGGAATATCGCGTGGCAGTCAAAGGCAATGACGAGGATCCGGACGCCAGGTCCCCGGAACCAGAGTCTGACGCGCCTTAGGGACTCAAGCGCCCGACCAGCTCCCGCGCACCATAGCGATGCCGTGCGCGCCCGAGCGCCAGGCGGTTTCCAGGTCGTCCGGCATCATCCCGCCCAGCGCAAACACCGGCAGGCTGGCCCCACGCACCAAAGCCGCAAAACCTTCCCAACCCAGCGCCACCGAACCGGGGTGCGACGGCGTTGCCCGCACCGGACCGAGCACCACGAAATCGACGCCGAGCTGAACCGCGCTCTGGAGTTCTGCCGCGCTGTGGCAGGATGCGGCGCACCAACGCACCGGCGGCCTTTGTTTCAGAAGAGTAAGTTGCGCCGCCGCGAGATGCACACCGTCCGCGTCCAGGCGAAGCGCGAGCCAGATGTCGGAGTTGATCAGCACCTGAGCACCATGCGGCCGCGCCAGTGCGATCACCGCCGCGGCAAAACGCTCGAGTTCAGACCCAGACATGCCCTTCTCGCGCACTTGAATCAATCTCAGACCTTGCGCCAGCCGCTGATCGAGGCGACTCAATTGCTCCGCTGCTCCGATCTCACCCGCATGCGTGATGGCGTACTCGAACGGAAGCTCGAGGGCGCGCAGCACCGGCGCATTGGCAGGCAACAGCGGCGCTACCTCCAGCTTAGATACATGCTGCCACGCAAGCTGCTGGTCTTCCCTGCCGTGCGGGTCGCCGTGCCAGGCGCGCACGCGGAAAAAATTCAGCCGCACGTTGGCGTGCGGATAAACGTAGTTCTGCACGATCCAGGGATACGCGCGCTCGACCTCGATGCCGAGTTCTTCGTGCAGCTCGCGCACGAGCGCCGCGGCAAGCGGCTCCCCCGGCTCGACTTTGCCGCCTGGAAATTCCCAGTAGCCGGCGTACGCCTTGCCTGCCGGGCGCTGCGCCAGCAGGAAACTGCCGTCCGGCCGCTCGATTACGGCGGCGACGACTTCGACCGGCGTGGCGTTCAACCGCGCTTCGCGCGGGGAGCGCCGGCGGCGCGCAGCCGCCCGGACACGTCGCGCGCGAACTGCCAGGCGACGCGGCCCGAACGCGAACCGCGCGACAGCGCCCATTGCAGCGCTTCTTCGTGCGTGGCGGCTATTTCCCGCGGCGTGCAGCCCAGCTCGGCCAGCCAGTGTTCGACGATGGCGAGATAGTCGTCCTGGTCGAAGGGGTAGAACGACACCCACAGGCCGAAGCGCTCCGACAGGGAGATTTTCTCCTCCGAGGTCTCGCCTGGATGAATCTCTTCGCCCACGTGTTTGTATTCGAGATTTTCCTGCATGTACTCGGGCATCAGATGGCGCCGGTTGGAAGTGGCGTAGATGAGCACGTTTTCCGAAGTCGCCGAGATCGAACCGTCGAGCACCACCTTCAGCGCCTTGTAGCCGGCCTCCGCCGCCTCGAACGACAGGTCATCGCAGAAAATGATGAAGCGCTCCTTGCGCGCGGAGATCTGATCGACGATATCGGGCAGGTCGATCAAGTCATGCTTGTCCACTTCGATCAGGCGCAGCCCCTGGCGCTGGAACTTGTTCAGCGCCGCCTTGACCAGCGAGGACTTCCCGGTGCCGCGCGCGCCGGTCAGCAGCACGTTGTTGGCCGGAAGCCCGGTCACGAACTGGCGCGTGTTCTGCTCGATCAGGTGCTTCTGCCGGTCGACGCCGCGCAAATCGGACAGCCGGATTTTGTGCGGACGGACAACCGGCTGCAGATGGCCGTGCGCGCCCGCCTTGCGCCAGCGGAAGGCAATGCTCGCGTCCCAGTCCACCGGCGGCTGCACCGCGGGCAACAACACTTCGAGGCGCGCCACCAGCGCTTCGGCCCGTTGCAGGAATTTCGACAGTTCGTTCATGGCAATTAGCTGCGGTAATCCGCGTTGATGGAAACGTAGTCATGCGACAGATCGCAGGTCCACACCGTGGTCTGCGCCGAACCGCGGCCGAGCTCCACACGCACCGTGATTTCACTTTGCTTCATCACGCGCTGGCCGTCCTCTTCGCGGTAGGCCGGATTGCGGCCCCCGTCCCTGGCCACGAGCACGTCGCCCAGATGCAACTGCACCCGGCCGACATCGAGGTCGGCAATGCCGGCGTAGCCGATTGCGCAAAGCAACCGCCCCAAGTTGGGGTCGGAGGCAAAGAACGCGGTCTTGACCAGCGGCGAATGCGCAATGGCATAGGCAACCTTGCTGCATTCCGGTTCGTTCCTGCCGCCCTCCACCTGCACCGTAATGAACTTGGTCGCGCCTTCAGCGTCACGGATGATCGCCTGGGCCAGCCAGACGGCAACTTCCGTGACGGTCGCGGCGAGTGCCGCATAATCCGGGTGACGCTCGTCAGTGATGCTCTGCGCCCCCGCGGCGCCGGTCGCGATCAGCATGAAGGAATCGTTGGTGGAGGTGTCGCCGTCCACCGTGATGCGGTTGAACGAGCGCGCGGCCGCTCCCGCCAGCATTTGCTGCAGCAGCGCCTGACTCACCGCCGCGTCGGTTGCGACGAAACCCAGCAGGGTCGCCATGTCGGGGCGGATCATGCCCGCGCCCTTCGCCATTCCCGTCACGGTCACGCTCTTGCCGCCGAGACCGAGCCGGCGCGAACAGGCCTTGGCCACGGTGTCGGTGGTCATGATCGCCTCGGCCGCGCGCGCCCAGTTGTCCTCGCGGCAGTCGGCGAGTGCGCGCGGCAGCGCCGCAATAATGCGCTCCACCGGCAAAGGCTCCATGATCACGCCGGTGGAAAACGGCAGGACGTGCGAACTGTCGCAGCCGAGCGCTGCCGCCAGTCCGGCGCAGGCCAGCCTTGCGCGCGCCAGGCCGTCCTCGCCGGTGCCGGCATTGGCGTTGCCGGTGTTCACCAGCAGCGCGCGCGCCGTCTTGGCCAGCGCCAGATGTTCCTTGCACACGATCACCGGCGCGGCGCAGAAGCGATTCTGCGTGTACACCCCGGCGACACTCGCGCCCTCGGCGAGGCGCATTACCAGCAGATCCTTGCGCCCGGCCTTGCGCACGCCGGCCTCGGCAACGCCCAGCGCCACCCCGCTTACCGGCAGCAGATCCTCAGGTTTTGGCGCAACTAGATTCACAGGCATGGCCGCACCCGGCTTAAGTCAGTTTCCCGTGGCAGTGCTTGTATTTCTTGCCCGAGCCGCAGGGGCAGGGGTCGTTGCGGCCGATTTTGCCCATCTCGCGCACGAACGGCCGCTCCTTGGCTTTTTCCTCGGCGGCATCCGCAGCCAGCGCCTCGTCGTAGCCGGCGTGCCGGTATTGGACGTTTTCAACCGCCGGCGCCGTTTCCGCCGCCGCTTCAGTCAACTCGGTCTCCGAAGTCACCTGTACCGCGGTCAGGGTCTTGGTAACCTCCAGCTTGACGCTTTCGAGCATGCTCGCAAACAACTCGAACGCCTCGCGCTTGTACTCCTGCTTCGGGTTCTTCTGCGCGTAGCCGCGCAGGTGTATGCCCTGGCGCAGGTGGTCGAGCGCGGCCAGGTGCTCGCGCCAATGCTGGTCCACGCTGGTGAGCATGACCCAGCGCTCGTACTGGTGCAGGGCTTCGGCGGGCGCGAGCGAGAATTTCTCCTGGTATAAGCGGTCGGCTTCGGCCACCGCTTTTTCGAGCAGCGCCTGATCGTCCAGGTTTGCGTCCGCGTCGAGCCAGGCTTTCACCGGGATCGCGAACTGCAATTCCGCCGCGTAGGCTTTCTCCAGGCCGGGCACGTCCCACTGCTCCTCCACGCTCTCCGGCGGAATGTGGGCGCGGAAAATATCGCTCACCACGCCCTGGCGCAGCGAGGTGATGGTTGCGCTGACGTCGGCGCTCTCCATCAGCTCGTTTCTTTGTTCGTAGATCACCTTGCGCTGGTCGTTGGCGACGTCGTCGTACTCGAGCAGCTGCTTCCTGATGTCGAAGTTGTGCGCCTCGACCTTGCGCTGCGCCGACTCGATCGAACGCGACACCCACGAGCTTTCGATCGCCTCGCCTTCCGGCATTTTCAGCCGCTGCATGATCGCCTTCACCCGGTCGCCGGCAAATATGCGCAGCAACGGATCCTCCAGCGACAGGTAGAAGCGCGAGGAGCCCGGATCGCCCTGGCGGCCGGCGCGGCCGCGCAGCTGGTTGTCGATGCGGCGCGACTCATGGCGCTCGGTGCCGATAATGTGCAGTCCGCCGGCCGCGATGACTTTGGCGTGCAGCAGCTGCCATTCCTCGCGCAGCGCCTGGATGCGCCGCTCTTTTTCGGCTTGGTCCACGTCCTCGGCGGCGCGCAGAACGTCGACGCTGCGCTCGACATTGCCGCCGAGCACGATGTCGGTGCCGCGGCCGGCCATGTTGGTGGCGATGGTGACCATCTTCGGCTGCCCGGCCTGC
>Ga0156177_1167_pt1 | contig 14565 bp, 11 predicted proteins | sample RifCSPlowO2_12_FD_107830 | JGI IMG/M metagenome (GOLD analysis project Ga0156177, IMG submission 107830) | Betaproteobacteria bacterium RIFCSPLOWO2_12_FULL_64_23
TAGGTCGAGAACTTGTAGCCGCGGCGGTATTCGAACTTGTCCACCGCCTTCATCAGGCCGATGTTGCCTTCCTGGATCAGGTCGAGGAACTGCAGCCCGCGGTTGGTGTATTTCTTGGCGATCGATATGACCAAGCGCAGGTTGGCTTCGGTCATTTCGCGCTTGGCCCGGCGTGCCTTGGCCTCGCCCGTGGACATCTGCTTGTTGATGTCCTTGAGCTCCTTCAGCGGAATGCCGATCTTCGCCTGCAGGTCGAGCAGTTTCTGCTGGTTTTCCATGATCGCCGGCTGATAGCGCGCAAGCTGGCTGCTGTAGGGATGGCGCGCGGCGATCTCGTTGCCGACCCAGCGCAGGTTGATCTCGTTGCCGGGGAACACCTTGATGAAGTGCGGCCGCGGCATGTTGCTCTTGGTCACGCACAGCTGCTGGATGTGGCGCTCGTGCCGGCGCGTTTCTTCCACCAGGCCGCGCAAGGCGTCGCAGAGGCGCTCGACGATGCGCGCGGAGAAGCGGATATTCATCAGTTCGCCGGAAATCTTGTCGCGGATCTTCAGGTATTCCTTGCTGCGCGATCCGTGCTTGGTGAGCGCCGACTTCTTCCTCTCGAACAGGCGATGGATGACGGCGAAGCGCTTCAGCGAATCGTCCTTGAGCTGCTGCAGGCTCGCCGTGATGGCGGCGTTTTGCGCCTCTTCGTCGAGTTCTTCCTCCTCTTCTTCCTCGACCGCCGCTTCGGCGAGCTCCGCGACCGGCTCGTTCTTGGCGTTCGGGTCGATGAGCCCGTCGACCAGTTCGTCGATGCGCATCTCGTCGCGCGTGACCTTGCCGGCGAGCGCGAGAATTTCGGCGATGGTGGTCGGGCAGGCCGAAATCGCCTGGATCATGTGCTTCAGGCCGTCTTCGATGCGCTTGGCGATCTCGATCTCGCCCTCGCGCGTCAGCAGCTCGACTGAACCCATCTCGCGCATGTACATGCGCACCGGGTCGGTGGTGCGGCCGAACTCGGGGTCCACCGTGGACAGCGCCGCCTCGGCTTCTTCCTCGGCGTCTTCGTCAGGGACGACCGCCGGCGCGTTCTCGGAAATCAGCAGCGTTTCCGCATCCGGGGCGACGTCATAGACCTGGATGCCCATGTCGCTGAAGGTGGTGATGATGGACTCGATCTGCTCCGCATCCACCAGGTCATCGGGCAGATGATCGTTGATTTCGGAGTAGGTGAGGAAGCCGCGTTCCTTGCCCAGCTTGATCAGGTTCTTCAGCCGCGTGCGCCGCGCCTCCACGTCCTCCGGTTTTTGCTCGCCTCGGCGCAGGTCCTGCTTCTGCTTCGCCGTGAGCTTCGCCGCCTGTTGCTTGGCGATTTGCCTGGCGATTTGCTTTGCCGTCTGCTGCGGCTTCGCCGCGATGGTCTCCTGCTGTGCAGCCTTGCCTTTTGCGGGGAGTTTGGCCGCTGCCTTGCTCTTGTCGAGCACCTGCGCCTTGCCGACCTGGGGCTTGGTCTTGGCCGGTGCAGCCGATTTGGGCGCAAGCTTGGGCGCAGGTTTGACCCCGGTCTTGGTCGCAGGCTTGACCTGCTTGGCCAGAGGCCTCGTCTTGGCCAGAGGCCTTGTCTTGGCCAGAGGCCTTGTCTTGGCCAGAGGTTTCGTCCCCGTCTTGGCCAGAAGCCTTGCCCTCGTCTTCGCCAGAGACTTCGCCTTGGCCTGAGGCCTCGTCCTCGCCAGAGACTTTGCCTTGGCCCGAGGCTTTGTTCGGGTCACAGGCTTTTTCTTCGGCGGCGAGGCCTTCTTGTGCGCCGCCTTCGGCTTGGCGGCCTTCGCTTTCTTGCCTACGGCGGGTTTCTTGGCGTGATGTGCTGCCATGAGCTTGTCCTAAGTCGGTGAAGTATTGGAAAAAAGACGCGAATTATACCACAGGGCGGTTTGCGTCCGGGCGCTGATCCAGGGTCCCCAGACGCTTGGTCAGCGCGTTCATCAACTCGATGTCGGCAGGGCTGAGCGCCCCCGCTTTGTTCTTTCGCTGCAATTCATTCAACTGCTCGTGCACGCGCTGGCGCTCCAGCCTGGGCAGGGCGTCGCGGAATTCGCCTTCGGCCTGCTCCGGCGAAAGCGCCAGAACCATGAGTTCCGATCGAATCTGTTTGAGCAGGGTTTCGTAGGGGCTGCCGCGAAAGTGGTCGATCAGCATCACTTCGGAACCGGCGTCGGGGTTGCCGCGCGCGTATTCGGCGAGGGCGAGCAGGGCCTTGGCCTCGATGTTCTCGCCACGGATGATTTCGCTGGACAGTTCGGAGGCGAGCGCCGGCTTTACCAAGACACATTCCAACAGGCGAAGTTCAAAACTCTTGACCGCCGCGCGCTCGATCTTGGGCGGCGCGGCGCGCTGCCATGCACCCGGCGCAGGCGCGTTGCGGCGCAGCTCGCACAGGCGCTCGACTTCCTGCTGCGTCATGCCGGCGACGTCCGCCACCTGCTTCAGCAATTGCAGCTGCAGCCCCGGCGCGGCCATGCTATTGAGCAAGGGCTTGGCCTCGTGCACCAGGCGCGAGCGGCCTTCCGCGGTGTTGGTGTCCACGCGCGCGCGCAGCTGCGCGAGCAGATAAGCGGAGAGCGGCTCGGCGCGTGCGACCAGTTCCTCCAACGCCGCCTTGCCCTTGGTGCGCACATAGGTGTCCGGGTCCTCGCCTTCGGGCAGGAACAGGAAACGAATCGTCTTGTGATCGAGCGTCGCCGGCAGGCTCACTTCCAGGGCGTGCCAGGCTGCTTTTCTTCCGGCCGCGTCGCCGTCGAAACTGAACACGATTTCGTCGGCCTGGCGCAGCAGTTTCTGCACGTGCACGGGCGTGGTCGCCGTGCCCAGTGTCGCCACCGCATAGCCGACGCCGTGCTGTGCCAGCGCCACCACGTCCATATAGCCTTCGACCACCAGCACGCGGCCGGCATCGCGTATCGCCTGGCGCGCCTGCGGCAGCCCGTAGAGTTCGCGCCCCTTCTCGAACAGCGGCGTCTCCGGCGAGTTGAGGTATTTCGGCTCGCCCGCGCCGATGACGCGCCCGCCGAAACCGATGACGAAGCCGCGCTGGTTGATGATCGGAAACATGATGCGGTCGCGGAAACGGTCGTAGCGCTTGCCCGCATCGTTTTCGATCACCAAGCCCGCCTCCTTGAGGCTGTTGTCGCCGTAATCGGGAAACACGGCCTGCAGGTTTTGCCAGCCGTCGGGCGCATAGCCGATGCCGAAGTGCGCCGCGATCTGGCCCGACAGGCCGCGGCGCTTGAGGTACTCGATCGCGAGCGGCGAACCCTTCAACTGCTCGCGGTAGTATTGGGTGGCGCGCTGCATCAGGTCGTACAAATCGGGGCCGGTATCTTCCTTCTTTTTGCCGAAGCGCGGCTCGAATTCCGGCATGGTCATGCCCGCGCCCGCCGCCAGCTCCTTGATCGCCTCGATATAGCCCAGGCCGGAATACTCCATCAGGAAGCCGATCGCATCGCCGTGCGCGCCGCAGCCGAAGCAGTGATAGAACTGCTTCGACGGGCTGACGGTGAAGGAGGGCGATTTTTCGTTATGAAAGGGGCAGCAGGCGCTGAAGTTGGCACCCGCCTTTTTCAACTGCAGATGGCGCTGAATAATGTCGACGATATCGACGCGATTGAGCAAATCGCGTTTAAAGGAATCGGGAATCACGCGCGGTCGGGGTTGGGATCGGGGGCCTGGGACCTGAGTAAGCATTCCCCGGCATCCGCGCCAAGGAACATCTATTGTTTATAGGCCATTTCGGCCGGAACGCAAGTGGAAAGCGCCAATTTTGGCAGGCGTAGCGCGGGCTGGCGCGCGGGGTGTCCCCCTGGCGGGGCTAACTGCCGAGCTGCGCTTTTACCAGGGCCGACACCCTGGCCATGTCGGCGCGGCCGGCAAGTTTGGGTTTGAGCAGCGCCATGACCTTGCCCATGTCCTGCATCGCCTTGGCGCCGGTCGCGGCGACCGCGGCAGCCACCTCCGCGGCGATTTCGGCCTCCGCGAGTTGCTGCGGCATATAGCCCGTGAGCACGCCGATTTCGAATTTTTCCACGCCGGCGAGATCCTGGCGCCCGCCGGCCTCGAACTGCGTCACCGAGTCGCGGCGCTGCTTCAGCATCTTTTCGATAATGGCGAGGATGTCCGCGTCCGACAGTTCGATGCGCTCGTCCACCTCGCGCTGCTTCATCGCCGCGAGCAACAGGCGGATCGCCGACAGGCGCGCCGCATCCTTGGCGCGCATCGCGGCCTTCATATCTTCGGTGATTTGTGCCTTGAGCGACATCGGCGCGGCGGCGAAGCGTGAGCGGTCAGGCGGCAACGGGCCGGCCCGTTGCCGATCTTTGCGCTACGGCTTAGAACAGCTTGGGCGGGAGTTGCTGGCTGCGGATGCGCTTGTAGTGGCGCTTGACGGCTGCGGCCAGCTTGCGTTTGCGCTCGGCGGTGGGCTTTTCGTAGAACTCGCGCGCGCGCAGTTCGGTCAGCAGCCCGGTCTTCTCGATGGTGCGCTTGAAGCGGCGCAGCGCCACCTCGAACGGCTCGTTTTCCTTGACTCGTACGGTAGGCATCAATACTCCGGCTTTTGCTTGGGCGGAAAACCGTGAATTATATCAGGACTTTCCGGGGCCGGACAAGAGCTGTTTCGCCCTGAGCGGGGCGAGGCCGGCCCAGGCCCCGCGCCCGCTGCACGAAGTCGCGTATCATGTCCCGCGACTCGCCGCTGCTTCTCCGTTGGGCACAATCCTGAGCATATTCAACTGCGACCCATGCTGATCCTGGGCATCGAAACCTCCTGCGACGATACCGGCATCGCCCTGTATCACAGCGAGCGCGGGCTGCTCGCGCACGCCTTGCATACCCAGATCGCGATGCACCAGGAATACGGCGGCGTGGTACCGGAGCTCGCGTCGCGCGACCACATCCGGCGCGTGCTGCCGCTGATCCGCCAGGTGATGCATCAGGCCGGGGCCGGGCTCGCAGACGTCGATGCCGTTGCCTACACGCAGGGGCCGGGACTGGCCGGCGCGCTGCTAGTGGGCACCAGCATCGCCAATGCGCTCGCCTTCACCCTCGGCATACCGGCGCTGGGCATACACCATCTCGAAGGCCATCTGCTTTCGCCGCTGCTCGCCAGCAATCCGCCGCGCTTTCCCTTCGTCGCGCTGCTGGTCTCCGGCGGGCATACGCAACTGATGCGCGTGGCGGCCGTGGGCGAATACGAGCTGCTCGGCGAAACCGTGGACGACGCCGCGGGCGAAGCCTTCGACAAGACCGCGCACCTGCTCGGCCTGGGCTATCCGGGCGGACCGGCGCTGGCGCAACTCGCCGGGGAGGGCAGGGCGGACAAATACAAGCTGCCGCGGCCCATGCTCGAGCAAATGCACAAGACGGGCAATCTGGATTTTTCCTTCAGCGGCCTGAAGACCGCAGTGCTGCTGCTGGTGCGCAAACAGGCGCCCGATGCCGCGGCGCGGGCCGATGTCGCGGCATCGTTCCAGGAAGCGACCGTCGACGTGCTGGTCGCCAAATCGCTGTACGCCCTGGAGCAGACCGGCCTGAACCAGCTGGTGGTCGCGGGCGGCGTCGGCGCCAACCGCCGCCTGCGCGAGCGGCTGGACCGCGAAGCCGCGGACGAAGGCTATTCGGTGTTCTATCCCGAATATGAATTGTGCACCGACAACGGCGCCATGATTGCGCTGGCGGGCGCCCTGCGTTTGGGCGCCGGGATTGCCACGCCGACTCAGGGCAACTACGCCTTCACCGTCAAACCGCGTTGGGACTTGTCGACATTGGTTTCGTAGGGGCGGCGTCCCCGCCCGCGACCTACCCCCTTGCTATAATCCCGCGGTGAAAATCGCAACACCCGGCAACAGCTCCAACACGCGCATCCTCGTGACCGGCGGCGCCGGTTACATCGGCAGCCACGTGGTCAAGCAACTCGGCGACGCCGGGCACGCGGTAACGGTCCTGGACAACCTCTCCACCGGCCGCCGCGAGGCGGTCCTGAGTGGCGAGCTGGTGGTGGGCGACCTCGCCGATGGCGCGCTGCTCGACACCGTCCTCGGCCGGGAGCAGTTCGACGCGGTGATGCATTTCGCCGGCTCCATCGTGGTGCCCGAATCCGTCACCGATCCGATCAAGTACTACGCCAACAACACCGCCAATACGCTGCAGCTGCTCGGCGCCTGCGTCAGGCACGGCGTCAAGCGCTTTATCTTCTCTTCCACCGCAGCGGTCTACGGCATGGCCGACAAGGCGCTGGTGTCGGAGGACGACCCGCTGGCGCCGATCAATCCTTACGGCGCTTCGAAAATGATGAGCGAGCGCATGATCGCCGACGCGGCGGCCGCGCACCCGCTGAAGTACGTGAACCTGCGCTACTTCAATGTCGCCGGCGCCGAAGCGGGCGGGCGCCTGGGGCAATCCGGCGGCGTGGCGACGCACCTGATTCGCGTCGCCTGCCAGACTGCGCTCGGGCTGCGGCCGGAGATGACGATTTTCGGCGACGACTACCCGACCCCCGACGGCACCTGCATCCGCGATTACGTCCACGTCGAAGATCTCGCTGAGGCGCATCTCGAAGCCCTCGCCTACCTCAAGCGCGGCAGCGACTCCGCCGTGCTCAATTTCGGCTATGGGCGCGGCCACAGCGTGCGCGAAGTGATCGAAGCGGTGAAACAGGTGTCGGGCGTGGATTTCGCGGTGCGCCTGGGCGAACGGCGCGCCGGCGACCCGGCGCGACTCGTCGCCGCCAACGCCAGAATCAAAGCCGCCTTCGGCTGGTCGCCGCGCGGCACCAGCCTGGACGCGATTACGCGTTCAGCGCTGGCTTGGGAAAAACGGCTGCTCGGAACGACGCGCTAGGCGCGATCGGCGCCAAAGGCGCCCTGCAAGCCGGCGTCACGGCGCTTCCGGCAATTTCTCCTCGATCCGCCCGGTCAGGCGGCGGCCCGGCCCCCGCGCCGTCAACGCCGGCCCGGCGACGATCGCCACGCCGAAACCCGGCAGCGCGGCAATGAAGGCGGACCAACTCACGCCGGATCCTGTTTCTTCGCGCCGATGCGGCTTTCCTCACCCGCGAACAGGCGCTGGATGTTCTCCTTGTGCCGGTAGATCAGCAGAACCGCTATCGCCAGCACGCCCGGCAGCAGCGGGCTCGCCGTGCCGAACAGCCAAGCGGTGTAGAACGGCGCGAACACCGCGGCAATGATGGAAGCGAGCGAAACCATGCGGAAGAACAGCATGATCAGGAGCCAGCTTGACAGCGTGGCCAGGCCGAGCCAAATGTTTATCGCGCACAGGATGCCGAGCGCGGTCGCCGCGCCCTTGCCGCCGCGGAAGCGGAAAAACACCGGATACACATGGCCGAGGAACACCGAGAGCGCGACCAGCGCGATGCCGCTCATGTCCACGCCATAATCCGCGGCGAAATACCGGGCCAGGACCACCGCCAGCGCGCCCTTGCCGGTGTCGCCGGCGAGGGTCAGCGCCGCAGCCAGCCGTTTGCCGGTGCGCAGCACGTTGGTTGCCCCCGGATTGCCCGAGCCGTAGCTGCGCGGGTCGGGCAGTCCGAACAACCGGCTCACGATCACGGCGAACGAAAGCGAGCCGATGAGATACGCCGCAACTGCGAAGACCAGGGTCGCCATCTGAATTGTCTGAGGGCCTGTTAGAATGTGCTGCTCATTTTACGCGGGATCCGATTCCGGCCCTACCCCCATCCCTCCGCCCCCGACATGGACATCATATTCTTGCGCGAAATAAGGCTGGACGCGCGCATCGGCATCTACAAGCGCGAGAGAACCATTACCCAGACGGTGGAACTGGATCTGGAGATCGCGCTGCCCGACGGCCGCGTATTCAAGAGCGGCAAGGTCGCCGACACCATCGATTACGCGGTGGTGATCGAGCGCATCCGCGCCGCCCTGGTCGAGCAGCACTACGGCCTGGTGGAGAACCTGGCCGAGCACGTGGCGCAAATCCTGCTCGGCGAATTCCATGCCCCGTGGGTGCGCGTCAGCATCGCCAAGGTCGGTGCCCAGCGCAGCGCGCGGCGCGTCGGCGTGTCGATCGAGAGAGGCAGGAAGTAGGAGCGAGCTTGCGCCCCGAAGGAAGTCCCCGTGGGGGCTCGCGAACCGCTTGATTCGCGAGCAAGCTCCTACACCTATCCGCGCGGATGGTGTTTCTGGTGCAGCAGCTTCAGGCGCTCGCGCGCGACATGGGTATAAATCTGCGTGGTCGAGATATCGGCATGGCCGAGCAGCATCTGCACCACGCGCAGGTCGGCGCCGTGGTTCAGGAGGTGGGTGGCAAAGGCATGGCGCAGCGTGTGCGGCGACATGGACTTCCCCGGGACCGACGCGCGCGCATGCTTTTTGATCAGATACCATAAGGCCTGGCGCGTCATTGCCGCGCCGCGCGCGGTGACGAACGCCGCATCGGACTGCGCGCGCGCGAGCAGCCGCGGCCGCCCCTGTTTCAGGAAGCGCGTGAGCCAGGCCGAGGCTTCCTCGCCCATCGGCACCATGCGCTCCTTGCCGCCCTTGCCGAACACGCGCACCACGCCCATGTCCTGGTTGATCTCGATCAGCTTCAGCGCCACCAGTTCGGACACGCGCAGCCCGGTGGCGTAGAGCATCTCCAGCATGGCGCGGTCGCGCAGGCCCAGGGCAGACTCCACGTCCGGTGCCGCGAGCAGCGCTTCCACGTCGCTTTCAGTGAGCGACTTGGGAAAACGCTGCGGTTTTTTCGGCGTGTCCAGCTTGAGCGTCGGATCCGCGGCGACCCGGTTCTCGCGCAAAGCGAACTGAAAAAAACGCTTCAGGCTGGAATGCAGCCGCGCCTGCGAGCTGGCGCGCAGCCTGGCCTGGGTGTAGCGGAAGGCGAAATAGGCCGACAGGTCTTCCTCGCGCGTATCGAGCAGCGCGCGCTTTTGCGTGCGCGCCAGCCAGTCGCCGAACAGGGTGAGATCCCGCCGGTACGCTTCGAGCGTGTTCTTGGCGAGGCCATCCTCCAGCCACAGATGGTCGCAGAACTCGTCCAGCAACGCAGCGTCCTCGGCGCGTAGCGCCACCAGCGCGAACGGTATGTCGAGTTTGGCTTGAAAGCGCGGCAATTCTGCAACAGCCTCAAAGTAACTGAATGTTTCTTATATGATAAATCTCGCAACGGCGATGCGCGATTATACAAGCAAGCCGGAAAACCGGGCCAATTGGCAGGAAACGTGCTAACATATTGAATTTTCTGGCCTTCCAAAGCCGCGATCGGGTAGCGCTGGTCCAGGTATTTCAACCCAGGTTAGAGCGAAACCAGGCGGGGCAAGTAGCTGTTTGCCGCTGTTTGCTTTTTGTGCCGGTTCGCGACACGACCTGAGATTCTCTTTAGACTGCTTCCCATGACCCGCCCAATACGCAATATCGCCATCATCGCCCACGTCGACCACGGCAAGACCACGCTGGTCGACAAGCTGCTGCGGCAGTCGGGCACCTTCGCCGCCTATCAGCACATCCAGGAGCGGGTGATGGACTCCAACGACCTCGAGCGCGAGCGCGGCATCACCATTCTCGCGAAGAACTGCGCCGTCACCTACGAAGGCACGCACATCAACATCGTCGACACACCGGGCCACGCCGATTTCGGCGGCGAGGTCGAGCGCGTGCTGTCCATGGTCGACAGCGTGCTGCTGCTGGTCGACGCAGTCGAGGGCCCGATGCCGCAGACGCGCTTCGTCACGCGCAAGGCGCTGGCGCTGGGCCTGAAGCCCATCGTCGTCGTCAACAAGGTCGACCGCCCCAGCGCGCGGCCCGACTGGGTGGTGAACCACACGTTCGAGCTGTTCGACAAGCTGGGCGCGACCGAGGCGCAACTCGATTTCCCGGTGATCTATGCCTCGGCGCTGCACGGCTGGGCGGTCGCCGACATGAAGGATGCGCCGCCCTCGATCGATGCGCTGAAGGACGACACGCTCTACAACATGCGGCCGCTGTTCGACGCCATCCTCAAGCACGTGCCGGTGCGCAACGACGATCCGGACGGCCCGCTGCAATTGCAGATCTGCTCGATCGACTACTCGAGCTACGTCGGCAAGATCGGCATCGGCCGCATTTCGCGCGGCCGCATCAAGCCGCTGCAGGACGTGATCGCGATGAACGGCCCGGATTCGCTGCCGGTCAAGGCGCGCATCAACCAAGTGCTGACCTTCGAGGGCCTGGAGCGCAAGGTGTCGGACGAGGCCGTGGCCGGCGACATCGTGCTGATCAACGGCATCGAGGAAGTCGGCATCGGCACGACCATTTGCGCGCCCGAATGCCCCGACGCGCTGCCGCTTTTGAAAGTGGACGAGCCGACGCTGACCATGAATTTCATGGTCAACAACTCGCCGCTCGCCGGACGCGAGGGCAAGTTCGTCACCAGCCGCCAGATCCGCGAGCGCCTCGAGCGCGAGGTCAAGAGCAACGTTGCGCTCAAGGTCGAGTTCACCCAGGATTCCGATACCTTCATCGTCTCCGGCCGGGGCGAGCTGCACCTGACCATCCTGCTGGAAAACATGCGCCGCGAGGGCTATGAGATGGGCGTCGGCCGCCCGCGCGTGGTGATGAAGGAAATCGACGGCGAGAAGCAGGAACCCTACGAGCTGCTGACCGTCGACGTCGAGGAAGTCCACCAGGGCGCGGTGATGGAAGAACTCGGCCGGCGCAAGGGCGACATGCAGGACATGGTGTCCGACGGCCGCGGCCGCGTGCGCCTGGAATACCGCATTCCGGCGCGCGGGCTGATCGGTTTCCAGGGCCAGTTCCTGACGCTCACGCGCGGCACCGGGCTCGCCAGCCACATTTTCGACGACTACGGCCCGGTCAAGGGCGACATGGAGGAGCGCCGCAACGGCGTGCTGATCAGCCAGGAGGACGGCGCCGCCGTGGCCTACGCGCTATGGAAGCTGCAGGAGCGCGGCCGCATGTTCGTCTCCCCCGGAGAAGCGCTGTACGAAGGCATGGTGATCGGCATCCACTCGCGTGACAACGACCTGGTGGTCAATCCGATCAAGGGCAAGCAGCTGACCAACGTGCGCGCATCCGGCACGGACGAGGCGGTGCGCCTGGAGCCGGCGATCGAACTCACGCTGGAGAAAGCGGTGGAATTCATCGCCGACGACGAGCTCGTCGAAATCACCCCGAAATCGATCCGCCTGCGCAAGCGTCACCTGAAAGAGCACGACCGCAAGCGCGCCTCGCGCACTCAGGCCGCGGCTTAACTAACAGGCAATCATGGCGCTGCAGCAGCGGGCGCGCGCCGCAGCTTCTGCATGGCTACGACGATTACAATGAAGCCGAAGCCGATCAGATCGGACACCGGGTGCGTGTACACGAGTGCAAAGCCGGCAACGACCAGCATCGAACGCTCGAGCAGACTGGTGCGCCTGATCATCCATCCCTGGAAGCCGCAGGCGAGCGCGCCGATCCCGGCCGCGGCTGTGAAAGTCACCCAAGCGATCGAACCCCAGTCGGCGCCGGCCAGCGCCTTGGTCGAGCCCATCAGCAGGAGCCCCTGCCCGGCCGGGTCGAGCACGAACATGAACGGAACCAGGAATGCCGGCGTCGTGTACTTCCAGCATTGCAGCGTGGTCTTGTACGGGTCGCCGCCGGTGATGGCCGCGGCCGCGAACGGCGAGAGCGCGGTCGGTGGCGACACTTCCGACAGCACCGCGTAGTAGAAGATGAACATGTGCGCGGCGTACTCGGGCACCTTGAGCGCGATCAGCGCGGGCGCGGCGATCACCGCGCAGATGATGTAGCTCGCGGTCACCGGTACCGCCAGCCCCACGATCCACACGATCAACGCGGTGTAGATCGCCGTGAGCAGGAGCGAGTGCCCGGCATAGGCGAGGACGATCGAGCTGAATTTGAGTCCCAGGCCGGTGAGCGTCACTACGCCCACGATGAGGCCGGCGCCGGCGCAGGTCGCGGCCACGTTGAGCACCGCGAGCGAGCCGCCCTGCATCGCCTTGATGAAACCGGAACCCAGGAAACCGCGCAGGAGCGGTTCGCGCCCGCGCAGGAGTTCGTAGGAGAGCAAGGCGCAATCGCGGCGCAGAAAGCTGGTAACGAAAGCCACCACGGTCGCCCAGAACACCGACAGCTCCGGGGAAAAACCCATCAGCATGAAGACGACGATCGAGATCAGCGAGAGGAAGTGGAACCAGTACTTCCTGGTCAGGCTCCAGGCCGACTCGACCTGCTCGAACAGCACGTCCTTCATGCCGAATTTGCGCACGTCGATCTCGACCATCACGAATAGCGTCAGGTAATAGAGCAGCGTGGGGATCACCGCCATCAGCAGCACGTCGAGGTAGGATATCTTGAGGAACTCGGCGATCAGGAACGCAGCCGCGCCGAGCACGGGCGGAGATATGATGGCGCCGAGTCCGCCGGCCGCGAGCAGCCCGCCCGCCTCCTCCTTGCTGTAGCCGACCTTCGCCAGCATCGGCGCCGCCACCGCGCCCAGCGTCACCGTGGTCGCCACCCCCGAGCCCGACGGTCCGCCGAGGAGGAATGACGCGAGCGTCACCGTGCGCCCGGCGCTGGTGGGTTTTCCGCCCATCGCCGAGAACGAGAAATCGATGTAGAACTTGCCGGCTCCCGAGAACTGCAGGAATGCGCCGTAGATGGTGAACAGAATGATCAGCGTGGAGGACACATTGACCGCGGTGCCGTAGATGCCTTCGAGCGTCATGTACATGTGTCCGACCAGGCGCGGGATTTCGTAGCCCTTGTGCGTCCAGGGCGCCGGCAGGTATTCGCCGAAGAACGCATAGAGCAGAAAACACACGGTGATGAACGGCATGATCCAGCCGGTGGTGCGCCGCATCGCCTCTAGGATCAGGATTGCGAGCGCGACGCCGAACACGATGTCCCACTGGTTCGGCACGATCGAGCGGTCGAAGAAATCGTCGCCGCCCGCGATCAGGTAGGCGGCCGTCGCGATGCCCGCCGCCGCGAGCAGCCAGTCCCACCACATCACGCGATGGCGAAAGCGCCGCGCCAGCGGAAACACCAGGAACGTCAGAACCAGCACGAAGGCGACGTGGATCGCGCGCACGTGCTCGGGTCGCACGATCGAATAGGCGGCATAGAGGTGAAACACGGACATCACCACCGCCAAGGTTCCGACTAGCCCGGCGAGCCATCCCACGAGCTTGTTGTGTACGCCCTCCTCGCGCTCGATCATCTCCTCGGCGCGCTCCAGCGCTTCTTCGCTGACCTCGGCCGCGGGCTGGTGCAGGCGTGTAATTTCCTCGCTCATGGCTCCCCCGGAAACGAAAAAAGCCCCGCCAGCGCGCTGGACGGGGCCCGATCGGATCGCTGCATCAATTGATCTTGATGCCTTTCTCCGCAAAGTACTTCACCGCGCCCGGATGCCAGGGAATCGAGGAAGCTTCGGTCTTCTGGTTCTCGAGCTTGAAATTTTCCGCTTCCTTATGCGAGTGGATCAACTCGTCGCGGTGGTCGAACACCGCCTTGACGATGTTGTAGGCGCTCTTGTCGTCCATGCTCTGGTGGGTGACCAGCAGGTTCATGACGGTGGCCTGCTTGTTGTCGGCCTCCATGCCCTTGTATACCGTCTTCGGGATCGCGTCCTCGACGTACAGGTTGCCGTATTTCTTGTTCATCGCCGGCACCAGCTCGGCATGGTCGATCATCTTGATCTTCACGCCGGGCGTATGTGCGAGGTCCGTCACCGCCGCCGTCGGCAGGCCGCCGACCCAGAAGAACGCGTCGATCTTGCGGTCCTTCAGGGCGTTCACCGATTCGGCGACGCCGAGGCGCTCACGCTTCATGTCCTTGTCTTTATCCAGGCCCGCGGCTTCGATCACCCGGAACGCCATCACTTCGGTGGCGCTGCCGCCCGAGCCGGTGGACACGCGCTTGCCTTTCAAGTCCGCCATTTTCGTGACGCCGGAGCCCTCGATCGACACCACATGCATGCGGTTCGGATACAGCACCATCAGCGTGCGCACGGGCACCGGCTTGCCGGTGAACTTATCCTGGCCCTTGAAGGCGTCGAGCGTGGCGTCCGCCATGGTCAAGGCGATGTACGGCTTGCCGGAGCCGATCAGCTGCAGGTTGGCCACCGAGCCGCCCGTGACCTCGGCCGTGGCCTGCATGCCGGAAACGTACTTCGACAGAACCGCCGCCATGCCGCCACCCAAGGGGTAATACACCCCGCCGGTGCCGCCGGTGGCGATGGAAATATTGATTTTGTCCTGGGCCGCGAGCGGCGTGGACAGGGCGACCATAGCGGCGACGCCCAGCGCTTGCACAAATTTTCTCATCTCGATCTCCTCATACAGGTTTGACGTTGGTTGCGGACTACGGACGGCGGCTTTGAGAACCGCACTTGTCATGATTATATACGAACTACCCGGAGCGATGGGCTTGCCTGGGTGGGCCTAGAGGGCGAGCAGCTATACTGCGGTTTTTCCTATAATGGATTTATCGCTAGTGGAGCAGCCTACGCGCGCAGCGGTGATCCTAGTGCACGGGCTGTGGCTGGGCG
>Ga0156177_1031_pt1 | contig 14279 bp, 14 predicted proteins | sample RifCSPlowO2_12_FD_107830 | JGI IMG/M metagenome (GOLD analysis project Ga0156177, IMG submission 107830) | Betaproteobacteria bacterium RIFCSPLOWO2_12_FULL_64_23
CATGGCGAACATGCGCAGCAGCGGCGCGAGCTGTTGCAGCTGCTGCGGCGGCACGCGCGCGTTGCCCTGGAAGACGGGGTTGCGCCCGCCCGCCCAGGCGCCCTGACCTTCGAGTTGAAGCGGCCCCTGCAGCGTGCGCAGCGTCGCCTTCACCGCGGCGCCGTCGCCTTCGAGGCGCAGCTCATAGTCGCCCAGAGGCGAGATGCGCGTGAACGCCGATCCGGCGCCACGCCATTGCAGCGTCGCGTTGCCCTGGACCGAGCCGCTCCGGAAAGTAAGCCGCGCAATGTGCAGCAGCATGTCGCCGGTGAGCCCGAGCGCGGCCAGCTTGGGCACGCCCAGGCCCAGTGCCGCGGCCGGCAGATTGATGTCGGCGTCCGCCACTTCGATCTGCGACAGGGAAATGGTCACCGGAAAATGCTGGAGCGCATGGTCCAGCGCGACTTCGTACACGAGTTTCCCGCGCAGCAAATAGGCGGGCCGGAAGCGCCAGGCGATGCGCTTGGCGATGCCGCTGTCGCGGTTCGCATCGCGGATCTCGATCTGTCCCGTTCCCGACCACAGCGTGCCGCTCGCCTCGACCAGGCGCAGCCCGCCAGCACTGCCTTGCTCCAGGCGGGCGTCGATCAAAGTCGCCGGCGCCGTGGCAATCAGTCCGAAGGCGTAGGCGGCGAGCCCGAGGCCGATCAGCCGCCAACGACTCACTGTGAACGGGCGCGGGTCAAGGTGGCCGTTATGCTCACCAGTCCCGGCGTGGTCAGGGCTTCGATGCGGCTCGTGTCAAGGCGGATATGCTGCGCCTGCAGCGTCGCGACCCAGGCAAGCCAGTCCGCGAACGCGACGGAGCCGAATACCACCTGCACCTGATTTGCGTCCCGGGCATCGATGCGCAGCAAGGCGCGCGCGAGTCCGGCAGCGCCGGCTTGGGCTTGCACCTGCGTGCGCAGATCGGATTGCGGCGCGGGAGCTGCAGGCGCGGCGCGCGCGCGCGCGAGCTCGTTTGCATCCGCATCCAGACGCAGCGCCTGCGTACGCAGGACGGACACGGACGAACCCAGTTGCGCCCGCGCCCGGTACGCCGACTGCACCAGCGACAGGTACAAGGCAAGGCCCACGACCGCGGCCAGCACGGCGATGATCACCCGATCCCGCGGCGAGCGCGATTCCCACAGCTTGCGCAGCCGCGCCTTCATGACGAACGCACCGTGATGACCACAGTTCCGCCGCCGGAGCGGGTAGAGGCGGGCGCTGCCGCCCCCTGGTCGACGCGCAACCCGGATTGGAGCAGGCGCGCCACGATGCGGCGAATGCCCGCGTCATCAACGCTGGCGAGTTCGAGCGTCATGCGCCCGCTCTCGTAGGAGGCGACGCGCAGTCCGCCCGGTGGCACCTGCTTCAGTGCGGCCGCCACGCTCATTATCATCGGCAGGAAGTCGCCGCTATCGGGTTGGCCCGCGGCATGGCGCGCCTCGGCGAGTTTGCGCCGCATCTGCAGCGCCGGGTCGGCCACCGCGACTGCTTCGGGAAAGGCCGCGCGAAAACGCGATTCCATGCGCGCGCGCAAGCCGCGCTGCTCGCCGGCGAGTCGCGTCCAGTCGACCACCAGCGCCAGGGCATGCACGGCCAGGGCTGCGCCCACGATCCAGGCCGCCGGCCGCAGGCGTGCCAGGGTACCGGAGGGCAGGCGCCAGCGTGCGCGCTCCTGCGCCAGGCTGATACCGGCCTCGGGCGGCGCCGTGCGCCAGTCCCAGGGTTCGGCAAGGCGCAGCGCCACGCCCAGTGCGCGTTGCCAGGCCTCGATTTCGGGTGAGGAGTCCGGCGCAGTCGCGTACACGGCGATCGACGCCGGCGCCTCGCCGCGCGTTTTCGCCTCGTCGAGCATCAGGCGCAGCGACAGCGGCGGGGAACCGCGGTCGCCGCAATCGGTCGCCGTGCCTTCGAGTTCGGAGATGCGCACGAAGCCCTCGCGGCCGTCCCAGGCGAGGCTCCACTCGCCCGCCATCCACGGCAACATCAGGGTTTCGCAATGCACCTCGTAGCCGTGGATGCCGGCGGCGTCGAGCGCATCGTGCCATGCTTTGAGTCCCTGCCGGTCCGCGACGGCGAGCACATCGGCGTCTGCGGCGGAGCCGAGCCAACTCACCTGGTTGGCATCGGGATCGCCCAGGGTCTCGTCTTCCACGGCATAAGCGAGCACCGATCCGGCGCGGCGCCTGGCCGATTGCGGCAGGCGCGCGCGCGTGATCAGGACTTCGGCGGCGGGGAGCACCAGCTGCACGCGCTCGGCGCGCTGCGGCAACTGCGCCAGCGGGCCGTCTCCGAGGACCGCTTGGCGGGCGTCGCCGAGCAGCGCCCATTGACAGCGTTGTTGCGTGTCGCGCAAAGAACAGTAGATTCGAAGCAAGCTCATAGCGTAGCCCTGATTAAAGTGTTGATTGAATTGGGGTGCCCTCTGACGTGGAGGAAATGCGAGCTGACGTCGTCCCCTGGTTCCTCGTTCGGACCGTTCATAGATACTTGCGCCATACGATATCGGGCCAGCCCGGGCCCCGGCGCGCGAGCAGGGCCGTGCCGCGCGCCTGCGCGCCGCCGATGGTCACGCGCAGCGTCGCCAGGAAGTAATCGCTGCTCACGCCGATGTCGCCCGCGGCCGCCTCGACTCCCCGCGGAAGCCGCCTGAGGAAGTCGTCGCTGTCGCGAAAATAGGCCCGGTCCCGCTGCGCCACCAGCAGCTGGGCGCCGCCCAGGTCCAGGCCATCGACCACCGCGGCGATCACCTCCGCCCGGGCAGTATTCACATTGACCGCGGTGAAGCCGGGCAGCGCCGATACGTAAGGGCGCAGGCGCGCACGCACATTGTCGTCGAAGCCGCGCACCAGCGCCAGTTCGGCCGTGTCGATCAGCGGCCGGTTGGCGGCGACGTAAGGCGGATCCAAAGCAAGATAGTATGCGTCCTCGGCCCCGTCCCGCGGCTGCGGCTGGCTGTCCGCGTCGATCCAGTCTGCGAGCGCGTCGGCGAGTTCATCGGGCAAGCCCAGCGTCGCCAGGAGGTTGCGCAAATGCGCGAGCTGCGCCAGGTTGATCTTACCCTCGGCTACCAGGTTGTTGAGGTTGAATGCGCCCTGCTGATCCTCGATCTGGCCCACGAGTTCGCCGTTTTCAACCGGCAACGGCGGCAGCTTCAACGCCCACGGTTCGCCCAGGTGGTCGACGTTGCTCAGGCGGCGGTCATCGGCGAGCAGCGCGCGCGCCCAATCCGCGCCGGCGAGGAGCACCGCCCGCGCCTGGATGTGGTCGGTGGTGAGTTCGACCTGACGCGCCCAGGTGCTTTGCGACACCATGATCGCGGCGGCGGCCATTGCCGCAAGCGCGACCACGCCCATGGCGAGCACGATGGCGACGCCGCGCTGTCGCGGTTTCATGACTGCAGCACGAATATGCGCACGATTTCCTCGTCCGAGACGAGCACGATGCGCAGGCGCACCGCGCGCGGAAGGGGCCGGTCGGCGGGCGCCGTGGGCCAGGCGTCGACCCAGGCAAGCGCGGGATTGAGATATTGCAGCTCGAATGTCTTCACGCCGGCCAGCACCGGGTAGCGCGCGGGCAGCGCGCCGGGCGCGACATCCAGCCCCGGCCACAACCACAATTCGATTTCGTGTTTTTCGTTCAGCCGGTAGCCGATCCGGCGCGCCGTGTCGACGCCCTCGGTCGAGGCGAAACGGCTGAATTCCAGGCGCGCCTCCGCTGTCGTCACCGGCGCGCCGAGCCATGCCGGCGCAATGCCGCCGGCGCTACGGACCGGACGCGGCGCCGCGAGTTCGACGTCGCGCTCGAAGCGCGCGAAAAAAGCCGCCACGCGCCGCCATTTGTCGGTCTCGTACTTGACGTGTTCGCGCGCGTCGAGCACCGCACCCAGTCCGCGGTAGGACATCAGCGCGAGCAGCGACAGCACCAGCAGCGCGGTCAGGAGCTCGATCAGGGTGAAGCCGCGCGCGGACTTCATCTGCCCGACCCGGGCACATTGACGATGAACCCGGCGAGGTGCGCCAGCGAATGCGATTCTTCGGCAGTCGCGAAAACCCGCACATCGACGCGGCGGAACGCAGCGTTCGGCGTGGCGATGACTTCCTCGCGCCAGGCGAAGTCGAGGCCGCCTTCGCGCGAGCTGCCGCGCTGCACGCCGAGGGGCAGCCAGTCGGCGCGGGCGCGATGCTCCGCCAGCAGGTTTTCCGCCACCCAGCCCGCGAGCAGGCGCGAGCGCAGCTCGCCTACGTTGTTCGTGCCCTGTCCGGCCGCACGCAGGGCCGACAGCAGCGCGATCGAGACGATGGCCAGCGCAACCAGCACTTCGACCAGCGTGAACCCTTTGCGCCTGGCGTTCATTTCAAAATGAGGGGACGCATCCCCTCACGCCCTCCCAGATCGGCCGTTGCAAAATTCATTTTGCAAGGGGTTCCTAACGTAGTGCCACTTCGCCATCGGTCCTTCCTTCCCCCCGCACCACGCGCACCTCCCCGACCGGAGATCCCGTGACCGCATAATGCTCTGCGCCAAGTGACAAGCCGATGGTGAAAGCCAGCGACGAGCCCTGGGGGGCAAACTCCAGGCGCATGGCGCCCTGCGGCCGCATGTTTTCGACGCGAAAGCCGGACACCGCCATGCCTTGCGGCAGAGTTCGTGCGCGCAGCAGTTCGCTGTCGCGGATTTCGGACCAGCCGGCATCGTCGCCGGCGCGCCAGAAGCGGTAGCCGGATTCGTCGGCGGTCCAGGCGATCGATTTTCCCGTGAGCCGCGCTTCCGTGGCGGCGAAGTCCAGCAGCTGCGACAGGCGCTCGGTTTCCAGCCGAAGCACGGCGCGATCGTCGGGCCGCGTGATGGTGCTGACCAGTCCGACAAACAAGCCCATGATCATCAGCACGACGAGCATCTCGATCAGCGTGAAGCCCCGGCTTGGCCCCAAGATAATCACGCTTTTCATCGTTTTGTAACTAACCTAGAGATTCCACGAGCCGATGTCGGCGTCGTTGGCTTCGCCGCCGGGCGCTCCGTCGGCGCCGTAGCTGAACACGTCGATCTCGCCGCGCACTCCCGGATTCAGGTACTGGTAGGGATTGCCCCAAGGGTCTTTGGGCAGCCGCTCGATGTACCCGCCCGGCTTCCAGTTGAGCGGAATCGGCGCGGTAGTCGGCTTGAGGAACAGCGCCTGCAAGCCCTGTTCGGTCGTCGGGTAGCGCTGATTGTCCAGCCGGTAGAGCTTGAGCGCCTGCATCAGGCTCGCGATGTCCTGTTTTGCGGCAATCACCCGCGCCTCATCCGGGCGGCTGATGATCTTCGGCACCACCAGGGCGGCGAGAATGCCGAGAATGACGACGACCACCATCACTTCGAGCAAGGTGAAACCACGTTGCCCGCGAACCCCGATCAGCATCGCCAATTCATCCCCGTCAATTGATGCTCCCGCGCCTCGGAAGCCGCCGTTTTCATTATATAATGCTCCATCGATGCATCTGGCCGGCTCGCATACAACGTTTTCCATTATATAATGCTTCACCCGATGCATCCGGCCGATTACTGCGCCCGGCCCTCACTATTTCCAGCGCGCGAATGGCGATTGACGAAGAATGCAGGTGCTCGCGTTTGGTCGGTCCGGTCTTGCGCAAACGGTCCTCGTATCCTTGCTGACGTTCGTTGCGGTTGCGCTGCTTGGCGCGGTGCTCGCATACTGGACCTGGGCGTGGTTTGCTCCGCGCGCCGAGCCGCGTGTGGAGGCGAGCGCGGCGCAAAGCGGCAGCGTAGCCTCCGCCGGCGCCATTTTCGGCAACGTGCCGCGCAACCAGGCGGCTGCCGCGCCTACCGGAATTGCGATCAAGCTGCTCGGCGTAGTGGCGGCCTCAGGCGGCCGGCGCGGCTACGCCGTGGTGCAACTCGAAGCGAAACAGATTCTGGCGGTGCACGAGGGCGAGGACGTCGCCCCCGGCATCCGGCTGGCCGAAGTCCATGCGGACCACGTCATGCTGGAGCGCAACGGGGTGCGCGAAACCCTCGCATGGCCCGAAAAGCGCGTTACCGCGGCACCTGCCGCACGTACCACGGCACCTGCCGCCCGAACGGCCAACGAATGACGCCCCCTTGTTCGCCGAGGGCGCATGTGAGGATCGATCTATGAAGCGTCGCTGCTTAGGAACCGGATTGGTGTGGATGGCGCTGCTCGCCTGCGCCGGCCAGGCGTGGTCCGCCGACACGGCCTCCAGCGAACGCTCCGGCGCCAGCGCCGCCGCGCGCCCGAGCGGCCCCGATGTGGTCACGCTCAACTTCGTCAACGCCGACATCGAGGGCGTGGTGAAGGCGGTGAGCGAAATTACCGGGAAGAACTTCGTTCTCGATCCGCGCGTCAAGGGCACGGTCAATATCGTTTCGGCCAAGCCGATGTCCAGGGCGCTGGTCTACCAGGTGTTTCTGTCGGCGATGCGCCTGCAGGGCTTTAGCGCGGTCGAGGAGCGCGGCATGGTCATGATCGTCCCCGAGATCGAGGCCAAGATGCACCGCAGCCCCACGCTCGGGCCGCAGGAGCAGCCGCGCGCCGCGGGGGATGTCATCCAGACGCGGGTATTCAGGCTGCAACATGAATCGGCGACGCAAATGGTGCCGGTGCTGCGCCCGCTGATCACCCCCAACAACAGCATCACCGCCTACCAGAACAACAGCACGCTGGTGGTTACGGACTACGCGAGCAACCTGGAGCGCATCCAAAAAATCATCGAATCGATCGACCAGCCGAACGATTCCGGTTCGATCATGATTGCGCTTCAGCATGCCTCCGCGCTCGATGTGGCGCAGACCATCACCCGCCTGCTCACCGAGCCGACGCAGGCGGTGGACCCGAACCAGCGGTTTACCATTGCCGCGGATGCCCGCTCCAACAGCGTACTCGCTCGCGCCGGCGATCCGGCGCGATTGTTGCGCGTGCGCCAGTTGGTGGCGATGCTCGATTCGCCCACCAGCGCCGGCGGCAATATTCATGTGATTTACCTGAAGAACGCGGAGGCGGTGAAACTGGCGGAGGTGTTGCGCGCGATCTATACCGGCGAATCCGCGGGTGCGCAGGCGCGTTCCGCCGTGCCTGCGTCGCCGCTGGGGCAGGCGCCGGCGACGGCGCAGGCTGCTTCCTCGGCACCTGGCATCATCCAGGCGGATGCTGCCACCAACTCGATCATCATCACTGCGCCCGATGCGATCTACAACAATCTGCGCGCCGCGGTGGAGAAACTCGATGTGCGCCGGGGGCAGGTTTACGTCGAGGCGCTGATCGCCGAGGTCACGGCCGACAAGACGGCCGAGTTCGGCATCCAGTGGCAGAATCTGACGGGCCTGGGCGAGACCGCCGGGCAGGGGTTCGGCGGCACCAATTTCGGCACCTCCGCCCAGAACATCGCCGCAATTTCCCAGAATCCGAGCGTAGCCGGGCACGGCCTGAATGTTGGCGTGGTGAAAGGCTCGATCACCATCCCGGGCGTCGGCGCCCAGATTCTGAACCTCGGCCTGCTGGTGCGTGCGCTCCAGGCCGACACCAATGCGAACATCCTGTCCACGCCGACGCTGCTGACCCTGGATAACGAGGAAGCGAAAATCGTGATCGGCCAGAACGTTCCGTTCATTACCGGCCAATACGCGGTTTCGGCTGCGGCGACCACGCCGACGCCGTTTCAGACGATCGAGCGCAAGGACGTCGGCCTGACGCTGCGGATCAAGCCGCAGATTTCCGAAGGCGGCGCGGTGCGGCTGCAGATCTATCAGGAGGTGTCCAACGTGGTAGACAGCACCAATGCCTCCGGCCTGATTACGCGCAAGCGCTCGGTCGAGTCGACGGTGCTGGTCGACGACGGCCAGATCGTGGTGATCGGCGGCCTGATTGAGGACACGGTCACCGACGGCGTGGAAAAGGTTCCCGGGCTGGGCGACCTTCCCATCGTGGGCGGGCTGTTCAAGTACAACACCCGCTCGCGCAAAAAGACCAATCTCATGGTGTTCCTGCGGCCGACGCTGCTGCGCAGCGCCGCGCGCGCCGACTCGCTTTCCAGCGATCGCTATGACTACATCCTGGGCGAGCAGCTCAAGGCCAAGCCCCTGCCCAGCGTTCTGCCCGATTTCGGATCGCCCAGCCTGCCGCCGCGCCAAAGCGCGCCCCCGGCGGCAGCGGACAAGCCCGCCGCGTCAAAATGATCAAACCGGTTGTCTCTTACGCCTTTGCCAAGGCCAAAGGCGTTCTTGTCACCGCTTTGGACGATGGCCTGGCGCAGGTGGCGGTGCGCAGCGGCGCGCACGCGGGCGCACTCGCCGAAGTGCGCCGCGCGCTTGGCGTGCCCTTGCATGCGAGGCGCATCGGCGCCGATGAGTTCGACGAGCTGGTTTCGGTCCTCTACAACGCCGCCGACGCCGGCGCGGCCGCCCTTGCCGATGACCTCGCGCAGGACCTCGATCTGTCCCGGCTGCTGCAGGACATCCCCAGGGTCGAGGATCTGCTCGAGAGCCAGAACGACGCGCCGCTGATCCGATTGATCAACGCGTTGTTCACGCAGGCGCTGCGCGACGGCGCCTCCGACATTCACATCGAACCATTCGAGGCGCGCTCGGTGGTGCGGCTGCGCATCGACGGCACGCTGCGCGACCTGATCGAGCCGGCGCGCGCGCTGCACGGCGCGATCGTCTCGCGCGTCAAGATCATGGCGCAACTCGACATCGCGGAGAAGCGTCTGCCGCAGGACGGGAGGATCACGCTGCGGGTGGCGGGCAAGCCGATCGACGTCAGGGTGTCGACGATACCGACCGGGCACGGCGAGCGCGTGGTGCTGCGCCTGCTCGACAAGCAGGCCGGAAGGCTCGACCTCTCAAGGCTGGGGATGGACGACGCGACCCTCGCGCACATGGACCGGCTCATCCGCGAGCCGCACGGCATTGTCCTCGTAACCGGCCCGACCGGGTCGGGCAAGACGACGACGCTCTACGCTTCGCTCTCAAGGCTGGATCCGAAGGCGCTCAACATCATGACGGTGGAGGACCCGATCGAGTACGACCTCGACGGCATCAGTCAGACTCAAATAAACACCCGCATCGAAATGAGTTTCGCGCGCGCCTTGCGCACGATTTTGCGCCAGGACCCGGACGTCGTCATGATCGGCGAAATCCGCGATCTGGAGACGGCGCAAATCGCGGTGCAGGCGAGCCTGACCGGCCATCTGGTGTTCGCCACGCTGCACACCAACGATGCGGTGAGCGCCGTCACCCGGCTGGTCGACATGGGCGTCGAACCGTTTCTGCTCGCCACCAGCCTGATCGGCGTGGCGGCACAGCGGCTGGTGCGCCAGCTTTGCCTGGAATGCCGCAAGCCGTTTGCCGCAGACGCGGCGCAGTTGAAGGCGCTGGGATTCGCGCCGATGGCGGGAACCTTCTACACCGCGCAAGGCTGCCCCGCATGCAAACACTCCGGTTACCGCGGCCGTACCGGCATCTACGAATTGCTGAGCGTCGACGACGCGCTGCGCCGGCTGATCCATGACCGCGCGTCCGAGCAGGCGTTGCGCGACCACGCCGTTTCCCGCGGCATGCGCTCGTTGCGCGACGACGGCATGCGCTGGGCCGCCCAGGGCGCGATCAGTCTGGAAGAGGTAGTCCGAGTGACGCGCGAATAGCACCGGGAGATGGAAGCATTCCGCTACGAGGCGCTGGACGCGGCAGGGCGCACGGTGTCCGGGGTAGTGCAAGCCGATACGCCGCGCCAGGCGCGCACGCAGTTGCGCGCCCAGGGCCTGCTGCCTTCCGTGGTCGATCTGGTGCGTGCACGCGAGCGTGCGCGCCAGCCGTGGGCGCGCGGCATGTCGTCGGACGAGCTGAGCCTGGTGACCAGGCAGATGGCGACGTTGCTCGCGTCCGGACTGACCATGGAGCAGACCCTGAGCGCGCTGATCGAGGAGGCCTCCGCGCCGATGACGCGGGAGGTGCTGGGCGGCGTCAAATCCGAAATCACCGCCGGGCTCTCCCTCGCCGGCGCCCTCGGGAGCTACGACAAGAGTTTCCCCGATTTCTACCGCGCGCTGGTGCACGGCGGCGAGGAATCGGGTGCGCTGCCCACAGTATTGCAGCACCTCGCCGATTATCTCGATGCGCGCCAGGCGCTGAAGCAGAAAACCAGCCTTGCGCTGCTCTACCCGGTCCTGGTCACGCTGGTCGCGGTGAGTATCGTCACCGGCCTGCTGGTGTTTGTCGTGCCGCAGATCGTGCAGGTGTTTCAGCAGTCGCGCCAAAGCCTGCCGCTGCTCACGCGCGCGCTCATCGGGCTGTCGGACTTTGTGCGCGCGGCCTGGCCCTATCTCGCCGTCGCCGTGATCGGCGCCGTGGCCGCGCTGCGCCTGGTGCTGCGTCGCGACGCGCCCAGGCGCAGCTGGCACGCCCTGTTGCTGCGCACGCCCTGGCTCGGGCCGCTGATCCGCGGCGTCAACACTTCGCGTTTCGCCAGCACGCTCGCCATTCTGGTCGGCGGCGGCGTGCCGTTGCTGTCCGCGCTCAGCTCCGGCGCGCGCGTGATGACCAACACGGTGATGCGCGACGCCGTCGAAGGCGCGATCGAGCGCGTGCGCGAAGGCGAGAGCCTGGCGCGCGCGCTCGGTGCAACGCGCGTGTTTCCGCCGCTGATGGTGCATCTGGTTGCGAGCGGGGAAGTGAGCGGCAAGCTGGAGCAGATGCTGCAACGTGCCGCGCAGCTCGAAACGCAGGCGCTGGAGCGGCGCCTGGCGGTGTTCCTGACCCTGCTCGAGCCGGTGATGATCCTGGTGATGGGAGGCGTGGTGCTGCTGATCGTGCTCGCCATCCTGCTTCCCATCATCGAGATCAACCAGCTGGTGCGTTGATCCCCGGCTGCGCGCGGCCAACGCGCAACGGCAGAATTGTTTTCGGCGGGGTGGTCTGCCTCAGGCGAGCACGCGCCTGAGCCAGACGCCGATGGCGGCGATTTCCTGCGGGCACACCGCGTGCTGCATCCGGTACTCGTGCCACTCGAGCGCATAACCCTGCTCGAGCAGCAGGTCGCGCGAGGCTTGGGCGCGAGCGAAGGCGATCATCGGGTCGGCCGTGCCGTGCGCCATGAAGATCGGCACCCCGCGGTTGGCCGGGCTGGCCTCCGCCGCAAGCCGGTCGGCGAGCGGCACATAGGTCGAAAGCGCCATAATGCCCGCCAGTCGCTCGCCATGGCGCAGGCCGGCCTGCAGCGCGATTGCCCCGCCCTGGGAGAAGCCGGCTAGCACGATGCGGCTCGCGGCCACGCCGCGGGATTTCTCCCGCGCCAGCAAGACTTCCACACTCTGCTGCGAGGCGCGCACGCCGACCTCGTCCTCGCGCCGGATGGCGGCATCGCTGATGTCGTACCAGGCGCGCATCACGCAGCCGTCGTTGACGCTCACCGGCATCATCGGGGCATGCGGGAAAATGTAACGCACGGCGGCGGGCAGCGCGATTTCATCGGCCAGGGGCGCGAAGTCGTTGCCGTCCGCGCCCAGGCCGTGCAGCCAGATGATGCTGGCGCGCGGATTGGGCGCAGTCTCGATCTCCAGGGTTTCCAGCGGTTCTGCATTCAAAGCGGCCGATCCTTTTTCGGCCGCAACGCGGATTTCGGGCGGAACGCCTTGATTACGTCCTCGTTGGTCTCGATGTACGGCCCGCCGATGAGGTCGATGCAGTAGGGCACGGCGGCGAATATCCCTGGGACGAGCTGTTTGCCCTCCTTGTCCTTCAAGCCTTCCAGCGTTTCCCTGATCGACTTGGGCTGGCCGGGCAGGTTGAGAATGAGGCAGCCCGCAGGCTTGGCCGCATGACCGTGGCGAAAGCGGATTACGGCCGTCTGGCGCGACAGGATCGCGGTGGGGACGAACTCCAGGCTGATCCTGCGCATTTGCTCGCCGAAGCCGGGCATCGGTTTGTCGGCGACGGCGAGGGTCGCTTCGGGGGTCACATCGCGCCATGCAGGGCCGGTGCCGCCGGTGGTGAGGACCAGGTGGCAGCCTGCTTGGTCCACGAGTTCGATCAGCGCCGCTTCGATCGCCGGACGCTCGTCCGGGATCAGGCGTTTCTCCGTGCGCCACGCGGGTGCCGCAATGGCGCGCGAGAACCAGTCCTCCAGCGCCGGAATGCCTTCGTCCCGGTACACGCCGGCCGAGGCGCGGTCGCTGACGGAAACCAGACCGATCAACAGTACTTCGGGATTCTCTTGCATGCGTCTTGTCAGGCTGCCGGGCGCTAGGCGTCGGCTGCGGGCTCCTTGGTAGTCATCTCGCGCAGCGCCCGGAACAGCTCGCGGTAGCTCCTGGGCGGCAAGGCCGCGCGCTGTTCGCGCCGTGCGTTGCGGATCAGAGTGCGCAGCTGCTGGCTGTTTGCGCCGGGATATTCATGCAGGAAGCGCACCAGCGCCGGGTCGCCCGCCACGAGCTCGTCGCGCCAGCGCTCGATCGCGTGCATCTGCGCCGTGTGCTCGCGTCCCTGCCCCTGCCATTGCTCCAGGCGGTCGCGTATCGGCGCGGCGTCGATTTCGCGCATCAGACGGCCGATGTATTGCATCTGCCGCCGCCGCGCCTCGTGTTTGGTCAGGCGCCCGGCTTCCTGGACGGCTTCGAGCAAGGCCTCCGGCAGTTGCATGGACTCCAGTTGCTGCTCGTTCAGCTCTACCAGCTGCACGCCCAGTTTCTGCAGCGCCAGCATGTCCTTCTTCTTGCGCGTCTTGCTGGTTGGTTCGTCTTGTTCGTCTTGTTCGTCTTGCATGGGTCCGGGTGCGGAAGGTTCGAACTGCTATGATAATGGCTTTTAGCTCCGGCATAACGCGCTTTGCGCATTAGCCTCCACTTAAACTTCGTTTTCCGCATTACATACCAACCAAGTGGCTTTAGACCAAGGACGACGGGACCAATGACGACAGCGCGCTTCACCTATCCGCTGGACACGCTCAGGCAGATCGCCCTGGATCTGCTGCGTCAGGCGGCCGCGCAGGGTGCGAGCGCCTGCGAGACCGATGTGTCCGAAGGCTACGGCCAGACCGCCGTGGTCCGGAAGGGCGAGGTCGAGACCATCGAGTACAACCGCGACAAGAGCATCGGCGTCACCGCCTACCTCGGCCAGCGCAAGGGCTTTGCCAGCACCTCGGATTTCTCGCCCAAGGCGCTCACCGACACGGTGGCGGCGGCGGTCAGCATCGCGCGCTTTACCGCAAGCGACGACTGTGCCGGCCTGGCCGAGCCCGGGCTGATGGCGCGCGAGATCCATGACCTCGATCTGTTCCACCCCTGGGACCTGCCCATAGAAGAGGCGATCGAGCGCGCGCGCGCCTGCGAGGCCGCAGCCTTCGCCCTCGACCCGCGCATCGTCAATTCCGAAGGGGCGGGGGTCTCGACCCAGCAGCACCAGTTCATCGTGGCCAACTCCAACGGCTTTGCCGCGGGCTATCCGAGCACGCGCCATTACCTCACGTGCGCGGTGATCGCCGCGCAGAACGGGGCGATGCAGCGCGACGACTGGTACGCCGAGGCGCGCGCCGCGCGCGATCTGCCCGCCGGCGAGGCGCTCGGGCGCTATGCCGGGCAGCGCGCCCTGGCGCGCTTGCGCAGCCGCAAGCTGAAGACGATGAAAGTGCCGGTGCTGTTCGAGGCGCCGATGGCGAGCGGCTTGCTCGCAAGCTTTGTCAGCGCGGTGAGCGGCGGCAGCCTCTACCGCAAAACTTCGTTTCTGCTCGACAGCCTGGGCAAGCAGGTGTTCTCGCCGCTGGTGCAGATCAAAGAGCAGCCGCACTTGAAGAAAGGGCTGGCGAGCTGCTATTTCGACGACGACGGCGTCGCCACGCACCCGCGCGAGGTGGTGAAAGACGGCGTGCTGCAGGGCTATTTTCTCGGTACCTACTCGGCGCGCAAACTCGGCATGCAGAGCACCGGCAACGCCGGCGGCAGCCATAACCTGATGCTGCAGAGCGGCGGGCTCGATCTGCCCGGCTTGCTGAAGAAAATGGGCCGCGGCCTCCTCGTCACCGACCTGATGGGACAGGGGATCAACATGGTCACCGGCGATTATTCGCGCGGCGCTGCCGGCTACTGGGTGGAGGGCGGGGTCATCCGCTATCCGGTGGAGGAGATCACCATCGCCGGCAATCTGCGCGACATGTTCAAGGGCATCGCCGCGGTGGGCAAGGACGAACTCACGCGCGGTTCGCGCCGCTGCGGTTCCATCCTGATCGACAGCATGACCATCGCCGG
>Ga0156177_1171_pt1 | contig 13954 bp, 13 predicted proteins | sample RifCSPlowO2_12_FD_107830 | JGI IMG/M metagenome (GOLD analysis project Ga0156177, IMG submission 107830) | Betaproteobacteria bacterium RIFCSPLOWO2_12_FULL_64_23
GTGCTCGACTTCTTGCCGAAGGGCGGATTGGCGAGCACCACCTCGAAGCGCTCGCCCGGGTCGGCGGCCAGCGCATCAGCGACCACGATGGGCACCGACGTGTCCGAGCCGATGCCATGCAGCATCAGGTTCATCGCCGCGAGGCGCGCGGTGCTTTGCACCAGATCCCAACCGCGTAGCGCGTTTTCCTTCAGATGCTTCTTCTGGTCGCGCGTGAGGTTCGGGTTGTGCCCGGCCACTTAGTTGTGCGCAAAGAACAGAAAACCGCCGGTGCCGCAGGTTGGGTCGCAGATCGCCTCGCCGGGCCTGGGTGCAATGCAGTCCACCATCGCCGCTATCAACGCACGCGGCGTGAAGTACTGCCCCGCGCCGCTCTTCGTATCCTGCGCGTTCTTCTCCAGCAGGCCCTCGTAGGCGTCGCCTTTCACGTTCGCGCCCATCGCGGACCAGTTCTCGGCGTCGATCAGGTCCACCACCAGGCGCCGCAGCTTGGCCGGGTCCTGGAACTTGTTCTGTGCCTTGTTGAAAATAAGCGCGAGCGTGCCCTTCCCGGCGCCGAGCTTCTCCAGCGTGTGGCGGTAATGGTCGAACAGATCGTCGCGGTCGCGCTTCAAGAGCGCGGGCCAGGCGTAGGGCTCGGGGATTAGGCTAGGCTGGCTATATCGCGGACGGCTGCGCTCGTCGGCCATCTTGAGGAACAGCAGGTAGGTGAGCTGCTCGACGTAATCGCCGTAACTCATTCCGTCGTCGCGCAAAACGTTGCAGTAATTCCAGAGCTTCTGGACGATGGTGGCGGAGTTCATAGGCTGTCGAGTTCTGCAATAGCAGACGTACGATCGCGTACTGTCTGGATCCGGCTTTGATAAAGATTGTCGTAGGCCACCAGCCCCGGCAGGGCATTTGCGAAATCCGGATTCCGCGACAGCTCGCGAAATTTCACCGCCAGGTAAGCGCGCAATCCCGATTCCGCAGCGGCGATTTCCTCCACGATCGCCGCTCGGCCGTCGACGACGTTCACGATGTCTTCCAGGTCATGGCTTACGAGGACATCGCGTCTCCCGCGAGTGTCGAAGGCCTCGAACTTGGTGGCGAGAAATGCCGGAGCCGAGATCAGGTTGATGCGCCGGCCGCTGAGCAATGCAACGGACGACGCGGAAGCAACTGCCGCCGGATACCATCGGTTCGAGAACCCCAGAATGCTTTCATCCGTGGGCATCAGATCCACCTCGACATCCTGCACCCGCCAGCGGCAGATGGGCGCCCCTTCGGACATGTCCTTCGCAAAGCCGCGCTCTGTAAACCGCCTCTCCAGGGCGTAATAGCCACTGAGTGCGGCCACTTCCGCAAGTACGTCCACGTCGTAGGTGACTCTGGTCGGCGGCGCACTCGGGGTGTCGATCAGCAAGCTGGCCGCACAACCACCGACAAACACCAGTTCCTCGCACAAGTCTCCCAGCGCCGCAGCCACGACCTCGACCCGGGCGACGTTGGGATCACCAGGATTCACAAGCGCTCCTCGAACAGCTTCTGCGCCAGGGTGCGTTCCCGCGCATTGCCACTGCGCAGCGCGTCGAACAGGGCCAGGTTTTCATAGAGCGTCGCGTTGCGCAGTGCGGCAGCGGGCGCCGAAGGATAAAGGGGAATCAGGGCGATGCCGCGTTCGCTGCCTTGCGCATAAGGCCACACCGGGGGCGGATCGGCCGAAGGTGCAATATGCGCCTTGAGCGGGGCTGCCGCATAGGCCGTGGGGATTCCGCCCACCATGGTTCCCCTTGCCGGTGGAAAAGCATAGCGGGCGCCATGGAAGAGAAATTCCTTGAACGCCGGTTTGATGATCGTCGGGCGCTTTGCGTCGAAGAACAACAGCCTCGCCTGCTCCGCCCGCTTGAGAGCGCCATGCACTTCCGACATCGACAATCCGGCGAAGGCGGCAAGCTCCGGGTAGGTAATGCTTTCGCCGCGCCACGCAGCCAGCGCCAGCAGGAGGTACAAATCCTGTGCCTTGAGAGCCGGTTGGCGGTTGGCGATTCGGGGCATGATGTTGGGCTAGGTTTAGGAATATTCTTATTTCGCGAAACACGAAAGTACTTTAAAACCAATGCTATGTCAATAGTTATTGGCGTCTCGTTCGGCGTGTACAGCCCGTCACATTACCCCCAAGATCCACTCCTCGCGCTCGGCCGTTGCGCGCTCCAAATCCGTCAGCGGCGGCGCGAAGTAGCCCGCCAGCGCAGCCGCGGGCGTCCATGTCGACCATCCAGCGAGCGGCAGCATAGGCGTCCTGCTCGTCCGCGGTCCGGCCTTCCCGCGCATAGCGGTTGCGAAAGATCGAGGGATACACCTCCGCCACCACCGACTTGCCGGGTACGGGCAGCCAGCCATCGAACGGCCAGAAGTGAATGCGCTCACCGGTCTCGTCGCACAGGCGCTTCAGCCACGGGATGCCCGCATCTGTGGACTTCCCCACCGAGCCCTGTACGTCGAAGTGGAACACGCTTTTCCCCGACGAGGTCCAGCGCTCGCACAGGCGCAGCTCGCCCGCATCGCCCATGCGCGAGCCCGGCGCCGGCCCGCCGCGCTCGTGCAGCACACCCTCACGCACGAAGTCTCCACGTACACATGATCGCCGTCCGTGGGCCAGTGCCGCACGAAGTCGGCGAGGAACTCCGGCCACGATGCGAGGCCGTAACGCCGGAAGTACGCGAGCGGAAACGAGAAGCCGTGGTCGATGCCGGCGAGAAAGCGCACGCCCTGGCGGGACTGCTCCAGCAGGAGTTGCGCGATCTCGGCCCGCGTCCAGTTGACCGGCCGGCCGTTGTTCGAACGCGCCTGGCTGGACCACTTCTGCGGCACACCGCCCGGCTGCGCTGCGTACAGGCCCGCACGCGCCACCTTCGCGGTCTTGCGGTGTTCGCTCGGGTCAATACCATCGGTGAGCATATTTCGGGCATCGTCGCGCCTCTTTCTGGCAGTGGCGAGCGACACGTGGGGATAGGCGCCGAAAGCGAGCAGCTTTTCCGTTCCCTCGAATCGGTACTTGAGGCGCCACAACTTCGCGCCCGCTGGAGATACCTGCAAATACAGCTCGCCGCCGTCGAATAATCGAGCAGGTTTTGCTTATCGTGCTGCTTCGGATATGTTCTTTGGTGCCGGGAGGGGGAATCGAACCCCCATGGTGTCACCACCGCGGGATTTTGAGTCCCGTGCGTCTACCAATTCCGCCATCCCGGCCGCGCGCCCCGAACGGAGCGCAAGGGAGGCGAATTATGCTCTAATTGGCGCCTCATCTCAACCGAGACGGCCCCGTAATGCCGCTCACCCTGGAAGACTTCGACTACGCCCTGCCGCAGGAGCTGATCGCGCAATCCCCCGCGCCGGAGCGCGCGGCAAGCCGCCTGCTGCGTCTGTCGGGCGCAAGCTTGTCCGATCAGCGTTTCGCCGACTTGCCGCAATTCCTGCACCCGGGCGATGTGCTGGTGTTCAACGACACACGCGTGATCAGGGCGCGCCTCTACGGTGTCAAGGCGAGCGGCGGAAAAATCGAGGCGCTGGTGGAACGCGTCACCGGCACGCACGAGGCGCTGGTGCAGATGCGCGCCAGCCACGCGCCCAGGCCCGGCATGCGTCTTTGCTTCGACGCGGCAATCGGGGCCGAAGTGCTGCAACGCCGCGGCGACCTGTACCTGCTGCGCTTTGGCGGCGGCGCCAGCGTGCACGAGCTGCTCGAACAGCATGGCCATCTGCCGCTGCCGCCTTACATCACCCATGCAGACAGCGAGGAAGACGCAGCGCGCTACCAGACGGTCTACGCGCGTCGCCCGGGAGCGGTGGCGGCGCCGACCGCCGGGCTGCATTTCGATGAGCCGATGCTGGCGCGGCTGCGCGACCTGGGCGTGCAGCTCGCCTGGCTTACGCTGCATGTCGGCGCCGGCACGTTTCAGCCGGTGCGCGTGAGTAAGCTGGCCGAACACAGGATGCACAGCGAGTACTACGACATCCCGCCGGACACGGTGCAGGCCGTCGGCCGCGCGCGCGCCGCCGGACGCGCCGTGATCGCGGTCGGCACCACCAGCCTGCGTGCACTGGAATCGGCCGCGCGCGCGGGCGCGCTCCGATCCGGAGCGGGCGAAACCGATCTGTTCATCATGCCGGGCTACAGTTTTCGCGTCGTGGACCGGCTGATCACCAACTTTCATCTGCCCAAGTCGACCCTGCTGATGCTGGTCGCGGCTTTTGCCGGGATGGAGCCGATGCACGCGGCCTATGGCCACGCGATCGCGCAGCGCTACCGTTTCTTTTCCTACGGCGACGCCATGCTGATTGATAAAATTGAGCATGCGCCTTACACCATGGACTAATTCCCGGTGGAACGGACTTGCCGCTGGCGGCAAGCCGTTCACCTCCTTTGGCAAATGAAATTCCTCGTACACAACAGCGACGGCCGGGCGCGCCGCGGCACGCTCACGCTGGCCCACGGCCAGGTCGAGACGCCCGCCTTCATGCCGGTCGGGACCTACGGCTCGGTAAAGGCGATGAGCCCGGCGGAACTGCACGAAATCGGCGCCCAGATCGTGCTCGGCAACACCTTCCACCTGTGGCTGCGCCCGGGGCTGGACGTGATCGGCGCGCACGGCGGCCTGCACCGCTTCATGGGCTGGGACGCGCCCGTGCTCACCGACTCCGGCGGCTTTCAGGTGTTCAGCCTGGGTGCCCTGCGCAAGATTTCCGAGGAAGGCGTGAAGTTCGCTTCGCCGGTGAACGGCGACCGGCTGCTGCTGACGCCGGAGGAGTCGATGCGCATCCAGCGCGTGCTCAACGCCGACATCGCCATGATTTTCGACGAGTGCACGCCCTACCCCGCGGACGAACGCGAGGCCGGCGAGTCGATGCGCCTGTCGCTGCGCTGGGCCGAACGCAGCAAAGGCGCGCACGCAGGAAACCCGAACGCCCTGTTCGGCATCGTCCAGGGCGGAATGCATGAAACCCTTCGCGACGAGTCGCTCGCCGGGCTGGAGCGCATCGGTTTCGACGGCTACGCCATCGGCGGACTGTCGGTGGGCGAGCCCAAACAGGACATGCTGCGCATTCTCGCGCACACCGCAGCGCAGCTGCCCGCGGACAAGCCGCGCTACCTGATGGGCGTGGGCACGCCCGAGGACCTGGTCGAGGCAGTCACGGCCGGGATCGACATGTTCGACTGCGTGCTGCCCACGCGCAATGCCCGCAACGGCTGGCTGTTTACCCGCCATGGCGACATCAAGATCAAGAACGCGGCGCACCGCCACGATACGCGGCCGCTGGACGCGGACTGCGGCTGCTATTGCTGTGCTCATTTCACCCGCGCCTACCTGCACCACCTGCACCACGTCAACGAAATCCTCGGGGCGCGCCTCAATACCATGCACAACCTGTACTACTACCTGAGCCTGATGCGCGAATTGCGCGCGGCGATCGCCGCCGGCGGGCTGGCCGCATACGCCGCTGCGTTCCGCGCACGGCGCAACACCGGTGCAGGGCCCCCCGCCGCGGACCGGCGTCCGTAGGCCGGATCGAAGACGGCGCAGCGCGCTCCCGGACTGCACGTCGGGACGGGAAAGAAGCGGTCTCCGGGCAGTCCAATGCTGGTATAATTTCGCGTTCTTTTGACCCAAGACTGGAGATACCCGTGCTGATTTCTTCTGCGTATGCCCAAGCAGCTTCCGGCCCCGGGGGCTTCCTGTCGGGCGAGGGATTGATGGGCATGCTGCCCATCATCCTGATGTTCGCGCTGCTGTACTTTCTGATGATCCGCCCGCAAATGAAGCGCGCCAAGGAACAGAAGGCCATGACCGACGCACTGCAAAAAGGCGATGAAGTGATCACCGCCGCGGGCATCGTGGGCAAGATCACCAAGGTGGGCGACGTCTATATCAGCCTGGAAATCGCCTCCGGCACCGAAATCCAGATGCAGAAAGCGGCGGTGCAGACCCTGCTGCCCAAGGGTGCGATCAAAGCGATGTCCTAAATCGTGAAGTCCGAAGCGCGGTTCCGCGCTTGCCCTTCAACCCTGACGCTTCGTTCTGTACTGGTTACCCGACAATGAACCGCTATCCGCTCTGGATCTACATCATCGTCGCTTGCGCGCTGGTGCTCGGGTTCACCTACACCCTGCCCAATTTTTTCGGCGAGTCGCCGGCAGTCCAGGTGTCCAGCATCAAGGCCACCGTCAAAGTCGACTCGGCGCTGCTCGCGCGCGTCGAGGAAGCGCTGAAAGCGGCCAATGTCGTCAGCCAGGGCACGTTCCTCGATCCCAACAGCGTCAAAGTGCGCCTGGCTGATACCGACACACAGTTGAAGGCCAAGGACATTCTCAGCCAGAGCCTCAACCCGGACCGCGACAACCCCTCCTACATCGTCGCCCTCAACCTGCTTTCTTCCTCGCCCACCTGGCTCAGCGCCATCAATGCCCTGCCCATGTACCTCGGGCTGGACCTGCGCGGCGGCGTGCACTTCCTGCTGCAGGTGGACATGAAGGCGGCGCTGACCAAGCGGCTGGAGAACCTGAGCGGGGACATCCGCACGCAGTTGCGCGACAAGACCTTGCGCCATTCCGGCATCAGCCGTGAAGCCAACGCCATCGTGATCAAGTTCCGCGACGCCGACACGCGCGCCAAGGCGCGCAAGGTGCTGGAGGACAACCAGTCGGACCTGGCATTCACGGAGCAGGATCTAGCCGCCGACGAATTCCGCCTGACCGCCACGATCAAACCGGAAGCGGTCAAACGCACGCAGGAATCGGCGCTGAAGCAGAACATCACCACGCTGCACAACCGCATCAACGAACTGGGCGTGTCCGAACCGATCATCCAGCAGCAGGGCGCCGATCGCGTGGTAGTGCAGCTGCCGGGCGTGCAGGACACGGCCAAGGCGAAGGAAATCCTCGGCCGTACGGCCACCCTGGAAATCCGCATGGTGGACGAGGAAAACAGCAATCCGGCGACGCTCGTCGCCGCCCAGCAAGGCCAGGTTCCGTTCGGCACCGAGCTCTACACCGAGCGCGGCGGCTCGCCGCTGCTGGTGAAAAAGCAGGTGGTGCTGACCGGCGACCGGCTCACCGACGCCCAACCCGGCTTCGACAGCCAGACGCGCGAGCCTTCGGTCAACATGACGCTGGATGGCCCGGGGGCACGCATTTTCAAGGACGTCACGCGCGACAACGTGGGCAAGCGCATGGCCATCCTGCTCATCGAAAAGGGCAAAGGCGAGGTCGTCACCGCGCCGGTGATCCGCAGCGAGATCGGCGGCGGGCGCGTGCAGATCAGCGGGCGCATGAGCACCACCGAGGCGACCGACGTGGCGCTGCTGCTGCGCGCCGGCTCGCTCGCCGCGCCGATGGAAATCATCGAAGAGCGCACCGTCGGTCCCAGCCTCGGCGCCGACAACATCAGCAAAGGCTTCCATTCGACGCTCTGGGGTTTCATCGCCATCGCCGTGTTCATGAGCATGTATTACGTGTTGTTCGGCCTCATTTCGGTGCTCGCGCTGTCCTCCAACCTGCTGCTGCTGGTCGCCCTGCTGTCGATGCTGCAGGCGACGCTGACACTGCCCGGCATCGCCGCCATCGCGCTCACCCTGGGCATGGCCATCGACGCCAACGTGCTGATCAACGAGCGCATCCGCGAGGAGATACGCAATGGGGCCACGCCGCAGGCGGCCATTCATGCCGGTTACGAGCGCGCTTTCGGCACCATTCTCGACTCCAACGTGACCACTTTGATCGCCGGCCTGGCGCTGCTGGTCTTCGGTTCCGGGCCGATTCGCGGTTTCGCCGTGGTGCACGTCCTCGGCATCCTGACTTCGCTCTTCAGCTCGGTGGTGATCTCGCGCGCCGTCGTCAATCTGAGTTACGGCTCGCGCCGCCGGCTGGAGAAGCTGGCGATCGGGAACACCTCGTGGAAGTGAACAACGCGGAGCGCTAGGCATGGAATTCTTCAAGATCCGCAAAGACATCCCGTTCATGCGCTATGCGCTGGTGTTCAACGTCATTTCGTTGCTCACCTTCCTGCTGGCGGTGTTCTTCCTTGCCACGAACGGGCTGCACTACTCCATCGAATTCACCGGCGGCACGGTGATCGAGCTCGCCTACGACCATTCCGCGGAAATCCAGAAAGTCCGCGGCGCGCTGGAGAAAGCGGGCTACGCCGACACCTCGGTGCAGAATTTCGGCTCTTCGCGCGACGTGCTGATCCGCATGCCGCTGAAGAGCGGCCAGTCGAGCGCCGACCTGTCGAAGAAGGTCATGGAGACGCTCTCGGCCGAGGACAAGAGCGTGCAACTGCGCCGCGTGGAATTCGTCGGTCCGCAGGTCGGGCGCGAGCTGGCGGAGAACGGCGCGCTCGCCCTGGTCGTCGTCTGCCTCGGCATCATGGCCTATCTGGCGCTCAGGTTCGAGTGGCGCTTCGCCGTGGCCGCGATTATCGCCAATCTGCACGACGTCATTATCATCCTCGGCTGTTTCGCGCTGTTCCAGTGGGAGTTTTCCCTGCCGGTGCTGGCGGCCGTGCTGGCGGTGCTCGGTTACTCGGTGAACGAGTCGGTGGTGATCGCCGACCGGGTACGCGAGAATTTCCGTAAAATGCGCAAGGCCCCGGTCACCCAGATCATCGACAATGCGATCACCAGCACGATTTCGCGCACCATCATCACCCATGGCAGCACCCAGGCCATGGTGCTGTCGATGCTGCTGTTCGGCGGCGCCGCGCTGCATAACTTCGCGCTGGCGCTGACCATCGGCATCCTGTTCGGCATCTATTCCTCGGTGCTGGTCATGGCGCCGATCGTGAAATGGCTGGGCGTGTCGCGCGAGCAGTTCGTCGTTGCGCCGAAGAAGGACAAGCAGGAAGCCGTGGTCTAGCCAGAGTCGGCGCGGTCTGTCCACGCCGACCTAAATACCCCAAACCTGCGCGCCACGCGCGCCAACCGTGTTTTCTATACGGATGAAAAGCGCATCCGTATAGAAAACACGGTTAATTGATAAAAGCAACAAGGGCTGGGGTTGTCTTCATACAAGATCGTCGATCGGGCACGGATGTGCTTTTCATCCGTGTCCAATCGACGATCCGCGCGGACGGGCCGCCGTCCGCGCAAGTTCGATCGCAGCAGCCCGGCGTATTCTTGTGCGTCTTCCGACGTCCGCTCCCACAGGGCGCCCCACCTACAGCTAAATGCGCCTTGCCAGTTCGGCGGCCTTGCCGGTGTAGGTCCAGGGCGCGAGCGCGAGCAGGCGCTGCCGCTCGGCCTCTGGGATGGCGAGCTGCCCGATGAACTGCTGCAACGACTCGCGCGTGATGCCCTTGCCGCGGGTGAGCGCCTTCAACTGCTCGTAGGGCTCGGGCAGGCCGTAACGGCGCATCACCGTCTGTATGGCCTCGGCCAGCACTTCCCAAGTGGCTTCCAGGTCGGCGCGCAACGCCGCCGGATTTGCTTCCAATTTGTTCAGGCCCTTGAGGCAGGAGACATAGCCGAGCAGGCTGTAACCGAGCGCCACGCCCGCGTTTCGCAGCACGGTCGAATCGGTCAGGTCGCGCTGCCAGCGCGACAGCGGCAGCTTGTCCGACAGATGGCGCAGCACGGCGTTGGCCAGTCCCAGGTTGCCCTCGGAGTTCTCGAAGTCGATCGGGTTGACCTTGTGCGGCATGGTGGAGGAACCGACCTCGCCGGCGACCACGCGCTGCTTGAAATAGCCGAGCGAGACGTAACCCCAGACGTCCCGGTCCAGGTCGATGAGAATGGTGTTGGCGCGGGCGCAAGCATCGAACAACTCGGCCAGTGCGTCGTGCGGCTCGATCTGGGTGGTATAGGGATTGAACTCCAGGCCGAGGGCCTCGACGAAGCTGCGCGCGAAGCCCTCCCAGTCGAACGCGGGATAGGCGGCGAGATGCGCGTTGTAATTGCCCACCGCGCCGTTGATTTTGCCGGTCAGGCTGACCGCGGCGATGCGCGCGCGCGCGCGGCGCAGCCGGTGCACGACGTTGGCCATCTCCTTGCCCAGGGTTGTGGGCGTAGCCGCCTGGCCGTGGGTGCGGGCGAGCATGGGTGCGTCGGCGAGCTCGTGCGCCAGTGCGCGCAGCCTGTCGATGACCCGGTCCAGCGCCGGCAGCAACACTTTCTCCCGCGCATCGGCGAGCATCAGCGCGTGCGCGAGATTGTTGATGTCCTCCGACGTGCAGGCGAAATGAATGAACTCGGCCGCGGCGGCGACCTCGGCCTGCGCGGCGAAGCGTTCGCGCAGCCAATACTCGACCGCCTTGACGTCATGGTTGGTGCGGGACTCGATTTCCTTGACCCGGCCCGCGTCGGCTTCGGCAAAGGCGGCCGCCGCCTGCCGCAGTTCGACTACTGCCGCGGCGGAAAAGGACCGCAGCTCGGCCAGATCCGGATCCTGCGCCAGCGCGATCAGCCACTCGATCTCGACCCGCACCCGATAGCGGATCAGCGCCGCCTCGCTGCAATGGGCAGTGAGCGGGGCGAGTTGCTGGTGATAGCGCCCGTCCAGGGGCGAAAGTGCGCTGAGCGGTGAAGGCATTTTGCAGTCTTTGACAATTCCGCAGTAAAGTTGATTTTATCATGCACTCGCCATCTCCGGTTTCGGAGGCAGGGGTGTCGATGATATAATTTGCGCTGGTCAAGACAATCGCTGCAACTCCATGATGAAATTGCTAGGTTCTCTCACCAGCCCGTTTGTGCGCAAGGCGCGCATCGTGCTGGCCGAAAAGAAGATCGATTACACGTTCGAGCTGGACAACCCTTGGGACGAGAACTCCAGGGTTCCCGACGCCAACCCGCTGGGCAAGGTGCCGGTGCTGGTGCTCGAGGACGACAGCACGCTGTTCGATTCGCGCGTGATCGTTGAGTTCCTCGACAGCGTGTCTCCGATCAGCCGCCTGATTCCCGCCGACAACCGCGAGAAAATCGAGGTCAAGCGCTGGGAAGCGCTGGCCGACGGTGTGCTCGACGCCGCGGTCGCGGTGGTGCTGGAACGCCGCCGTCCGGCCAAACAGAAAAGCGAGGCGACGATCAAGCGCCAGATGGACAAGATCGAGCGCGGCGTGGCGGTGATGGCGAGGGATCTGGGCGATAATCCCTGGTGCACGGGCAACGCGCTAACCCTGGCCGACATCGCCTGCGGCGTCGCGCTCGGCTATCTCGACTTCCGCCACGGCGCATTCGAGTGGCGCGTCCTGCATGCGAACCTGGCGAAGCTGGCGGCAAGACTGGCGGAGCGCCCCTCCTTTGCCGATACCGTACCGCGCGAAGCCGCGCCGGCCTAGGGCGAAATCCGGAAATAAGGAATAATCGCGGTTCACGGTTGTTTGCCCATACGGTTCGAGGAACCTACGGCCGCAGCGGCGGTCACTGGTAGAGGACTGGAACGCTCGTCGAAGGCATGACATTGCGTGAATGACCTGCTGAATCATCCGGCCGTACAAGGCGGCCTCGCTCCCTTCGTCGCTGCCCTGATCGTGGCTTTGGTCCTGGGTCGGGCCAGGCTCGCGGGCCTCGCGCTGGTCGCCGCGTTTTGCACTACGGTCTATCTCGTCGGCGGGTTCGCTTTCGAGCCGCTTAGCGCGACGCGCAAGATCGTGCTGCTCGCGCTGGCCGCGCCGGTGATCGGCATCCTGGTCGATTTCGCCTTCAAGCCCACCCGCCTGGGCAGCGCGATCCTGGCGCTTGCGGCCGGTGCCGCGAGCTTGTGGGTGTTCTGGCCGATATTGCAACAGAAGGATCTCAGAATTGCCTTGTCGATGGGCGGTGGCTCGGCCCTGTTCGTCGCCTGGCTGGTCGGCTTCTCGCAAGATTTTCTCAGCCGGCACCCGATACGCGCCGGCGCGGCCGGATTGGGCCTGGGCATCGGCGTCGGCATATCGGCGGTACTCGGCGCCTCGGCGCTTTACGGTATGTACGGTATTTCGCTGGCAGCGGCAGCCGGGGCATTCCTGTTGCCGCAGGTGCTCGGCGGCAGGAAATACGAGGCCGGCGCCACCTTCATGTTGCCGCTTGCGCTCACCGGGGGCTTGCTCGCCGCGGCAACCCTGATCCTCGCGCAACTGCCCTGGTATTCGCTCCCCGCGCTGGCATTGATACCGCTTGCCGCGCGCCTGCCCGCGCCGGAAAAATCCGCGCTCTGGATCCAGGCTGTCACCGTCTCGGCATGCACCCTCGCTGTCGCCGCGGCAGCAATCGCATTGACCTGGCAGTCGGGAAGCAGGCTGCCCGCTTAAGTGCCTCACGCGCTGTTACTTTGATATCAAGGAGAACCCAAAATGTCCAGACTTGCCGTTGCATTGCTGGCTGTTGCCCTGCCGCTGATTGCGGTTGCCGCGCCGGAGAACTATACGATCGATCCGACGCATACCTACCCGCACTGGGAGGCGAATCATTTCGGCGTGTCCAATTGGCGCGGCCGCTTCGACAAATCCGCCGGCAAGTTCACGCTCGACCGCGCAGCGAAGACCGCCTCGGTCGAGATCACGGTCCAGACCACCTCGGTGAGCAGCGGCGATAGCGACAAAGGGTCGCGGCCGCGTTCGCTCGACGAGCACCTGCGCACGCCGGATTTCTTCAACGTGGCCGAATACCCGACCATGACCTACAAGTCGACCGGCGTGAAATTCAATGGCGACGACCCCGGCACCATCGCAGGGAATCTGACCCTGCTTGGCGTGACCAAGCCCATGGTTCTGCGCGTCGAGAACTGGAAATGCCAGCCGCATCCCTTTAACAAGAAGGAAATGTGCGGTGGAAATGCGAGCGGCTCGTTCAAGCGCTCCGACTTCGGCATGAAGTTCGCCCTGCCTGCCGTCGGCGACGAGATCAAGCTGTGGATCCAGATCGAGGCCTACAAGAACTGAGGCGATACCGCGCCACATGCAACACGGCCCTGTGAGGGCCGTATTGCTCCTAACGGATATTGGATATCTACTGAATCACGCCGCCGCCCAAACATACCCCGTCTTGGTACAGCACGGCTGATTGCCCCGGCGTGACCGCCCATTGCGGCTGTACGAAGCCGAGTTCAAGCAAATCATCCCCGAGGCGGGTAATGCGGCAGGACGCGTCGGCCTGGCGATAGCGCGTCTTCGCCGCATAGGCCGGCGCTGCATCCGGTGCGTTGCCGCTGATCCAGGACAGGTCCGCGGCGCGCAAGCTGTCCTTCTGCAATTGCGCATGGTCGTGGCCCGATACCACCAAGAGCTCGTTCGTCGCCATGTCCTTGCCCGCCACATACCAGGCCGCGCCCTCTGCCCCTGCGCCCTTCACCCCGCCTATGCCTATGCCCTTCCTCTGCCCGATGGTATAGAACGCGAGGCCCACATGCTCGCCGATCACCCTCCCCTCGGGCGTGCGGATCGGGCCGGGCGTGCGCGGCAGATAGCGGTTGAGAAATTCGCGGAACGGGCGCTCGCCGATGAAGCAGATGCCGGTCGAGTCTTTCTTCGCATGCACCGGCAGGCCTGCTTCCTTGGCGATCCTGCGCACCTCGGTTTTTTGCAGCTGCGCCAGCGGAAACACCGCGCTGGCGAGCTGCGCCTGGCTCAGGCGGTGCAGAAAATAACTCTGATCCTTGCTCCTGTCCGCCGCCTTGAGCAGTTCGAAGCGCCCCGCATGTTCTCCCTCGCGCACCTCGCGCACGCCCGCATAGTGCCCGGTGGCGATGCGCCCGGCGCCGAGCGCGAGGGCGTGATCGAGAAAGGCCTTGAACTTGATTTCGGCGTTGCACAGCACGTCCGGATTGGGCGTGCGCCCGGCCTGGTACTCGGCGAGGAATGCGCTGAACACGCGCTCCTTGTATTCGGCGGCGAAATTGACCGCTTCGAGCTCGATGCCGATCACGTCGGCAACCGCCGCGCAGTCGATCAGGTCCTGACGCGTCGAGCAATATGCGTCATCGTCATCGTCCTCCCAGTTCTTCATG
>Ga0156177_1123_pt1 | contig 13927 bp, 11 predicted proteins | sample RifCSPlowO2_12_FD_107830 | JGI IMG/M metagenome (GOLD analysis project Ga0156177, IMG submission 107830) | Betaproteobacteria bacterium RIFCSPLOWO2_12_FULL_64_23
CCAGAAAATCGAGAGTAAACGAGTTTATGCGACTGTTTACAACCCCCCCGGCTAACTCATTGAGCGTTAACGCGCTTTAATGCTCCGGCCCTGGCATGAGCGCCCCCACGCGGCTTGGTCGAACCCCTATATGATCTACTCGCCCGCCAACTGCCGCAACTGTGCATCTTCGTTTGTGCATCTTCGTTCTGACAGTTGATCAAATCTTGTCGTAACCGTAGGCCTCGACCGGCGAGTGTCCCTTGATCGCCTGCAGCCCCAGAGCCATTGCGTCATGGCCGTCAGGCAGTTGCTCCGCGACCACTTTGGAAAACACCATTCGATAGCCGGCCTCCTTGGTCAAGCCTTCCAGCCGCGAGGCAACATTGGTAACGTCGCCGATCGCGGTGTAATCGTGGCGCGAGGCGGAACCGACGTGTCCGACCACCGCCTCTCCGGCGTGCAAACCTATGCCGATTTCGATCGGTGCCTCACCGGCGGGACGCGAGCCGGCATTGAATTCCTCCACATAAAGCAATATATCGCGCGCCGTGGCGAACGCCGCGGCGCACGGCTGTTCCAGCACTTTAGGCGCCCCGAACACCGCCATAATGCCGTCGCCCATAAAACATACCACCGTACCGCCGCGGGCATGGATCAGGTTGACGACTTGCTCAAAATAGCGGTTGAGGAACCCGATCACCTCTTCCGGGCGCATGCGCTCGCTGCGCGACGTGTAACCGCGAATGTCGGAGAACATGACACAGACGAATTTATTTTCACCGCCGAGGCCCGGGTTGATCTGTCCGGCCATGATTTCATCCATCACGGACGGACTGACGTAACCGGCAAATGCCCGCCGCAGTTTCTGCCGTTCGCGTAACTTCAGTGCGGCTTCATAGCCAACGCGGCCCATGACGGCCAGAATCAAGGTGATCAAAATCCCCGCCGTCGGCAAGTACCAACCACGAGTCAGTAACCAGGTCGAAGTACCAAAAACAAGGATAGAGCTGCCAACCATCGCTGTGACCGCTAATGCAGGGCGGCCGCTGCAAAACCATAGCGTCGCGGCAAGCAGGCACAGCACGAGCAGCAGCCATTGCGGCACCGGCCTGATCAGTCCGTCATTGAGGAGATTGCGCAACGCCTGGGCGTGCAGTAGGAGGCCTGGCATATTGACTGCCTGCGGATCCCACGCCGCAAGATTCACGGGAACGGCAATCCGGTCCTCGAACCTGAACACGCCGCCCAGCAGAATGACTTTTCCGCTGAACGCGCGTTGCAGCTTGTCGGCGTCACCCGCGGCATGCCATTCGAGTACATCCTGCAAGGGAATAAAGTCGAAGGCCGGACCTGCCGCGAAATCGATCAGGCCATCCCCCGCCTCATGGCCCAACCGTCGCGCTAATTGTCCGACGAATGTCGGAACCGTGCCGCCGTCGCCCAACTTTTCGGTAAAGCGCCGCGCCACGCCATCGGAGTCCAACTGGAAGAGTGCGTAACCGGTCGCATCCTTTCCCGCTGCCGCAACAAACGCGGGATAGATCGGGCGAGTCTCGCCTGAAGGTTCGGCCGTCAACGCCAGCACGACCGGCATTGCGCGGCGGGCTGCGAGCAGGCCTGTCAATAACTTCTTGTCGTAGCCGGGAACGAGGCTCTCGTAGCTGCGGTCAGGCAATACCACGTCGAGTCCGACGGCCGCCGCGCCGGCGCCCACTGTTGCCTCCAGAAATTTACCCAGATAAGGATGCCAGAGCGTCATCGGCTCGCGCAAAACGCGCCCGGTATCCTCGTTGAAACCGACGATTACCACATCGTTCTTGGCCGGACGCAACGCGTGCTCGCGCAATATCCGAAACTGGGCGTCGAGCGGTTTCTGGTCGAGACGTTCAACCCGCGGGAAATAGCCGAGTCCCACCCCGAGCAGCAAAACAATGATAATCAGTGCGACACGCATGAGTGAACGGCAAAAACAACCCGCTGGGACTGTTCGGATTTCACGGTATGGCCTTTTTGCGTCCGGCCGATCGGGGAGTCATGTCGACCGCTTTAGGTCGCCCCGCTTTCTTGAGTTCAACAATTGCTGACGACAGACGACGTTTCAAATTGCTGTTGTCCTGTGGAAAGCGACATTGCACGATGTCGCCAGCCTTAGGCGACGAGTGATACTTCGCCATTCGGGATCAGAACAAGGATTCCTTTCGAACCAGCTTTCCCCAGTTTCGGCGTTCGAGAACGAATATCGAGGAGTTGTCCGGCGGTCAGCGGTGGATAAGGCTCCTCGCCATCTCCCGATCCGCGCTGCCCATCCCCAAGTACTTCATCGCGTAGACGAGCAATCGCAAGATGAAGTGTCAGGGTTTCGTTAAACCCCAACGTTTTTGCCACCTCGCTAAACGTCTCACGACTCACCGTAGTCACCGTGTCATCCTTGAACTCGAAAAGGAGCGTCTTTCGTTTGGTTGCCGTAGATTTTGTCGTTGCAGTCATAACAATACTCCGCGAAACAGTAGTGTCCCAACGTTTTTCAGAGGAGAACGCCCTGGATCGGCGTTATGGGCGGTTCTGAATTGGTCGAGGGATTTAGAAGCAATTGATTTATAGGTGTTGTTTCGAACATGGTCAGACTCAGGATTTGTAGGATTTCGTAGAGGCTATGCGACAGTTTGAGCCGTTTCTTCACGATAGCGATCAGCACGTATGCGCAGACCGCAATCCAGATTTGGGTCTTCACGGCGTTCTTGCTGGTGCCGAGAAATGCCTTGATGCGCAGGTGCTGCTTGATCCACTTGAAGAACAGTTCGGCCTGCCAGCGCTGCCGATACAACTGAGCGATCAGGTCTGGTTTCAAGGCAGAAGTCCCTGGTCAAGACTCAACGCGCAGAGCTGGTCAAAATTAAACGCGCGCCAAGCGCGCCTTGGACATGCCCTAGCGGTAGACCAGCACCGGCAGCTTGCAGTGCGTGAGCACCTTGTTGGTTTCGCTGCCGATCAACAGCCCGACGATGCCCCTGCGGCCATGAGACGCCATGAAGATGAGGTCGCATTTGCGCTCCTTCGCGGCGTCGATGATCGCTTGATGGGGCGAATCGCTGCTGGCATACAAGCCGGAGCAGGCGACGCCCCCCACGGTTGCCAGTTTCTTGATCTGGTCCAGGTATTTTTCCGCGGCTTTCTTGATCTGCCTCTCGTACACATCCAGCGGCACGAAATTCGGCGGCAGGTAGTCACCGGCAATATTCGCATGATATTCCGGCGCCGCGTAAAACGCCGTAATGCGCGCGCCGTGGACCTTGGCCAGGCGAACGGCATTCTTCGCTGCGCGTAGCGACAAAGTCGATCCATCGGTCGGAACCAGGATGTGCTTGAACATGTCGGAACCCCTTGTTATTTGTATGGACGCCAGAATGATACGCGGAGCGGCGGCGCAGTGGCATTGCGCCGCAGGGCGCTAGGGCCTGTTGACATTCATCGCATGAGACGCGTTGCCTCCAAATGCGGATGACTGCAAGGCGCGCGACGCCCCGAAGGTCTCGATCCCCCTTCCTCGGTCCCGCTTGACGGGAGAGGGGAAAGTCCCCTTGGGGGACGAAGCCAAGGGTGGTTCCCTTGGCGAGGAGCGCAACGCCGCAGGCGCCGCATTTAGAGGCAACCCGAAGGGACGGGGGATAATTTGGGACGCCGCGCGGCGTTGCTCGTTGCTTGTTTGGAATGACCAAACGGCACTCCTCGCGCCTTGCGCTGCATCCCAAATTACCCCCGTCGCGCTCATGTGCTGAATGTCAACAGGCCCTAGCGTCTCAGGCCGCGGCAAGCTGCCGCCAGACAGGCCCGCAGGGGAACTGCGACCCGGGCTTTCTCGAGCGCCTGTCCTTGTCGACGCCGCTTCGGGGCGGAGTCAATCCAAGATGCGATGCGATGCTGGCGGGCACGCGCGCAGCCGGGTCGATCACGCCGCGCAGCGCAGCGGCGTCCACTATATCGATGCTTCGCTGATGCACCTGGATGATGCCGGCGGTATTCAGCGCCGATAGCGCCCGACTCACCGTTTCGAGCTTAAGACCGAGGTAGCTGCCCATCTCCTGCCGCGTCATGCGCAGATTGAATGAGCAACGCGAATATCCCAATGCGCCGAGCCGGGCCGACAAGCTGAGCAGGAATGCCGCCACGCGGCCTTCCGCGCCGAGCGTGCCCAGGGCCCAGGCCATGTTCTGCACGCGCACCAATTCGCGGCTCAGTACGCGATACAGCAGGGCTTCCAGACTGGGGCATTCGTACGCCAGTCGCGCCAGGCTTGCGAGCGGCACGATCACCACTTCACTTGTTTCGAGAGACACGGCGGTGGAGCTGTAGCGGCCGCTGTCGATGCCGTCGGCTCCCATCAGGTCTCCGCACATCGGGAACCCGAGTACCTGCTCGCTGCCGGAGAGGTCGGTGTAGACGGTCTTGAAGCAGCCGGAGCGGACGACGTAGAGGGAATGGAATTTGTCGCCGGCGCGCACCAGCGCCTCGCCTTCGCGTACCCGGCGCAGGGCGAATGCGGTTTGCACGAGCCAGGCTTCGCCGGGGTAGTCGATATGCAGCAAGCGGGTAAGCTCGCGCACGGAGAGGTTGGCCCCTTCGTGATCCTGCGCCCTCGCCGTCCCTTGGTCCATGCTGCCGGAATCGAGTGCATCATAGTGCGACATTGCGGCGGTCATGTTCTGCTCCATGGGTTTGATTTGCGCGTTCGCATCCACCTATCGGCCGGGGGCGGCACCCTCGGGGCGCGCCGCCCACGTCTGGACAATTTCCCGGATGCGCGCGAAATCCGAGGATTTGTCCAGAAAAAATTCGGCGCCGGCGTCCATGCAGGCGCGGCGGTGCTGATCGGTTGCGTAATTGGTGAGCACCGCGACGTGCAGTACCGGCGCGTAAGGCTGCACGGCCTTGAGCACCTCGAGACCGCTTCCGTCGTCCAATTGCAGGTCCAGGATCACTGCGCCGGGATTGGTCGAGCGAATGCCGTCGATCGCCCCCCCGACCGTGCCCGCCTCGCCCACCAGTTCGGCGCCCTCGATCCCCTTGATGGTCGCCGCCAGACGTGCGCGGATCGCCGGCGAATCCTCAACCAGGAATACCATCAGTGCTGCCTTTTGCGGAGCCGAATCCATACCTGCGGCCAAATGTGCTTGTTGCGCTAAGTATGCAACCTGGCGCCTGCCGCGCGCCATAGGCGCAGGCTGAAATCAGGCCCTGGAATTGTCGGTAGCGATGTAGGGCGATGCCTACATGCGCGGGGGGACTAGTCGTCGCGCGAGTCGATGAGCTTGTGCGCCATGGCGTAGCGCACCAGATCGGCGACGCTGTCCATGCCCATCTTTTCCAGGATGCGCGCCTTGTGGGTGCTCACGGTCTTGCCGCTCAAATGCAGCTGCGCGGCAATGTCGGAGACGGTGGCGCCCGTCACCAGCAGGCCGAACACCTCGTATTCACGGTCGGACAGGGTCTGATGGGGCAGGTCGTCCGCGTGCGGCCTGAGCGCGAGCGCGAGCTGCTCGGCCACCCCCGGGGTGATGTACAGCCCGCCGTCGGCGACCTTGCGGATCGCCGCGACGAGCAGCGCCGAGGCGCTTTCCTTGGTCACGTAGCCGGAGGCGCCGGCGCGGATTGCGCGCAGCGCGTATTGCTCCTCCTGGTGCATCGACAGCACGAGTACCGCGAGATCCGGTCGCGCAGTCTTCACCCACTTGATCAGCTCGACGCCGTTTTTCCCGGGCATCGACATGTCGAGCAGCAGCAGCTCGAAGCCGCCCGCGCGCACGCACGCCATGACCTCGTCGCCGCTCTTTGCTTCGCCCGCCACCTCGATTCCGGGCGCGCTTTGGAGAATGCGGCGCAGGCCGTCGCGCACGATAGCGTGATCGTCGGCGATGAGGACGCGCGTCACGCGACGGCCTCCGCGTCGGCCGCGGCGAGCGGGATGCGCGCGCGCACCTCACTGCCGCGCCCCGGCTCGCCCGCGATCGACACTTCCCCGCCGAGCAGCGACACGCGCTCGCGGATGCCCAGCAGCCCGAAGGTGCCGCGCTTGTCCTGGTCCGCCGCTTCGATACCGCGGCCGTTGTCGCGCACCGCGAGCTGCACCCAATCGCCGTCGCGCTCCAGGCGGACCTCGGCGGTAGTGGCCTGCGCGTATTTGGCCACGTTGGTGAGGGATTCCTGGGTGATGCGGTACAGGGCCGAGGCGATCGGTTCCGGCACCTGCGCCACGCTGTCGTCTATGACCAGGTCGGTGGCGATGCCGGTGTGTTTGGAATAATTGTGCGTCAGCCAGTCAAGCGCCGCGGCGAGGCCCAGATCGTCCAGCATCAGGGGGCGCAGATCGGCGGCGATGCGGCGCGTGGCCGCGATCGTGCCGTCGAGCAGCGCGTGCATCGCCAGCGCGCGCTCCCCCAGTTCCGGCTGGCCCGGCGGCAGGTCGTGGCGCAGCGATTCCAAATCCATCTTGAGCGCGGTGAGCGACTGACCGAGTTCGTCGTGCAGCTCGCGCGCGGTACGGCGGCGCTCGGCCTCGAGGGCTTCGTTGGCGGCCTTGGACAGGCCGCGCAGCTGCTGCTGCGAGCGCTTGAGCTCCTGCTCCGCGCGCCGGCGCTCGGTGATGTCGCGATGAAACGCGAGCACGTACATTTCGCCGCCGATATCCATCGCGGACGCGGCAACGTCCAGCGGCAGGATGTGGCCGTCTTGGTGATAATGTTCCACTTCGAACCCAAGGGTCTCCCCCGCCAGTACCTGCCTGATCTTCTCGGGCGCGAGCGCGAGCGTTTCCGGCGTATCCAGTTCGCGCAGATTCATGCGCAGAAGCGCGTCGATAGTGTAGCCGTGCATGCGCGCGAACGAGCTGTTGACGTCGACGATGTTGCCCTCCGCATCCAGCAACAGGATCCCATCCATGGCCTGGCTGAACAGCGTTCGGTAGCGCCGCTCGTTCTCGCGCAGCGCGACCTCTATCTGCTTGCGCTCAGTGACGTCGCGCAGGATCACGATATACAGGCCCGCCCCGTGCAGTTGCGCCTGCGACACCGAGGCGTCGATCGGGAATTCGGCGCCATCGGCGCGCACCCCGGTCAGCCCGAGGTGCTGCCCCAGGTTGTGCATCGGTGCGCCGGCGCCGTCGATCCCGGCGCTATGCTCTGGCTGCGGCTGCAACAGGAGTCCGTGAATGAAACGGCCGATGTCGGCGCCGATCGCCTCGGTGCCCGGGCAGCGGAAGATCTGCTGCGCCGCGGCGTTGAACAGCACGATGCGCTGCTGCTCGTCCACCGTGATAATGGCGTCCATGGCGGATTGTATGATGGCGTGCAGGCGTTCCTCCGATTCCGCTACAACGGATTTCAGCTCCTCATCGACGCGCAACTGGCGGACGAGCGACAAAGTGATAAGACCGAGAAAGACGGAAGTCAGCGCGGCGATGGCCCCGAAAATGGCCGCGTTCCGGTACCAGATCCGCAGGATGAAATCCATGGACGAAGTCACCGTTACGATCAGCGGGTAGCCTTCGATCGGGCGAATCGCGCTCATTCGCTCGCCGGCGACTGCGACGCCGTCGTGGCGAATCAGCGCGCGGCCGGCGACCGCGCCTTGGGTAAACAGCGCGGAGTCACGGTAGTTCCTGATCCCGGACGCGATAGCCAGGGGGTAGCCGGTCAGCAGCGCGCCGTCGCGGCGCAGCAGCCGCACCGCGCCGTCCGGCCCGAGTTCCTGCAAGCCCTGCGGCCCGAGAAAATAGGCCGGATCGACGACCGCGGCGATGACGCCGAGAAAGCGTCCGTCCGGGTCGCTCAGGCCGCGGCTCACGGTCAGGTGCCGCTCGCCGTCCAGCTTGCCGACAAGCGGCAGTGATGATTCGACTTGCTTCCCCCGGCGGTCGCGATGCGCACGGAAGAATTCGCTTTCGCCGTAATGGATCGGCGGCGGCGGAAACTGTGCGCTATGGACTACCAGATTGCCACTCGCGTCCGCCAGCATGACTGCGCGCACGTAGGGCATGCGGTCAATGGTCTCGCGCAAATGTCGATGCAGCTCCCTGGACGGGGCGAGCCGGCCGTGCCGTCGCGCTCGTTGGGCGTCCTCCGCGCCGGCATGAAGAATGGCGTCGACGGCGTTCGTCGATCTATACGTTTGTTCGCCGAGGATCTGGGCCAGGCCGAGCAGATGCGCCTCCGCCCCCTGGATCACCTCTTGCCGCATGCGCCACAGGCTGAGCGCCGTGCCAGCAAGGACCGCCACCACCGCCAGGGCGCCAAGACCGAGCACCAGATCGCGCAGCCGCCGCAGGCGCTTCGGCGGCGGCACAGCGCCTGCATGCTGGTCAGGCCGGGCGGAATAGTGCTGCAAAGGGAATCCTCGTCGTTGCCGCGCCAGTATAGAAGAGATTGCCCCGCGGCAAGTCGGATTATAGGGAAACCTATCGGAATCGGGCAGCGCGGCGTGACGCGGATCAGACAGGCTGCTGTCTGTCAGATTACCCGGTGCGCAGCGTTGCGGCAGGTACCAGCGACAGGCAGCGCGTTTTTTGACCAATATCAACAAGGCTGTCGTGATTGCCGTTACGATGAAATTCAATCCCCGGCAGGAGGACGCGATGGGTGCCAAATCGAAGTCCGGAAAAGTTCGCGGCGCCGCGCGCAAGCGCGCCGCCAAACCGCCGCTCAGGCGCGGGCGCAGGGCCGCGACTGCTGCGGAGGCGTGGGAGCAGACCGCGCAGATTCCGGACGAACGCGATGACGAGATCGATTGCCAGCGCATCGTGCAGGGCGACGGCAGCAGGAGCCTTCCCCTGTATTACGACGACTACAACTGACCCATTGCGGGCTGCAACGGGCGGGCGCCATGCACTATCCGGTAGCGATCGCATTGCGCGGCATTCCTCCTTCCCGCGCGTTGGAAGGCTATATCGGTGAACAGGCGCGCAAGCTGGACGGTATTTGCGACCGCATTGTCAGCTGCCAAGCGGTCGCCGAGGCGCTGCCGCGGGAGCAGCGGCAGGGCGCGCAGTTCGCGGTGCGGCTGATCATCACGCTGCCGGGGACAGAGGTCGTCGTCAACCGCGAACACGGCGACGACATCTACATCGCGGTGCGCGATGCGTTCGCGGCGGCCGGCCTCCAGCTCAAGGACCATATGCATCGCCGCAGCATCTAACATCGCTCCCGCAATGGAGCGCCCGATGCGCGCAGCTGGCCGCGACGCCGATACCCTGGCGGGCGATGACCATGCCGGCATCAGGAACATGGCGCGCGCGGACGCCGGGCGCATTGGCGCGGTTCGGCCGCGGTTACGCTGGTCTGCGTCGCGCCCGCCGCCAAAAAGTTCCTCTCCATTTCGGTTTGGTGATTTGAAAAAGGCGCTGTTCACCCTGCTCCGCCAAGAGTAGAATCACGGCCTCCCAGGCGACCCCATGCCCGTTTCAATGTTGGCGGGCTTGGCAGGCGCGAGGAAGGAGCAGACTGATTGAAGCCGACCGATATTGGCGCGCCGGATTACTTCCACAAAGTCGTAGACTGCCAATGGGCCTGCCCCGCCCATACCCCCGTTCCCGAATACATCCGCTTGATCGCCGCAGGCCGCTACGATGATGCCTACATGGTCAACTGGAACTCGAATGTCTTTCCCGGCATTCTCGGACGCACTTGCGACCGCCCGTGCGAGCCGGCCTGCCGCCGCAGCCGCGTCGAGGATGTGCCGGCCGCGGAGGCGAAGGGCGCTGCTGCCGGCGCGGAACCGGTCGCGATCTGCCGCCTGAAACGGGTCGCCGCCGACAACAAGGACGACATCCGCGCGCGCCTGCCGGCGCCACCGAAGAAGAAAAACGGCAAGCGCATCGCCTGTGTCGGCGCCGGCCCGGCGTCGCTCACCGTGGCGCGCGACCTGGCCCCGCATGGCTATCATGTCGTCGTCTACGACGGCGACGCCAAGGCGGGCGGCATGATTCGCAGCCAGATCCCCAGGTTTCGCCTGCCCGAGGAAGTGATCGACGAGGAAGTCGGCTATATCCTCGGCCTCGGTATCGAGTTTCGTGCCGGCAAGCGCGTGGACAGCATGAAGGCCCTGCTGGCCGAGGGCTATGATGCGGTTTTCGTCGGATCGGGCGCGCCGCGCGGCCGCGACCTCGATATTCCGGGACGCAAGGAAGCGGCCAAGCACATCCACATCGGCATCGACTGGCTCTCCAGCGTCTCCTTCGGGCACATCGAAAAAATCGCCAGGCGCGTCATCGTGCTCGGCGGCGGCAACACCGCCATGGACTGCTGCCGCACGAGCAAGCGCCTGGGCGGCGAGGACGTGAAAGTGATCGTGCGTTCCGGCTTCGGCGAGATGAAGGCCTCGCCCTGGGAGAAGGAAGACGCGATGCACGAGGGCATTCCGATCCTCAACTACCTCGTGCCCAGGGAATTCACCCACCACCGGGGCAAGCTCACTGGCGTCACCTTCGAAAAAGTCGCGGCGAAATACGACGACAAGGGGCGGCGCAGCCTGAAGCCAACGGGCGAGCCGGATCAGCACTTCGAGTGCGACGAGGTGCTCGTCGCCGTCGGCCAGGAGAACGCTTTCCCGTGGATCGAGAAGGACTGCGGCATCGCGTTCGACCAGTCGGGCATGCCGGTGGTGGACAAGGTCACCCTGCAGTCCTCGCTGCCGCGCGTGTACTTCGGCGGCGACGCCGCCTTCGGGCCGAAGAACATCATCTGGGCCGTCGCCCACGGCCACGAGGCCGCGGTCTCGATCGACAAGCTTTGCCAGGGCGAGGACGTGTCCAAGCGCCCGCCGCCGATGGTGCACCTGATGTCGCAGAAAATGGGCATCCATGAGTGGAGCTACGACAACGAGGTCGCGCTCGACCGGCGCTACAAGGTGCCCTGGCGCGACGCCAGCCAGACGCTGAAGAACATCAAGATCGAAGTCGAGATCGGTTTCGACCGGGCGACCGCGTGGAAGGAGGCCGAGCGCTGCCTCAACTGCGACGTGCAGACCGTGTTCATCGGCACCAAGTGCATCGAGTGCGATGCCTGTGTCGACATCTGCCCGATGGATTGCATCACTTTCACCGTCAACGGCGAGGAGCCGGACCTGCGCGTGCGGCTCCTCGCGCCGGCGAAGAACCTGACACAGGATCTGTATGTCTCGGGCACGCTCAAGACCGGCCGCATCATGGCCAAGGACGAGGACGTGTGCCTGCACTGCGGCCTGTGCGCCGAGCGTTGTCCCACCGGCGCCTGGGACATGCAGAAATTCCTGCTCGAGATGACCCCCGCCGGTCCCGGCTGCCGCAGTCGCGCGCCGAAGAGAGAACTCACGCCAGCATGAAACTGAAACAGATCGAATCCGTTAACGACTTCGTCATCAAGTTCGCCAACGTCAACGGCTCGGGCTCGGCCTCGGCCAGCGAACTGTTCGCCCGCGCCATCCTCAGGATGGGCGTGCCGGTGAGCCCGCGCAACATCTTCCCCTCCAACATCCAGGGCCTGCCCACCTGGTATGAGGTGCGGGTGACGCAGAAAGGCTGGCTCGGCCGCCGCGGCGGAGTGGACCTGATGGTGGCGATGAATCCGCAGACCTGGAACCAGGACCTCGCCGAGATCGAGCCCGGCGGGTATCTCTTTTACGACAGCACCAGGCCGATGCCGGCCTCGAAGCTGCGCGACGACATCAACGTCATCGGCATGCCGCTCACCGACATCTGCAACGCCACCTACGATGATTCGCGCCAGCGGCAGCTGTTCAAGAACATCATTTACGTCGGCGCGCTCGCCGCGCTGCTCGACATGGACGCCGGCGCGATCGCCGAGCTGATCGGCGAGCAGTACAAGGGCAAGGAAAAACTGCTCAAGCCCAACCTGACCGCGATGCAGATGGGGCGCGACTACGCGCTCGCGCAACTCAAGTGCCCGATCGGCCTGCGCATCAAGCGCGCCAACGCCGTCGGCAACAAGATTTTCATGGAAGGCAACAGTGCCACGGCGCTGGGTGCGGTGTACGGCGGCGCCACCGTGTGCGCCTGGTACCCGATCACGCCGTCCTCTTCGGTGGCCGAGGCGTTCGAGCGCTATTGCAGGCGCCTGCGCGTGGACGAGGCGAGCGGCAAGAACAAGTTCGCCATTGTGCAGGCCGAAGACGAGCTCGCCTCGATCGGCATCGTCACCGGCGCCGGCTGGAACGGCGCGCGCGCCTTCACCGCCACCTCCGGCCCGGGCATCTCGCTCATGACCGAGTTCATCGGGCTTGCCTACTTTGCCGAGATTCCGCTGACCATTGTCGACGTGCAGCGCGGCGGCCCCTCCACCGGCATGCCCACGCGCACGCAGCAGGCGGACATCCTGTCCGCCGCCTACGCCTCCCACGGCGACACCAAGCACGTGCTGCTGTTCCCCGAAGACCCGAAAGAGTGCTTCGAGTTCACCGCGCAGGCGCTGGACCTCGCCGACCGCTTGCAGACGCCGGTGTTCGTGATGACCGATCTGGATATCGGCATGAATACGCGCCTGTGCGATCCGCTCGAGTGGGACGACGCCAGGCGCTACGACCGCGGCAAGGTCATGAGCGCAGAGGAGCTGCAGGCAGGCAAGGACTTCGGCCGCTATCTCGACGTGGACGGCGACGGCATCGCCTACCGCACCTACCCCGGCACCCACCCCACGCGCGGCGCCTATTTCACCCGCGGCACGACCAAGGACCGCTACGCGCGCTATTCCGAGGCGGGCCCGGACTATGTCGACAACATGCAGCGGCTGCTGAAGAAGTTCGAGACCGCGAAGACGCTGGTCCCGAAGCCCTTGCTCACCGCCGCGCAGCATCCGGCGCGCTTCGGCGTGATCCATTTCGGTTCCACCAGCCCGGCGATGGCCGAGGCGCTGGACGCGCTCGCCGCGAAAGGCATCTACGTCAACGCCCTGCGCGTGCGCGCGTTCCCGTTCCAGGACGAGATCGCCGACTTCGTCGCCGCGCACGCGAAGGTGTTCGTGGTCGAGCAGAACCGGGACGCGCAGCTGAAAACCCTGCTGGTGAACGAGGCCCACATCAACCCCGCCGGCCTGATCTCCGTGCTGCATTACGACGGCACGCCGATCACCGCGCGCTTTATCGTCAGTGAAATCGCCGCGGTGGCCGCGGCGCTGAACGTGCGCCCGCTGAAGAAGAATAAGGCAGCCTAAGCGTGATCAATTCCAAACATTGGATTTTCGAACTTGGCGGAATACGCCAATTGGCAGGCACACCAGTTGCCAAATTTGACAACAGTCCGTGCCTGCCGCGGCCAGCCCTGCGAGTACCGCGATGACCTACCTCACCAAACCCAAACTCCATCACCCGACGCTGCAGAAGAACAAGGTCGGCTACACGCGCCGCGACTACGAAGGCAAGATCTCCACGCTTTGCGCCGGCTGCGGCCACGACTCGATTTCGGCGGCTATCATCCAGGCCTGCTGGGAGCTCGACATCCAGCCGCACCGCGTGGCCAAGCTCTCCGGCATCGGCTGCAGCTCGAAAACGCCCGACTATTTCCTCGGCAGCTCGCACGGTTTCAACAGCGTGCACGGCAGGATGCCCTCGGTGCTGACCGGCGCCAACCTCGCCAACCGCGAGCTGATCTACCTCGGCGTCTCCGGCGACGGCGATTCCGCCTCGATCGGCATCGGCCAGTTCGCGCATATCATGCGCCGCGGCGTGAACCTGACTTACATCATCGAGAACAACGGCGTCTACGGCCTGACCAAGGGCCAGTTTTCCGCCACCGCGGACGCGGGGTCGAAATCCAAGCGCGGCGTGGTCAATCGCGAAGCGCCGGTGGACACGGTGTCGCTCGCGCTGCAGCTCGGCGCGACCTACGTCGGGCGCGGCTTCTCCGGCGACAAGAAACAACTCGTGCCGCTCGTCAAGGGCGCGATCGCCCATCAGGGCGCGGCCTTCA
>Ga0156177_1195_pt1 | contig 13831 bp, 9 predicted proteins | sample RifCSPlowO2_12_FD_107830 | JGI IMG/M metagenome (GOLD analysis project Ga0156177, IMG submission 107830) | Betaproteobacteria bacterium RIFCSPLOWO2_12_FULL_64_23
GCCGACGTCGGCGGCATCACCCCCGGCTCGATGCCGCCCGACAGCAAAGTGGTGGAAGAGGAAGGCGTGCTGATCGACAACTTTCTGCTGGTCGAGGAGGGGCGCCTGCGCGAGGAAGAGACCGTCGCGCTCCTCGGCTCGGGGAGATATCCGGCGCGCAACATCGAGCAGAATCTCGCCGACCTGCGCGCCATGATCGCCGCCAACGAAAAAGGCGTGCAGGAACTGCGGCGCATGGTCGAGCATTTCGGCCTGGACGTGGTGCACGCCTATATGCGGCACGTGCAGGACAACGCCGAGGAGGCGGTGCGCCGCGTGATCGATGTGCTCAAGCCGGGCGAGTTCAGCTATGAGATGGACTCGGGCGGGGTGATCCGCGTCAAGATCGGCATCGACCACGCGGCGCGCAGCGCCATCATCGACTTCAGCGGCACCTCGGCGCAGCTGCCGAACAATTTCAACGCGCCCTCGGCCGTATGCATGGCGGCCGTGCTGTACGTGTTCCGCACGCTGGTGGACGACGACATTCCGCTCAATGCAGGTTGCCTGAAGCCGCTCAAGGTGATCATTCCCGAGGGCAGCATGCTGCGGCCGCGCTATCCGGCGGCGGTGGTCGCCGGCAATGTCGAGACCTCGCAATGCATCACCGATGCCCTCTATGGCGCGCTGCGCGTGATGGGCGCCTCCCAGGGCACGATGAACAATTTCACTTTCGGCAACGCCGATTACCAGTATTACGAGACCATTTGCGGCGGCTCGGGCGCAGGTGGGGCGGACGCCGGCGCAAAAGGCGCGCTGCAAGGCTTCGACGGCACCGATTGCGTGCACACGCACATGACCAACACCCGGCTTACCGACCCCGAGGTGCTGGAATGGCGCTTTCCGGTGATGCTGGAAAGTTTCGAGATCCGCCGCGGTTCGGGCGGCAACGGCAAGTGGCGCGGCGGCAACGGCGCCGTGCGCCGGGTGCGTTTTCTCGAGGCCATGACGGCCGCGATCCTGTCGGGGCACCGCCGCATTCCCCCCTATGGCATGGCCGGCGGCGAACCGGGCAAGGTTGGACGCAATTGGGTCGAGCGCTCCGACGGCAGTATCTTGGAGCTTGGCGGAGCCGACAAGGCGGAGCTGATGCCGGGCGAAGTGTTCGTCATCGAAACGCCCGGCGGCGGGGGATACGGGACGCCGGGCACTTGAGCGTTTCGGCTCGGGACAGGAAGTTTTGCCTATCGGGCCGGCAGCGGATTTCCTATAATTGGTTCCTTGGAAGGGTAGCGTTCGGCCACTGAGGCAGCATGGATCGTAAAACCATTTTTACCAAGACCGCCAAAGGCCTGATGGAGGCGACTGGGAAAACCAGCGCCCTGTCGCGCGACATGCGCGCCCTGCTCAATGAGATCGACGGCAAGGTCACGCTCGGCGAAGTGCAGGGCAAGCTCGGCAAGGTGCCGGAGGCCAAGCTGCGGCAAGCCCTGCAGGTACTGGTCAAGAACGACTTCATCCGCGAATCAAAGCAGCCGCAGAGTCCGGTCGAGGACGATTACGACTTCATCCGCGAATCAGGGCGGCCGCAGGACCCCGCCGAGGACGATCTTGACCTCGATTTCACCATGGCGATTCCCACCATATCCGCAGCGGCAAAAAAAGCCGAAGAGGAGGCCCGGAAGAAAGCCCAGGCCGCAGCCGAAGCGGCTGCGCGTGCCAAGGCAGAAGCGCAAGCGCGGGCGAAGGCAGGAGCGCAAGCGCGTGCCAAGGTGGAAGCGGAAGCAAGGGCGAAGGCCGCGGCAGCAGCGGCCGCCGCGCGGGCACGGGCCGAGGTCGAAGCCCGGGCCAAAGCAGAGGCGCTGGAGAAGGCCAAAGCCGAAGCGGAAGCGCGCGCGCGCAAAGAAGCGGAGGAACACGCGCGCGTCGAAGCCGAACTGAAAGCCAGGCTCGAAGAAGAGCGCGAGGCGCGCGAGGAAGCGGAGCGCGAGAGAAAGGAGGCCGAGGAAAAAGCGCGCCGCGAGGCCGATGAATTGCGCGCCGGGCTGGAGGAAGAGCGCAGGGCACGCGAGGAAGCCGAGCGCGAGCGCAAGGAGGCCGAGGAAAAAGCCAGGCGCGAAGCCGAGGAGCAGGCGCGCCGGGAAGCGGAAGAATGCGCGCGCAAAGAGGCCGAGGAAGCGGAGCGCAGGGCACGCGAGGAAGCGGAGCGCAGGGCACGCGAGGAAGCGGAGCGCAGGGCGCGTGAGGAAGCGGAGCGCGAGAGAAGGGAGGCCGAGGAAAAAGCGCGCCGCGAGGTCGATGAATTGCGCGCCAGGCTGGAGGAAGAGCACAAGGCACGCGAGGAAGCGGAGCGCAAGGTACGCGAGGAAGCCGAGCGCAGGGCACGCGAGGAAGCGGAGCGCGAGCGCAAGGAGGCCGAGGAACAGGCCAGGCGCGAAGCGGAGGAGCAGGCGCGCCAGGAAGCGGAAGAACGCGCGCGCAAAGAAGCCGAGGAAGCCGAGCGCAAGGAGGCCGAGGAAAAAGCCAGGCGCGAAGCCGAGGAGCAGGCGCGCCGGGAAGCGGAAGAATGCGCGCGCAAAGAGGCCGAGGAAGCGGAGCGCAGGGCACGCGAGGAAGCGGAGCGCAGGGCACGCGAGGAAGCGGAGCGCAGGGCGCGTGAGGAAGCGGAGCGCGAGAGAAGGGAGGCCGAGGAAAAAGCGCGCCGCGAGGTCGATGAATTGCGCGCCAGGCTGGAGGAAGAGCACAAGGCACGCGAGGAAGCGGAGCGCAAGGTACGCGAGGAAGCCGAGCGCAGGGCACGCGAGGAAGCGGAGCGCGAGCGCAAGGAGGCCGAGGAACAGGCCAGGCGCGAAGCGGAGGAGCAGGCGCGCCGGGAGGCGGAAGTACGCGCGCGCAAAGAAGCCGAGGAAGCCGAGCGCAAGGAGGCCGAGGAAAAAGCCAGGCGCGAAGCCGAGGAAGCGGAGCGCGAGCGCAAGGAGGCGGAGGAACAGGCCAGGCGCGAAGCGGAGGAGCAGGCGCGCCGGGAAGCGGAAGAACGCGCCAGGGCGGAACAGCAGGCGCGCATTGAAGCCGAAACGCGCGCGCGCGAAGACGCCGAGGAAGCCGAGCGCAGGGCGCAGGAACAGGCGGAGCGTGAGGCGAAGGAACAGGCGAAGCGCGAACGCAGCGAGGCAGAGGAGAAAGCCGCGCGCGAGGCTGCGGAGCAGCCGCAGGCTCCAGTCGGGTCTGGAGCTTCACTGGAAGATCTGGTCAAGATCGAAATCAATTTCGATAGCGTGCCGGCGAGCGGAGACGCGACACAAGATGCCGCGAAGAGTTCGGCCGGCGCAGACGACAAGTTGCACAAGGAAGCGGAGGAAAAGGCGCGCAGGCAGGCCGAGGAACGGGCAAGCAGGGAGGCGGAAGCAAAGGAGCGCGCGGAGGCGGAGGCGGAGGAGGAGGAGGAGCGCGCCGAGGAGGAACGTCGCCGCAAAGAGGAAGAGCAGCGACAGCGCGAGCGCACGCCGCAGGAAGCGGACGATCAGGCGGCGGCGTACGAGCGGGAGCACGCGCAGGCGCAGCATGCCGAGACCGAGCGTCACTTCGCCGACATGGAGAAAGAGCTGGAGGCGGGGCAGGCTGCGGCAACCGAGTGGAAACAGCCGCCCAAGCCGACCAAACGTGCGCGCAAACGCGAAAAGGAAGAGGCAAGAGAGCGTGCCCGCGCAGAGGCCACAGCGCAAGCGGCCGAGGCCAGGGAAAAGACTGAAGCAAGGCCGGCACCGGCGGTGCATCGCACCCCGGTCAACTGGGGCAGACCGGCCGCGCTGGGGTTGTTCCTGATCCTGGCTCTCGGCCTGGTCCTGGTCCATTTCGTCTCTTTCGACGGCTATATTCCGCAGTTTGAGAAGCTTGCCGGCGCCCATATGCAACAGCCGGTGAAAATCAAGGCGCTGCACCTGTCGCTGGTGCCGCAGCCGCATTGGCGCCTGGACGGCGTTGCCGTAGGCAATGAAGGCCAGCTCGCGGCAGCGCAGGTCATAGCGGTCCCCGAGCTGGGCAGCATATTTAGCGACCAGAAGGTGTTCACGTCGATCGAGCTCGAATCGCCGGTACTGAGCGAGGACGGACTGCTCGGCTTGCTCTTCGGCAAGCCGGCGGGGCAGGACTTCAGAGTGGCGAGCGTGATCGCAAAGAACGGGAAGCTCGACTCCAAGACCTTCATTCTGCCGGCGCTGGAGGCGAAGATTGCGTTTGGCGAAGACGGCGGCTGGCAGAAAATCGCGCTCGATACGCCGGACCGCAAGACGAGCCTGCTGCTCAGGAAGGAGGGCGAAGGCGCCCGGCTCGAGTTCGAGACCAACGCGTTCAGCCCGCGGTTCAATCCCTCGTTCGTCCTGGAGAACTTCGTCGCGCAGGGCGAGATCCGCCGCGGCGAGCTCAGGCTGAGCGAACTCAAGGGCGGGATTTACGGCGGCTATCTGTCGGGCAACGCCAGCCTCAAATGGGGCGCGGACTGGAACCTGGGCGGAGAAATCAAGGTGAGGGCGATGGATCCGGTCAGATTCGCGCCCGGGCTGTTCGAGGAGGGCAAACTCGAGGGCAAGGCGGCGTATTCGATGCGCGCGAAATCCTACGACGAGCTTTTTGCGGCGCCGCGCCTGGAAGGCAGCTTCGAGATCCGCAAGGGCACGCTCCTCGGGGTGGACCTGGGACGTTTCTTGCAGGGCGGCGAGATGGGAGGCAAGACCGGGTTCGCCGAACTTAGCGGCAGTTTCGTGCGCGAGGCCGACAAGACCCAATTGCGCCAGGTTCATCTTGTTGCGGGCCCGGTATCAGCCGGCGGCAGCGCCGACGCCCATGCCGGCAAGCGCCTCAGCGGCCGCTTCACTGTCGAGCTCAAGTCCCCCGTGGCGCATGCGCGCGCCAACCTTGCGCTGTCCGGCACGCTCGGGGAGCCGCGATTCAGTCGTTAGGGACAGGATTGGAGGCGTCGCCTTGCTGGCAAATTCAAAGTGCGGTGCCGGGTGTGGCGTGGCCGGCATTGCCTGCTCCGGCCGGGGCAACTGTGCTCGCGCTGCTGTTTCAGTTCGACAGATCCCAGTGGCTGCCTTTGGACCAATTGCGCGAGCGTCAGTTGCGGCAACTGGAAGTCCTGGTTCGACACGCGCTGGCCACCGTTCCCTATTACCGCGAGCGCTGGGGTGATCGCCATGATCCGGCGCTGCCGCTCACGCTTGAGCGCTTCGCCGCCCTGCCGCTGCTGACGCGGCGCGAATTGCAGGAGCAATTCGAGCATCTGAAAAGCGGCAACCTCCCCCCCGGTCACGGCGGCGTAAAGGAATCGCAGAGTTCCGGCTCGACCGGCGCCCCTGTGCGCATTCTCAAGACGCAACTATCGGGCTTGTTCTGGAACGCGTTCACCTTGCGCGACCATGCCTGGCACCGGCGCGATCTGCGCGGCAAGCTGGCGACCATACGCCACGGCATTCCCGCGGGCGAGTTCGAACACTGGGGAGCGGCGACCGGCGGCCCTGGTGGCCGACGGCCCCTCGGTCGTGCTCGGCGTGCGCGACAGCGCGCAGGCCCAGCTTCGCTGGCTGGAACAGCAGCAACCCGAGTATCTGATGACTTACCCGTCGATCGCGGCCGAGCTGGCGAAACTCGTTATCGCGGAGGGCAACCGCCTCGCGCACCTGCGCGAAGTGCGCACATTGGGCGAAGTGCTGACGCCCGAAGTGCGCGCGCTGTGCCGCCAGGCCTGGGCGGTGCCGGCGACCGACGCCTACTCCGCGGAAGAAGTCGGTTACATCGCGCTGCAATGCCCGCAGCACGAGCACTATCACATTCAGGCGGAAGGCGTCCTGGTCGAAATCCTCGACGACGAGGACCAGCCTTGCGCTCCCGGGCAACTCGGACGGGTCGTCGTCACTTCCCTGCACAATTTCGCTTTGCCGCTGATTCGCTACGAACTGGGCGACTACGCCGAACCCGGCGAGCCGTGTGCGTGCGGCAGAGGCCTGCCGGTGTTGCGCCGCGTAGCGGGGAGGGTGCGCAACATGCTGGTGACGGCCGCGGGCGAGCGTTATTGGCCCACATTTGGAACGCGCTCGCCTGCGCTGTACGCTTCGATCAGACAATGTCAATTTGCGCAGATCGAATACGATTTGGTCGAGGCGCGGCTGGTGACCGCGGCCGTGCTGCCGGCTGCGCAGGAGGACGGCTTGCGCGCGCTGATCCTGTCGCGCCTGCCGCCCGGTTTTCGCCTGAACTTCGCCTACCGCGAAGAGATTGCACGCAGCGCCGGCGGCAAGTACGAGGATTTCGTGTGCGAGATTCCTGCGCGCGTCACAGGCGGGTCGCGATAACCTGCACCCGTTCCCCGCTCCCGGGGACCGCCGGCCCCTCCGGCCGCTCCCCGGCGGCGGCGGCACGGGGCGCATCGGACAGTTCATCCACTCTGAAGCCGCAATCCTCGAACAACTGTTGAACTTCCTCGCGCGAGCGCACCGGCCAGGGCCGCTGCCTGCTCATGTAGATGTCGGCTTCTTGCGCCAATTCGTCCGGATCCACTTGCAGCAAAGCGCGCATGGCCTCGGCCTGGCGCAGGACCGTGGCGCGGAACGCTTGCGCCTGTTCCGGTGAAAATCGGACCCGCTCCGTCCCGGCGGCAGCGCGCACCCTGGTGACGGTGATGACCGTGCCACCCGGGCGCAGCAGTTCTCGCCACTTTGCCAGCAAGCGGATACGCTCGTCGGGCGAGAACTGCACCAGGAAAGAATGGGTGCACACCACGTCGAATGGCGTGGCCGATGCGTACTCGAGAATATCGGACCGGCTGCACTCCACGCTCGCCGATGCGCGCTCCGCATACCAACGGTTGAGAAACAGCGGCGTGTCGCATTCGTCGACCACCGTTATGACGGGCTCGAGACCGCGTTCGCGATGGATCGCCAGCGCGAGCGCCAGCATCGAATAATCGGCCGCGCCGCTGACCAGCACGCGCGGCGCGCCATTGCCGCCCGTGACCGACTGAAACGCGCGGCGATAGAAATCCACCTGATGCCCGGGCGTGGCCGCGAGCCTCATCAGTCTGAGGTACTGCCAGAGGCCGTGGCACCAGGCGCAGTTTTCACCGGTGGCGGGATCCTTGCGGCATAGCTGCGGCGCAAGCCGCCGCGCCAGGGGCGCGCTCAATTCGAGCGGTTCTATCGGATTTTTCATAATGCTCGGATGGTGGACACAAAAGAGGACGGGTTCGCTATCATAGCGCGGCCGCGGCGATGTCCTCGATGCGGCGGATGACAGTCAAGTGCAGGGCCAATTTATTCGGCCGGCGATGGGATAGTTAAGTTCGGTAAGCATGCCCGATATTGGGACGAACAAGCCTTGGCTCCGATGACCATGACTGGTCACGGTAGGCGTTACAATCAGCGTGACTTCAAGACATCGCATATTCTGATGCAAAAGCCACCCCCAAAAAACCACTGGAACGATATCGCAAGGCAATGGAACAGGCTCGCTTCCCCAATGCGCCCCTGCCGCGAGGATGTGGAAACCATCCGGCAGTCTCTCGAACCTGGTGACGGCCTTTGCCTGCTATTGGGAGTCACCCCGGAATTCACCAATCTGCCCACTCGCCTTGTCGCCATAGATAACAGTGCAGCGATGATCAGAGCCCTCTGGCCTGGCAATCGGCCCGGGCGCAATGTCGTACGGGGAGATTGGCTTGACTTGCCGTTCGCGGCGAGTTGTTTCGATGCCATCATTGGAGACGGCAGTCTGACATTGCTGTCCTATCCTCTGCAGTACGAGCGCCCGTTCGCCCAGCTAAGCCGCTTGCTCAAACCCGGGGGCAAGATACTGATAAGGTTTTTCGCCAGCCCCGAGGCAGGGGAAACCTGCGCGGAAGTCTGCCAAGAGGCGCTCCGCGGGCGGATAGCCGGCTTCCACGCATTCAAGTGGCGGCTATCCATGGCGGTGGCAGCGGAATCGCATAGCCCCAACATCAGCGTCGCAGATACCCATGCGGCTTTCAACCGTCTGCTGCCGGACAGGAAACGGCTTGCCGCGGCCACCGGCTGGAGCCATGAAGCCATTGCGACCATCGATCTATATCGCGGATCTGCGGCACGTTACAGCTATCCCGCGCTGGCCCAGTTACGCCGGGTGTTTGCACAGCGCTTTAGGGAAACCGGCTTGACGCAAGGATCATACGAGCTTGCGGAGCGTTGCCCAATACTCATTCTGGAACCCCGCGAATGACCAGATTTCAAGCGAAGCTGAGCGGGATCGTCGGTAACGTTTGGCCTCCTATGGTAACCGGGCTGCCCGCCTCGCTTGCCGCGCTGATGCATCAGCTGGAAGAAACGCAATGGTTGCCAGCGGATGAAATTGTGCAGCATCAGCACCAGCAGTTGATCAAGGTAGCAACGCATGCAGCAATGCATTCGCCTTATTTTGGGAGCCGCTTGCAGGCTGCCGGAGTCCGGCCGGATCAATTGTCCGACTTGGAAGGATTGCGCAGTATTCCCGTGATGGTGCGGCGCGAATTGCAGTCTGCCGGGGAAGATCTCTTTTGCACGCAGTTGCCGCAGGCACACGCGCCGGTCGAGATATCCCAGTCATCCGGTTCCATCGGGGAGCCGGTGGTGGTCAAGCGCACCGCCATCAATCATTTATTCTGGCTGGCCATCACCTTGCGCGAGCACTTGTGGCACCAACGCGATTTTCTCGGAAAGCTCGCCGTCATTCGCGTAAATTACCCCGTTGGGAATTCCGAAAACCTGGATTCGTGGGGCGCCCCGGTCAGCCTGTTCTTCAACACCGGCTCTTCACATGCAATGCGGATTACTGTCGATGTCGGGCAGCAGGCTGAATGGCTTGAGGATATCGATCCAGACTACCTGCTTACCTACCCGACCAGCCTTGCGGCACTGCTGCAGCAGTTTGAGCGGCGGGGCACGAAACTGCCCCGGCTTCGCCAGGTGCGCAGCATCGGCGAAACGCTCGCCAGCGGAATACGCGAAGCTACGCGCAAGTCTCTCGGCGTGGAAATCGCCGACACCTACAGCTCGCAGGAAGTCGGCCCCATCGCACTTCAATGCCCGGAGAGCGGGATGTATCACATCATGTCGGAAAGCCTGATTGTCGAAGTGCTCGATGAACACGATGAGCCCTGCCCGCCGGGGCAGGTCGGCCGGGTGGTCATGACCGACCTGCACAATTTTGCCACGCCGCTCATCCGCTACGACATCGGCGACTATGCCGAAGCCGGCGCGGCTTGCCCGTGCGGCCGCGGCTTGCCGACACTCAATCGCATCGTGGGGCGGGAACGCAACATGTTGCTGTTGCCCGACGGACGCCGCCATTGGCCGCTGGTCGGGGCTTATCACTACCGCGACATTGCCCCCATACGGCAATATCAAGTCATTCAACGTAACCGGGAGATGATCGAAGTGCGCCTGGTTTCGGACATGCCGCTGACCGATGTGCAGGAAACCCGGCTGAAACAGATTGTCCACGAATCGCTGGGGTTTCCGTTCCAACTGCAATTCGTTTATTTTTCCGGCGAGATTCCCCGCGGCCCCGGCGGCAAATTTGAGGAATTCATCTGCGAGGCAAAATGAGACATGCGCACGCATGCAACGATAGGAAATTTGATCCTGCTCTTCTTGTTGCGTGCTGAAATATGACACTGCTGCTTGATGCGCTCGACCGGACCTTGATGGAGCCCCAGTGCGCCCCACGCTGGCACGCTTTGATGGCGATCTGGCTTGAAACTCCGGACGAAGCCACGCAACGCTCGGTGCTGAACGCCCTCCAGACCCTGCCGGACAGCGACGCGCGCGCGGATATCCTGCGACTGACATTTCTTGCCAGCGCAAGCGGCGAATCCCGGTTCGAAAGCGCTGCCGCAGCTCGGGTTCTGGCCGCACAGCCGAGTGACCCGGATCGCCTGGCCGCCTTCATGGCCTACCGGTGGCTGAGCGCTTTGCAGAGTCTCGAGGGGCGGTCCGAATTCATCGCCGCCCTGTCCGCCGGACGCATGCCCGAGATGGCCGCGCGCCTGACGCACAACGCAGCCCAACTGCTCCCGCCAGGTTTCCTGCCACGCGCGCCGGAAGAAGTTCAGCGTGTAGCGGTGGTGGTTCCGTATGTCGGCAATCAGTTTCATACGCCAAGCGTATTGGCGGTAGAGCAAAGCGCCGTCCTCGCCGGTGAAGGCCGACAGGTGCACCTGTTTTCCGCGCAGGAGCTTACGCCGCGCGGCGCATCGCTGTTCCGCGGGGATGGCCGTGAATTGCGGCTGCCATCCCTGGACGCGCAGGCGATCGCCAATATCCTGCCGGCCGGCGTGAGCATGACGATCAGCGACAGCCGCTTCAGTCTGCCGGGTCGCTGGCGCAACCTCATGCCCGTGCTGGCCGATTTCAATCCCGATGTGGTGCTGCTGGTCGGGCTCTATTCTCCGCTCGCAGCGGCGCTCCACGCTATCCGCCCGGTAGTCGGTATCAGTGCCAATACGGTGGCGCCGATCGCCCCCCTGGATGTCTGGCTGACCGGCGGTCCGGAGGAGGAACGCCGGGAAGTGTGGGGAGCGAGCTTCCCGCCAGCGCAGCCGGTATATCACCCCTACCGCGTAAAACGCGCCAAGAAGCAGTGGCAGGTCACGCGGGCAGAGTTTGGACTGAGCGACACGGCCGTGATCTGGGTCACCGCAGGTTTCCGTCTCGAACATGAGATTAAAGGAGAATGGGCGAGCCGAATGCTGCAGCTGCTGTCGCGCTATCCCCGGGTCGTCTGGCTTTTGGCGGGAGGCGAGGGCAAACTGCCGCAAGCCTTGCTGCAGGCAGCGCCCCGCCGCGTGCTGGCGCTGGCGACCCGCGACGACTTGCCTGGCATCTTGCGCAACTGCGATATCTACGTCAATCCGCCGCGCATGGGAGGCGGCTTCAGCGTCGCCGAAGCGATGGCCGAAGGCTTGCCGGTGACCGCCTTCAGCGGTTCGGATGGCGGCGACAAGGTGGGCGCACTGGCCCTACCGGACATGCATGCCTATATGGGGCGCCTCGCCGCCCTGACGGAAAACCCCGGCCTCCGTAGGCACATGGGCACGGTTCTGCGCAAGCGCTTCGCTGAACGGTTTGACCTCGAGGCCTCAGGCCCCGCGCTGGTAGCCGCTTGCCAGCAGGCAGCCACGCTCGCCAGGACGCGACTCACAAAGCCTTCTTGAATTTTGCGGGAACCCCCAGCACCAGCACACCATCAGGCACATCCTCGACGGCCACTGCGCCTGCGCCGACCATCGCACCATCGCCTATCACCAGTCGCTCCAGCAAAGTTGCGCCGATGGCAACCGTGACCCCGCTGCCGATCCGAGACGCCCCCCCCAGATTGGCACCGGGCTGAATCCGTGAATAAGATCCGATATGGGTATCGTGGCCGATAGTGACACCGCGGTTGACGAAGACATGATCCCCCAGGCAGGCGCCGGGGCCGATCACGCTTTTGGCGCCGACAAAGCCCCCCTGACCGAGCTGGGCCAGGGGCGAGACATAGGCAGTCGGATGGACCAGCGTATGGTAGCGAAGGCCAAAGCGTCGCTCGAGTTCTGCCGCCAGATTGGCGCGGGTCGGCGTAGTCGGGCCCAGCAGGTAAAGCTCGCCGGCACCGGGCTGGAACGTGTCCAGCGTTTCCACCTGCGGCGCGTCACACAGTCCTTTCAGCGCGGCGATGCGTGCAGCCAGGGGAATGTCGCGTTCGCCAGCCGATTCGGGCAAATGCAGCACCACCTTGGCGGGAAGCAGGCCGTTGGCCAGCGCGCAATCAAAGAGATCGGAGATGATATTGCTGGCGCCGAAGATTACCAGCCGGCGGGGAGCGGATCCCGTCATGGCCGGGACTCAACGGCTACGCGCCAGGATTCGGCGAAAACGAATCCATCAGGCCGGACATCGACGATCTGCATTGCACGCATCAGGAAGAAGACTCCTCTTGTTTTAGCCGCCGGTCGGCGCCCGGGCCGCAGCGATGTCTTCGATGCGGCGCACGAGGTGGGCGATCACCGTGTCCTGCGGGAAATTCTCATACTTGCGCGCAAACGCCTGCGCGTTCAGGCTGAAATCGGCTTCGAACAGGATGCGGCGCAACTTCAGCTCCAGATCCACCGGCGGCTGCTCCGGATTCACTAACAGGCCCGCGCCCATTTCCTCGATGCGGCGTGCAAGCAGAAATTGTTCGAGGTGCCCGGGCAGCAGCAGCAGCGGCTTGCCCTTCAGCAGAAAACTGGTCGCGGTGGACATGCCGGCGTAGGTGATGGCAGCGTCGGCTTCGCGGGCGGTCTGCGCCAGCGCCAGCGGTGTCGCGCTGAAGACCAGGTGGGGGGCGGCATAGCGCGCCAGCAGCGCAGGTGGTGCGTCCGGAAAAAACACCACGCTGGGTTGGCCGAGCGCACGCAGCGCGGCCAGCGCCGCTTCGTGATGCCGGGTCCCCGTGCGCAGATAGCCGAAAATGCGTTTTCCCGGCAGCGCCGGCCAGGCGGGGGCATCCCCGACCCCGGCATCGGGCAGATTGCCCCAGTAACGCGCTGGACCCCGCTCGGCATAGTGATCGAGTTCGGGGAAACCGAGCAGCGTATCCTCGGCGACGTCGAACAGTTGCGCCACCGCGTCCAGCGGCGGCTGGTCGAAGTGCCCGAGTACGGCATTGATGCTGGCCAGCGCTTGGTTTTCCAACGCGTCGAGTTGGCCCGGCGGCAGCCCGATCCACGGCCGCATGTTGGGCAGCGGCCGATGCCGCGGTGGCGCGAAGAAACCGAAGCTGAATAGCACCACGGGAATTCCCAGCGTGCGTGCGGCAAGGATGGCGGTCGGCGCGTGGTCCGCCAAAACTACTTGCGCACCGTTCAGGCGCAGCAGTTCGCGCCAGGCGATGACCAGGCCGAGCAGTTCTTCGTGGCGCGCATAACCAAAGCGCAGCAGAATGTCGTTGTAGGAGAGGGGCGGTCCCGCGCGCGGCGTTTCCGGGCGACCAGGTGCCTGCAGCCAGGTAAAACCCTCCTTCGCGAGCAGGGGCGCCGTCGGCGCGACCTGTGCCACCACCCAGCGCATGTCGTGGCCGCGCGCGCGCAGCGCGCGTGCCAGCGGCAGGAAGGCGCCGACGTGCCCCAAGTTGGCGCCGAATTCCCAGGCGTAAAGGAGTTTGCTCATGTCGTCCGATGGAAGGCACTGTATCCTGTTTGCGCGCAGCGATAGCTTGCGGTAGATTGTACCGGCTTGGGAAAGAATCGTTGTTCGTTGCTCGTTGTTCGACGTCGTGGAGGCTGCTCGCGTGACCCAGACTTATTTGCGTATGCTGCCGAACCGATGAGCGCTTCGCCTCGCAAATCCCATTGGGACGATCAGGCAAGGCAATGGAGCAGGATCGCTTCGCCTCTCAGACCCCATGGCGACGACATAGACAACCTCAGGCGCGCGCTGACAAACACCGCTGGCCTGCATTTGCTGCTTGGGGTCACCCCGGAATATTCCAGGCTGTTCGATCGCGTCGTGGCGATCGACAATTGCGCGGCGATGATAGGGGCGCTGTGGCCGGGCAATTTGCGCGGAAAGGACGCGATTCAAGCCGACTGGCTGCATCTGCCGTTGCGGGAAGGCAGTTGCGATGCTTGCATAGGCGACGGCAGTCTCAACTTCTTTTCCTGCCCTTCGCAATATGGGCTTTTCTTTCATCAAGTGCAGCGTGTGCTCAGACCGGGCGGCAGGTTTGCGTTGCGCGTGTTCGTCAGACCTGCCGCGGGAGAGACCTGCGCCGCCGTTTGCGAGCACGCGCTGCGCGCGGGCATCGGCAGCTTCCATGCCTTCAAGTGGCG
>Ga0156177_1066_pt1 | contig 13659 bp, 14 predicted proteins | sample RifCSPlowO2_12_FD_107830 | JGI IMG/M metagenome (GOLD analysis project Ga0156177, IMG submission 107830) | Betaproteobacteria bacterium RIFCSPLOWO2_12_FULL_64_23
CTGCCGCGCGGCGCGCTGACCAAGAGCATCCCGCCCGATTGGCAATCGTGGATGCGCGAGCTCGGCTGCGTGTCCGTGCACTGCGATTACCGGCTGCTGTTGCCGCAACAGGCGCGCGCGGTGCGCGACGCAGGCTACTGGCTGCTGTGCTACACGGTCAACGATCCGGAGATCGTACGCGCGCTGTTCGGTTGGGGCGTGGATGCCGTCGTCACCGACCGGCTGGACCTGATTCCTCCCGATTTCAGATAGCAGCGCCGTAGCGCGCACGCGGAAAGAAGGCATCAACGGATTCTGGCGCTCTGTATCGCGGCGGCGGTCTTGTCCGTGGCCTCCCTGTGCACCGCGTTGTTCGTTCTTCTTGCGCGATGAGCGTTGACGCTGGCCTATCCGCCTGCTTCTCGAACATTCAAATTCGCATAATCAGGAGCAGACTGGTTTTCAGATAGTTCGTCGTGCCATTTTTGACAAGAACCCAGCTTCAACTGCGGGCCGGAATCCGCGGCTATCTCAGCTCTGGTGATGCACCTGCATCGCCTCGAGGAACCTCGACACTAGGTTGTAGCCGGCGATGGTTGCGGTGAGTTCCACCAGGTCTTGTGTATCGAAATGCTCGCGCACCTCGGCAAACAATTCGTCTGAAACCCGGATCTCCTTGGTCATGGCATCGGTGTAGGCGAGCGCCGCGCGCTCCGCCGCATCGAACCGGGACGACATCTGCCACGCCTCGAGCGCGGCGATCTGCTCTGCGCTGGCGCCCTCCTTCAGCGCAACCGGAAGGTGCGCCTGGTACTCGTAATCGGCGCCGTTGAGGATGGCCACGCGCAAGATCGCAAGCTCGCGCATGCGTCCGCCGAGTTTCGTCTTCTGGCGAATCGCGGTGAAAAAACTCAACCAACCCTCCATTACCGCCGGGCTGTGCAGCAGGACCTTGTACAGGTCGAGTACCTTGCCGCGTTCGGCCTTGATGCGCGCGATCAGCGGCGCGAGCTCGGGGTGGTCCTTTTCTTCGATATATGGAACGCGTGGCATGGGCCCTGGTCTTCCTCTGGAAATTGTCGTTCCGAGGCCTCGGAATGACAGAATTGGGATTGTCGGAATGCCTGTATTTCAGAACGGCAGCTGCGCACCCGGCCTGGCCGCCCGCAGCACCGCGCGAAATTGCGCCTGGATGCGCTCGATCGCTGCCTGCGTGTCGCCTTCGAAGCGCAGCACGATCACCGGCGTGGTGTTCGAAGCCCGCGCGAGGCCGAAGCCGTCGGCGTATTCCACGCGCAGGCCGTCAAGCCTGATGATCTCGCGCGAGCCGGGAAAGCGCGCGCTTTGCTGCAGCGCCTCGATCAACCGGTGCGGCTCGCCTTCGGCCAGCTTCCAGTTGAGCTCCGGCGTGTTGATCGAGTCGGGCAGCGCATCGAGCACCGCGTCCGGGTCGGGGAAGCGGCTGAGGATTTCCAGCAGCCGCGCGCCCACGTACTGCGCGTCGTCGAAACCGTACCAGCGCTCGCCGAAGAAAATGTGTCCGCTCATCTCCCCCGCCAGCGGCGAACGGCGCTCCTTCATCTTCGCCTTGACCAGTGAATGCCCGGTCTTCCACATCAGCGGTTTGCCGCCGCGTTCGAGGATCCAGGAGGCGAGCCGGCGCGTGCATTTGACGTCGTAGATGATCTCCGCGCCCGGATTGCGGCGGAGCACGTCGTCGGCGAACAGCATCAGCTGGCGGTCCGGATAAATGATGTGGCCGCGCTTGGTGACCACACCGAGCCGATCGCCGTCGCCGTCGAACGCGAGGCCCAATTCCGCGTCCGAGTTGGACAGCGCCGCGATCACGTCCTGCAGGTTCTCCGGCTTGGACGGATCGGGATGGTGGTTGGGGAAGGTGCCATCGACTTCACAATACAGCGGCGTCACCTCGCATCCGAGGCGGCGGAACAACTCGGGCGCGCTTGCGCCGGCCACGCCGTTGCCGCAGTCGATGACGATGTTCATCGGCCGCGCGAGCTTGGCGTCGGCGGCGATGCGCGCCAGATACGCTTCACGCACGTCGGCGCTCGAATAGGTTCCCGCGCCCCGCAGCAGATCGCCACCCTCGATTCTCGCACGCAGGCGCTGGATGTCATCGCCCGCGAGCGTTACCCCCCCGAGCACCATTTTCAGCCCGTTGTAATCGGGGGGATTGTGGCTGCCCGTGACCATGACCACACTGCCGCAGCCAAGATGATGCGCGGCGAAATAACCCATGGGCGTGGCCGCCATGCCGATGTCGATGACATCGACGCCGGCCGCGCGCAGCCCCTGCGCCAGCGCGGCGCAGAGCCCCGGGCCGGACAGCCTGCCGTCGCGGCCTATCGCCACCGCCGTTTGCGCGCGCGCGCGCGCTTCCGAGCCCAACGCCTGGCCGATGCCGGTGACGATTTCCGGCGTGAGCGTGCTGCCGACGATGCCGCGGATATCGTAGGCCTTGAATATCTCTGCGGGAACGGAACTCATGTGCGCCGCGGACTCAACGGACGAAGGAGAGGTATTTTACCGCAGCGGGCGCGCATGCTCGGCGAAAAACGCGAGCAGGCGCCGCGGCCGGCGCTTGAATTCGCCGCCGCGCAGCCAAGGCGGCGCCCGGTAAGGCTAGCACGCGGAATTCAATGCAGTACTTTGGGCGCTTCCAGCGGGGCGTCGCGGCGGACCACGGGCGCGGGTGCGTGCGAGGCGTGGTGCAGCACCATGCGCCAGCCGCTGGCCGAACGCATATAAACGTTGGTCGTGACCACTACGCGGGGCGTGCCGCCAGGTTCGCCCCGCAGCACAATGTTTTCGTGCAGGCTGTGCACCGAGGACATCATGCCGGAGACGATGACCTGATCGGACAGGTGCACTTGCAGGCGCTGCCCGGACTTGAAAATCTGCGCCCAGTTTTCGCGCACCTGCTCATAGCCCGTGAGGCGCGCTCCGCCGGGATGGATGCAGCTCACCTCTTCGTCGGCGGACCAAACCTCCATCATCGCCTCCAGATCGGCGCGCTGAAGCGCATCGTAGAACGCAGCTTCCGCGTCCTGCGGCGTGAGAAAAGTGGTCTTCTTCAAAGGAGGAATCCCGCACGGCGACGATACGCGGGCCCGCTAACCGTCCGCCGCGCCGCGCGCGGGTGCAAGCGAGGTTGACCGACGACATGGTCTTGCGAGCCGGCTTTTCACAGCGAGTCGCGCCGCGCGTGAATTGCTTGATCCGGTCAAGAAAAAGCAGCTTGTTACTTCGTGGCGTCGGCGATGATGCCTTGGAGCAGATCGGCGACCGGTTTCAGCGCGGCGGTCCGGGGATACGTCCGGTGGGCCAGATAGACCACGCCGGGCTTTCCGGGCAGCGTGTAGACGGCAATGGTGTAAGGGCAGTAGACCAGGTGCTGTGGATCGGCTTCCATCATCGCGCGCGAAACGGTCGCGCTGCAGAATTCGATCACCTCCGCCTGCTCGTAGATGCGCTTCGCTTTTCCCAAATCGCGGCCGGTGCGCTCGAGCATGTCGCCGACATGGGCGACGTAGTTGACCACCAGCCCGCGTTTGCCGATCGCCGCGACTACGTCGTCCTTTACGTCGGCGAATGTCCCCTTCGCCGCGAGGACTTTCGCGCCGTCGTTCGCGGCGGCCGACAGTGCAATCAACAGCCCCAGCACAACAGCGATCAGACGCGTCATAGTCGTCTCCAGAATTGTCGCAGAGCGAGAATCTTAGGCCTATCCCGAGCGCGCGGCAAGCGCGCACTGCGCGAGTGCGGCTACGGAATTTCTCTGAGTTGCAGATCCGCTTTCGAGGCTCTGATAAAGCCGAACTTGGCATAGGCGTTTTGCCCCTGATCCGACTGCAGGAACGATAGATACTTGTTCGCCGCATCCTCATGCCTTGCCTTGTTTAGCGCGCCGATCGCGTAGGAGACCTCGTCGATCAGGCTGTCTTCGGCGGGCAGCGGAACGGCCTCCATCGCGTGCCCTTCGCCCAGCGCGTTCTGCGTTTCGGTCGCCCAGACGATGCCGACGTCCACCGTTCCGGCCTTGAGGCCGTCCGGAATTTCGCGATGGTGCACCGAAGTGAAATGAACGTTTGGTGTCGGATCGCAGGACTTGCACTCCTTGCCGCCCGACAGCTTGTCCCACAGCTTGTGCTTGATGAGCACCTTCTTCGCATAGAAGGTCATGATGCCCTCGGTAAGCGGATTGGGCAGCATGATTCTCAGATCGTCCCGGCCCAAATCGGCAATGCCTTGAATTTTCTTCGGATTGCCTTTGTTTACTACCAGGTCGAGCGCGTTGTGAGTGTAGATCAGGTACTTGTCCATCCTGCCCTTGGCCTTGAGCGCTTTCAGGTGTCCCAACTGGACGCTGGCGTAGACGTCGGGCTGCATCCGGTATTCCTTGCCCTCATAAGTCCAGCCGCCGGCGTTGATGGCCTTGAGGATGATTCCGGGCGGAAGCGTAATCAGCCCAACGTTGCCCGCTTGCGCATATTGTTTTTGGAACGCGCGGATCACGTCCTCCATGGCGAAGAACTGATTGCCGGCCAGCCACAGGGTAAGGTTGGCGTCGCTGTCCATTTTCTGCAGCGCCGCGCTGCCCGTGACTATCCTGCCGTCGGCGTAGAACAGGCGCAGGTCGCTGTCCTTGTTCGGCGGGATCGGCTCCAGCGACGGGATTGCCGCTGGAGGGGCGCTCTTATCGCTCTGGGCGTGAGCGTGGCCGCCGATCAGGCCGAGGGCAAGCAGCACTGGCAATGCATAGTGTGAAAAGCGCATGATTTCTCCTCCAGCCGCATCGTGGATGTGGCGCGTGGAACGGGGTGTCAGGAGGCGGTTGGGCGGCGCGAATGCCGCCTGCCGCGGCTACGGCCGGATATAAGCCCAGCCTTGCTGCTGTTTTTGCATCAATTCGATCACGCCACCGGGCACGTAACCGGCGCTTGCGAGCATATCCTGCGGCGTGATCTTCATCTCGTGCATGGTGGTTTGGCAGGCGACGACCTTGATTCCTTTAGCGGTCAATTCATCGATGCGATTGCCGACAACCGACTCGAGTTTCAGCATGTTAATGCCTGGACCCCAGACGACGACCTCGACGTCGATGTCCTTCGGACCGACGTTGCGCTGTACCGCGGCGGCGTTATTGATGACGAGATTCCACTTGCCCTTGTCGTTGTCGGTGACCGAAAAAATCACTTTGTTCGGCTTGGCCTGGGCCTGGCTCGTCGCGGGTTGGTCCGCCGCCAGGCTCTGCTGCGTGATGCCTACACAAAACAGCGCTGCCGCAATGGTCGCTGAATAAAAAAGCTTGCTCATTCGATGTCCTTCTAATTGGTGATTTCCGGCAACTCCCTCCATCGCCCGGCGCTCCGAAGATGCGCCGAGAATTTCCGGAGTTGGTTTCGGTGGGCCGGACTAGGGCTTGAGATACGCGTAGCCCTGCTGCTGCTTTTGCAATACTTCGATCACGCCGCCTGGTACGTAGTCTACGCTCTTGAGCATATCGTCCTTGGTCAACTTGCGGTCGCGCATGGTCGCTTCGCAGGCGACGATCTTAATTCCCCTGGCCACAGCTTCGTCGACGCGATTCGCCACCACGGAATCAAACTTGAGCATGCCTATGCCCCAGCCATTGACGACGAGCTCGATATCGATATTGTCCTTGCCAATGATCTTTTGCAGCTGCGCCATATTGTTCAGCGACTGGTTCCAGATCTTCGGATCGTCGTTAGTGACGTGAAACACGATCTTTTCCTTCTTGCTCATCATGTCGGCGCCGGCCTTAGCCTTCTCGGGACTGGCAGCGTAGCTATAGGCGGGAAAAGCCAGGGCGAGGCAAACGGCTAGCGCCGCGGTTAGCGCGGTTGCGTTGCGGCGGGTAGCGTTAACAGGATGCGCATGGATGTTCGGCTGCATGGTTGGTCTCCTTCTGTGAGATGGAAAGTCTGCGTCTGCGCGCAGTGATTTTTTTGAAACACCTTTCAAGGTGCGGGAAACATGGTACCTGCTGTCCATGAGCTTGTCATGAAACGTTTTTATCGATACTTCGACTAAACTTCGCCGGCATGCCACCCGCCGGACTGCTCGACCCGCGCCGGGGCCGGCAGCTGTTCTCACGCCGAAGGCTGATCGCGCTTCCAGGCGACCCGCAAATCGGCTAATCTGGGCATAGAAATACTCTAAGTGGGCTTCGCGCCAATGTAGTTAGTATGGCGGCCAGGGGCCAAAGAGGCTTGCCAATGGGACAAGTGAAAGGAGCGAACATGGATCAGACGCGAAGAAATGTACTCAAGGCGGGCGGTGGCGCGAGCCTGTTCGCATTGCTCGCCGCGGCTGGAATGCTGCAGCCGGGAACGGCGCTGGCCGCGGACCGGAACCAGAAAGCCTTCGAAGCGAAGAACCTGAAGGACGCGCTCGACGCGCTCGGTGCCGGCAGTCCCATCAATTCGAACGACATCGTGATGACGGCACCGGAAATCGCCGAGAACGGCGCCGTGGTGCCGATCGGCGCGGTAAGCAAAGTCCCGGGCACGGAATCGATTGCCATCCTGATCGCCAAGAACCCGACTGCGCTGGCCGCAAGCTTCGACATTCCCGCCGGGACCGAGCCCGCGGTGAGCACGCGGGTGAAAATGGCGGAGACGTCCGAGGTGCATGTACTGGTGAAGGCGCAGGGCAAGTACTACATGACAAAAAAAGAGATCAAAGTCACCATCGGCGGATGCGGCGGCTAAGCGTCACCGATAGGTTACTAAAGACGAAGTTTCAGCGGAGGCTAATGCGCGAAGCGCGTCAGGCCGGAACCAATACAGGAGAAGCAACATGACAGATCCGACGCGCATCCGCGCCACCGCCAAGGACGGCGGAGTAAACGTCAAGGTATTGATGGCCCATGCGATGGAGACCGGCCAGCGCAAGGACGACGCCGGCAAGCCCATACCCGCCCACTACATCCAGCATGTCGGCGTGACTTGGCAAGGCAAGGTGGTGCTGTCGGCGACATGGGGCACCGCGATATCGAAGAATCCGTTTCTCGAGTTCAATTTCAAGGGCGGGAAAAAGGGCGAGACAATTCAGGTGACATGGACCGACAACAAGGGCGAAAAACGCACCGACGAAGCCACCATCAATTGATAGCATGACAACCACAGTCAGTGCGGAAATGGCAATGCTGTTAGCGGGCGCGTGAATCGACGCGAGTTTCTGCATGTCATGGGGATGGCCGCTGCCTGCGGCCTGCCCCTGGCGCAGCTCTCCGGGCGCGCCCAGGCGCAGGGCGCGGCGCGCATCTACGATCTGCCGCGCTTCGGTAACCTGCACTTCCTGCATTTCACCGACTGCCACGCACAGCTTCTGCCGATTTTGTTCCGCGAGCCGAACGTCAATCTCGGCGTCGCGGACATGGCTGGCCGTCCGCCTCACCTGGTTGGTGACGCGCTGCTGCGGCATTTCGGCATCAAGCCCGGCACGGCCGAGGCCTATGCGTTCACTTTCCTCGATTTCGAGCAGGCAGCCAGGACTTACGGCAAGGTCGGCGGCTTCGCCCATCTTGCCACGCTGGTGAAGCAGTTGAAAGCAAGCCGGCCCGGCGCGCTGTTGCTCGACGGCGGCGACACCTGGCAGGGTTCGGCCACCGCACTGTGGACCAAGGGCCAGGACATGGTCGACGCGTGCAAGCTGCTCGGCGTGGACATCATGACCGGGCACTGGGACTTCACGCTCGGCGCCGAGCGCGTGAAGCAAATCGTAGACAACGATTTCAAGGGCAGGATCGACTTCATCGCGCAGAACATCAAGACCGCCGACTTCGGCGATCCGGTGTTTCCGCCCTATGTGATCAAGTCGATGAACGGCGTGCCGGTGGCCATCGTCGGCCAGGCGTTTCCGTACATGCCGATCGCCAATCCGCGCTACTTCGTGCCGGACTGGAACTTCGGCATCCAGGAACAGACCATGCAGCGCGCGGTGGACGAAGCGCGCGCCAAAGGCGCGCAGGCGGTCGTCCTGCTCTCGCACAACGGCATGGACGTGGACCTCAAGCTCGCGACTCGCGTGCGCGGCATCGACGCCATCCTCGGCGGCCACACCCATGACGGCATGCCGGCGCCAGTGATCGTGAACAACGCCGGCGGCAAGACGCTCGTGACCAACGCCGGCTCGAACGGCAAATTCCTCGGCGTGCTCGATCTAGAGGTCAAGGGCGGCAAGGTCGCCGATTTTCGCTACCATCTGCTTCCCGTGTTCGCCAACCTGCTTGCGGCCGACACGGAAATGGAAGCGCTGATCCGCAATGCGCGCGCCCCGTATGAAGCGAAACTCGGCGAACAACTCGCGCTGACCGAAGGCCTGCTCTATCGCCGCGGCAATTTCAACGGCACGTTCGACCAGCTGATACTCGAAGGCCTGATGGCGGAGAAAGATGCGCCGATCGCTTTTTCACCCGGGTTCCGCTGGGGCACCAGCCTGCTGCCGGGTGAGCCTATCCTGATGGAACACCTGATGGACCAGACGGCGATCACCTACCCCTACACCACCGTCACCGAAATGAGCGGCGAGATGATCAAGATCATTCTCGAGGACGTGGGCGACAACCTGTTCAATCCCGACCCGTATTATCAGCAGGGCGGCGACATGGTGCGTGTCGGCGGCCTGCGCTACAGCTGCGACCCGAACGCGAAAATGGGCGCCCGCATCAGCGCGATGTCACTCAGGGGCAAGCTGCTTGAGGCGGCGAAAACCTACAAAGTCGCGGGCTGGGCACCGGTGTCGGAAGCGGCTAAAACGGCAGGCGGCGAACCGATCTGGGATCTGATGGCGAGGTACCTGCGCGGGCGCAAGGTAATCAAGCCGCTGCAACTCGAACTTCCGCGCCTGAAGGGCATGGAAGGCAATGCCGGCATGGCCTGAGGGCGATTCGCTGCAGGAATCGTGGGAGCGAGCTTGCTCGCGAACTCAATGATTCGCGAGCAAGCTCGCTCCCACAGCTAAGGTCAGGCTTCGCAATTCAGGTGTAGGACGCGCCGCGCAACACCCAATCGGTAATCGCCCGCAGGATCTCGGGCGCATCGCCGATGGCGGGCATGACCTGCAGCTCGAGTTGCGGATGCTGCTGGCGTATTTTCCCCACCAGCAGCGGCAGGTCCTGCTTCAGATGCCCGCCCTGCGCCATGAACAGCGGCACCAGAACGATGCGCTTTGCGCCCTGCGCCGCCGACTGCGCCACCGCCGCCTCCAGTGTCGGCGTCATGAAGTCCTGAAATGCGAGCATGACCTGCACCTGCGGCCGCGCCGCCTGCAGCTGCTGTTGAATGATGCCGAAGGGCGCCGCCCAATCCGGGTCGCGCGCGCCGTGGGCAAACAGGATGATGGCCTGGTCATTCATGTCGATTCGTTCGCCTGTGCGATCAAATTGCTGTCCGCGCTCGGCCGCGGCGGCAGACGAGAACCCGGAGCTTGCTCATATGCGCTCTTGATAAATATTGCGGCAGCGCGTCTCCGTGACCACGAAAGTGCACAGCCAGCCGAACAGCGCAAAGGCGAAGAGTACCGCAACGCCCCGGCGCCAGTCATCCAGGCTGTGCGCCGCGCCGCGGCTGGAGAGGTCAAGCACCAGGCCTACCACCGGCTGCAACAGGGCTGGGCCGAGAAAGCCGCCGGTATTGACGACGCTGGTGGAGGTGCCGGAGAAGGCCGGCGGGTTGACCTCCTTGGCGCAGGACCAGACCAGCGTGGCGCCGGCGATGGAGACCCCCATGAGCGCGAACAGCGCCAGCGAAGCCGCAAGCGGCAGCGGTCCGCCCCAGAGCAGGGGCAGCCAGCACAGCACGTAGACGCCTCCGAGCACACGCATCAGCGGCGTGCGCCGGCCGATGCGGTCGGACAGGGCGCCCACGGCGAGCGAGGCCAGGGCAAAGCACACAATCATCAGGCTTGTGTGCCAGGCGGCGAGCTGCCGCTCCATGCCCTGCGTCTCGTGCAGGTAGGGAATGGCCCACAGCCCGCCCCAGGAGAGATAGGCGCCGATCTGGCCAAAGTGGGTCAGGAACCCGGGCCAGGTGCGGGGATTGGCGAGCACCGTCTTCAGCGCCTCGCGCCAGTTCCCGTTCGCCGGCGGGTACTCCGGCTTGCCTTCGAGCTGCTGCATCGACGGCAGCCCCAGTTCGCGCGGATTGTCGCGCAGGAACAGCCAGGTGAAAACGGCGAGCAATATCGATATCGCGCCGGCGGCGACAAAAACGTGGCGCCACGAGGTCTCGGCGACGACCAGCGCCAGCGGCGCCGCCGACAGCAGCCCGCCCATATTGCCGATGAACATCAGCAGCCCGGTCATGGTCGCAAACTGGCGCTCGAGGAACCAGGCCGCATTCAGTTTCAGCACCGCGATGAAGGCCACCGACACGCCCAGCCCGACGAGGAAGCGCCCGAACACGGCGAGGCCGAAATCCGGCGCCAGACCGAACAGAACCGATCCCGCTCCGGCCACCAGCGCCCCGGCAGTGAACAGCTTGCGCGGCCCGAGCGTGTCGGCGAGGATGCCCGAGGGCACCTGCATGGCGAAGTAGACGTAAAAATAAGTCGCGGCCAGCAGTCCCAGAGACGCGCTGGACGTGCCGAAAGCCTGCTGCAACTCGCCCGCTATCGCGCCCGGGGCGAGGCGGTGAAAGAACGCCAGCACGAACGCCATTGCCCCTAGGGCAAAGGCGGTCCAGCGCAGGCGCTGGATGCGTTTCAGGGGATCAGGGATGCTCGACTCCTGTTAAAGTGCGGCGTAGGCGCGCCGCCGTCCGAGGTGGGCCGCACGTACCGATTCACCCTTGTCGTACGCGCTTGCAGCCTGCATGCGCAAGCCCGAAAACATTCTAGCATTGGGTCTTACCCAATACAGCGACACAGATCGCCGCCGCGTCGCCGGGAACCTACCCGGGCGACGCGGTCCTGTGCTTTAATTGACCCCTGCCTGTTTCGAATACTCCGGAGGAGAGTCCATGACACATACCTATGAGGAACTGAAGCACAAACCCCTGGCCGAGCTGCGCGAGATTGCCGCCGGCATGACCCATGAAGCCGTGCAGGGCTACACGCAGCTGAACAAGGACCACCTGCTGGTCGCGATGTGCACGGCGCTGGGCATCGAGATGCATGCGCATAAGGAGATAAAGGGCATAGACAAGGCCGCGACCAAGGCCAGGATCAAGGAATGGCAAAAGAAGCGCGACGAGGCGCTGGCTGCACGGGATCGCAAGGCGCTGAAGGCGGCCATGGACCAGATCCACCAGCTCAAGCGCAAAATGCGCAAGGCAATGGTGAAGAGCCCGGTCCAAGCTCCGGCCTGACATTTCCCCGGATAAGGCCGGCCGCGCACAAAATTGTTACTTGAACGTGAAGCTGCGCACGCGAGGCCCATGCCGGAAGCGGCGCGCCGCGCTAAGGTCAGCGTCAGCCCAAACCCGCCAGCCGTTCGACTTCGCGCTGCTTCAGCCCGAGGAGCCCGGCGGCGCCGACGATCTCGGCCCAGGTCGTCGGGTCGATGGGAATGCCCTTGGCGCCGCGCTCGCGCCGGTGGTCCTGCTCCGGCTCCCCCGGCAGCTTGATCCGGTCCGCGCCCTGGGCCAGCGGCGACTGCTTCACCCAGGTTGCGAATTCCGCCGTCTCCGCCGACAGGTTGGCGGCAGTGCCCAAGCGCTGCGGGTCGATGAGGATGGAGAACATGTTGTTGATGATTTCGCGCCCGGGAGAACGCTGGTGCAGAGTGCGCCCGCCGCTCAACGCGCCGCCGAGCAGCTCGCACACCACCGCCAGGCAGTAACCCTTGTGCTCGCCAAACGGCAGGATGGCGCCGAACGGCCGCTCGAACATGACCCTCGGGTCGCGCGTCGGCTCGCCATCATGATCGAGCAGGGTGTCGGCGCCGACCTCCACGCCTTTGTTCATCGCCACGCGCACCTTGCCCATGGCGATGCGGCTGGTGGCGAAATCGAGCACGATCGGCTGCTCGCCCGGCCGCGGGATACCGACGCAAAACGGATTGGTGACGAAACGCGCGTCGCGTCCGCCGAAAGGCGCCACCACGGGCTGGGAAATGACGTTGACATAGTGCATCGAAATCAGGCCGGCGGCGATGCACTGCTCGGCCCAATGGCCGATACGCCCGATGTGATGACTGTTGGACAGGCCGACCACGGCGGTGCCGTACTCGCCGGCGCGCTCTATGCCCAGCTGCATCGCCTCGTACGCCATCACCTGGCCATAACCCATATTGCCGTCCAGGGTCAGCAGCGCGCCGCCATCCAGCACCACGCTGACATGCTGGTTTACCTTGAGCCGGCCGAGGCGGAACACCTCGACGTAGCGCGGCAGCATGCCCACGCCATGCGAGTCGTGCCCGGTGAGGTTCGCTTCGACCAGCTGGTCCGCGACCAGGCCGGCTTCGCGCGCGCTCGAACCGGTGCGGCCGATGATGGCGCGCACCACCGCTTTCAGCGGCCCGGCGTGGACGGTGACGGAGGATGCGGCGTCAGCCATGTTCTTGCCCTATCGAATTGCCCGAATGCATTCAACGCCGGGAAATGCCGGCGTTACAGCACCTTGCCCGGATTCATGATGCCCTGCGGATCGAGCGCTGCCTTGATTCTGCGCATCAGCTCCATTTCCAGCGGCGACTTGTAGCGCAGGATCTCGTCGCGCTTGTACTGGCCCAGCCCGTGCTCGGCCGAGATCGAGCCGGAAAAGCGCGCCGCGCTGTCGTGCACCACGCGGCTCACTGCACTCGCGTTCGCCATGAAGGCGTCCTCGTCGCCGCCGGCGGGATGAGCGACGTTGTAATGCAGGTTGCCGTCGCCGAGGTGGCCGAACGTGACCATGCGCACGCCGGGGAAGGCGCGCTGCAGCCCGGCGTCCGTGACGGCGATGTACTCGGCGATGCGCGAGATCGGCACCGAGATGTCGTGCTTGATCTGCTGGCCCTCGCGCACCTGCGCCTCGGGGATGTTCTCGCGCAGCGCCCACAAGGCTTCGGCCTGCGCCTCGCTCGCCGCCACCGCCGCATCGAGCAGCAGGCAGCGCTCGCTTGCCTCGGCCAGCGCTTCGTGCAGGGCGGCGTCCAGGCTTGCGGCGGTCGCAGTATCGGACAATTCCAGCAATACGAACTGCGCATAGGTCCGCGCGAACGGCAGCCGCGTCGCGGGAAAATGCTTGGCCACCAGCGACAGGCAAAACGCCGACATCAGCTCGAATCCGGTGACGCGGTCGCCGCAGGCGCCCTGCATGTGCGACAGCAGCTCCAGCGCACGTGCCGGGCTTTCCAGCGCGACCAGCGCGGTCGCCCGGGCGCTCGGCCTGGGAAAGAGCTTGAGCACCGCCGCGGTAATGATGCCGAGCGTGCCCTCGGCGCCGACGAACAGCTGTTTCAGATCGTAGCCGGTATTGTCCTTCCTCAAGGCGCGCAAGCCGTCCCAGATCCGCCCGTCGGGCAGCACCACTTCCAGACCGAGCACCAGGTCGCGCGCGTTGCCGTAGCGCAGCACCGCGGTGCCGCCGGCGTTGGTGGAGAGGTTGCCGCCGATCTCGCAGCTGCCTTCGGCCGCGAGCGACAGCGGAAACAGGCGCCCCGCTTCGGCCGCCGCCTGCTGCAAATCGGCGAGCACGCAGCCCGCCTCGACG
>Ga0156177_1226_pt2 | contig 13452 bp, 15 predicted proteins | sample RifCSPlowO2_12_FD_107830 | JGI IMG/M metagenome (GOLD analysis project Ga0156177, IMG submission 107830) | Betaproteobacteria bacterium RIFCSPLOWO2_12_FULL_64_23
CGCTGCGCAAACTCATCGCCGGCGGGCATTCCGTGGTGGTGATCGAACACAATCTCGACGTGATCCGCGCCTCGGACTGGATCATCGACCTTGGCCCCGAAGGCGGCGATGCGGGCGGCGAGCTCGTGTGCACCGGCACGCCGGCGGAACTCAGAGCGCATGCCGCCTCGCACACCGGACAAGCCCTGCGCGATTACGACGCCGCGCTCGGTCAACCGGCCGCAAAGCCGCGCGGGCTGGGCGTCTCCGAGGCATTGCCGCCGTCGCGAGCTTTGTTTTCGAGCAATGATTCCATCAGGATCCACAACGCGCGCGAGCACAACCTGAAGAACGTGGACGTCGAGATTCCGCGCAACCAGTTCACCGTGATCACCGGCGTCTCGGGCTCGGGCAAGTCCACCCTCGCGTTCGACATCCTGTTCGCCGAAGGCCAGAGGCGCTACCTCGAATCGCTCAACGCCTATGCGCGCCAGTTCGTGCAGCCGTCGTCGCGCCCGGACGTGGACGCGATTTTCGGCATCCCGCCCACGGTGGCGATCGAGCAGCGCACCAACCGCGGCGGCAGGAAGAGCACGGTGGCCACGCTCACCGAGATCTACCACTTCCTGCGCCTCTTGTACGTCAAGCTCGGCACGCAATACTGCCCCGACTGCAATGTGGCGATCGAACCGCAGAGCTTCGATGCCATTGCCGCGCGCGTGCAAAAAGACTATCGCGGCCAGAGGATAGGCCTGCTCGCGCCGCTGGTGACCAGCCGCAAGGGCTATTACACCGACCTCGCCAAATGGGCGAAAGCCAAGGGTTACGGCTTCCTGCGCGTCGACGGCGCATTCCTGCCGACGGCGAAATGGCCGCGCCTGGACCGCTTTCGCGAGCACACCATCGAGCTGCCGCTGGCCGACCTGCGCGTCGCGCCGGCGAACGAGGCGGAAGTGCGCGCCGCGCTTGAGCGCGCGCTCGACTTCGGCAAGGGCATCGTACAGGTGCTCGGCGGCCTGGATCGCCTGGCGGTAGCCGCGAAAAAAACCCGGGGCCCGCGCGTCGAGATCACATTGCCGCAGGCGATCTTTTCGACCAAGCGCGCCTGCCCCTCCTGCGCGCGCAGTTTCCCGGAGCTCGACCCGCGCCTGTTCTCGTTCAACTCCAGGCACGGCTGGTGCGCGAGCTGCCTCGGCACCGGCGTGAAGATTTCCGGCTACCAGGAACCCGAATACGGCAAAGACCGGGATGCGAGCCGCGAGCAGGAGGACCAGCGCCTGGACAGCTTTCTCGACGAGCAGGAGGACGGCGACGTTGCCTGCCCCGACTGCGCGGGAAAACGGCTCAATCCGGAAGCGCTGGCGGTGCGTTACCGCAAGCGCTCGATCGCAGACCTGGTCGCGCTGCCGGTGGCGCAGCTCGCGCGATTCTTCGGCGACCTCCAAACCAGCGGGCGCGAAGCCGAGATCGCGCGCGATATCGTCGCGGAAATGAAGTCGCGCCTGAGCTTTCTCGACGAGGTCGGCCTCGGCTATCTGGCGCTCGGGCGCGCCGCGCCCACGCTCTCCGGCGGCGAGGCGCAGCGCATCCGCCTCGCGGCCCAGCTCGGCTCCAACCTGCGCGGCGTGTGCTATATTTTGGACGAACCGACCATCGGCCTGCACCCGCGCGACAACCGCGTGCTGCTCGACACGCTGGAGAAGCTGCAGGCGAAGGGCAACACGCTGGTGGTGGTGGAACACGACGAGGACCCCATACGCCGCGCGGCGCACGTGCTCGACCTCGGTCCGGGCGCGGGCAGCCGCGGCGGGCGTGTCGTGGCGCAGGACTCGGCCGCGGACCTGATGGCGAACCCCGAGTCGGTCACCGGCCGCTTCCTCAAACATCCGCTCAGGCATCCGCTGCATCCGCCGCGCGCCGTGGGCGCGCGCACGCCGGCGCTGGAAATCCTCGGCGCCGATCTGCACAACCTGAGAATCAGACAGCTGCGCGTGCCCCTGGCGCGACTGGTCGTCGTCACCGGCGTCTCGGGTTCGGGCAAGTCCACGCTGGCGCGCGAGGTGCTGCACGCCAACCTCGCGCGCCTGGTGGCGCAAACGCGCCTGGCGCCGCGCAAACGCGCAGCGGTACAGCTCACCGGCTGCCACGAGATCCGCGGCGCGCAGCACATCGGGCGCGTGCTCGAAGTGGACCAGACGCCGATCGGCAAGACGCCGCGCTCCTGCCCCGCGACTTACGTCGGCTTCTGGGACGCGATCCGCCGGCTGTTCGCCGACACGACGGAGGCGCGCATGCACGGCTGGAGCCCTTCGCGCTTTTCCTTCAATACCGGCGAAGGACGCTGTCCCGCGTGCGAGGGCCAGGGCATGAAGCGCATCGAGATGAGTTTCCTGCCCGACGTGAAAGTGCTGTGCGACGTCTGCCGCGGCGCGCGCTTCAACCCGGAAACGCTGTCGGTTCACTTCAAGCAGAAATCGATCGGCGAGGTCCTGGCGATGAACGTGGACGAGGCGGTCGAGTTTTTTTCCGCCCATCCTTCCACCCATCACGCGCTCGGCCTGCTGCAGGACGTCGGCCTGGGTTATCTGACCCTGGGCCAGCAGAGCCCGACGCTGTCCGGCGGCGAGGCGCAGCGGATCAAACTCGTCACCGAACTGTCGAAGGTGCGCATCGACGCCGAAGGCAACGCGGCAGCGCGCCCGGGGCGCGGCGGCGCGGAAAGCCGCACGCTCTACGTGCTCGACGAACCCACCGTCGGGCTGCACATGGCCGATGTGGAAAAGCTGATCCGCGTGCTGCACCGGCTGGTCGATGCCGGCAACACGGTGGTGGTGATCGAGCACAATCTGGACATCATCGCCGACGCGGACTGGATCATCGACCTCGGCCCCGAAGGCGGCGATGCCGGCGGGCGCATCGCCGCGCAGGGCACTCCAGCCATGCTCGCAGGGACGCCTTCGCGCTCACACACCGCGCGCGTGCTGGCTGAATTCCTCGCAGGGCGCGGGCCGGGCGTACCGCGACAGCAATGAACTGCCCTCGCCCAAGAGGACGGTTGCGCTTCCGCCTCTCGGACTCTGGAGCGAATTGAATGATGGAGCATTCGTAACGCTCGGTTGATTACCGCAATGCACGCTGCGTCGCAGCATGCCGATGGTTGGAATCAACCCTGTGAGAGATCGGCTGAAAGTCTCTGTTCGACCCACAGCAGACATAGCAACTCCCTCAAAGCGGACGTTCAACGCCAGCCATCAGCGCACCACTTGGCGTCGCCTGCATGGCATGGTTGGTCTCTCTGTGTGGTTCAGTAGTTCCGTGAACAGGGATCAGACTTCGTCGGAAATTGGGCCCTTCGCGTGCTCAAATTCCGATTCCTTTCACGGAGTCCTGTTCGGTTGCTTATTCTGCTGCTGCTGCTGCTGCTTCTTCTTCTCCTCCTCTTGCTCTTTCTTAGCTACCTTCTGTTTCTGACCCTTGTCCTTATCCTTTTTCCCACCTTTGTCTCCCATTGCAGGGCTCCTTTTCGTTTGCACTCTTCGTTTCGCCGTGAGGCGCGTACCCTCTCCAATCTGCGCGCCTATTATGCTCGCTTATGCCAAAAGGCCGCAGATTGGTGAGTTCTTGACGGAAGGGGGAGCAAATGACCGGTCGGTACGGAAATGTAACAAGGATGGTCGGCTCCTAGCCGGTTGTTCTCCCTGGCACCCGCGGCCTACTGAAATTCGGGGCTACGTCCGCTATCTAACCCGGCCTGGGGCAGCAGACCCAAAGCAGAAGTAGCCCAAATCGAAAAGCGGCCGCTCACGTTCCTACTCAATCGCTTTGTCAGCGCTTGCAATAAGCGTCTACGTCAGCCAACAGTCCGCGTTCATCTGAAGTGCTGTTCCTTTGTTCGCCTTCGTGTTCTGACGTACTTGAAAGCCAACGAAGACTAACGAGGCAACGATTGCGAGCGATCCGACTGCTTGCCCGATGTTCGCGAGGTCAACAAGTGTCATTGCATTCTCCAGTGATTGCTCGCCTGCTGAAATTCCGGCCAACGTCGGCCTTCAAAAAACGTGAATTGCTCCAGACCCTGTAGACATTCGGAGGAAGCGTTCAGTCAAAAAGGTCTACGTCCGAAACTATGATTTCATCCCAGAGTGTTTGGAATGAGAGCCAGCCGAACTCTGGAGACCCCAACGAGTTCGCTAACGCGCGAGCAGGTGGCTCAGGCCACTTTTCTAGCTCTCCTACAGATTCCGCCAAGAACTGAACTTGGCAAGCACGCTCCATGCAAATAAACCACCATGCTGCTTCATCGACGGTTAGCCCGGTGCTGAAAAGACCGTGGCCAACCTGTATAGCCAACCTATGGGGGCCAAAGGCTGTGGCAAACCTCTTGGCATCGTCGCGGTTCAGGGAAACGCGTGGTTCACGGATTAGCACCTGGTGCCCAAATAGCACACAAGCATCTTGCGTTATCGGGTCAAGTAAGCGACCTAGACTCGACCACGCCTTCCCGTATAGAGAATGCGCGTGGCACACCGCGACGATTTCTGGTCGTGCTTCGTGAATCGCGGAGTGAAGGAGAAGGCCAACTGGATTAACAGGTCGCTTTCCAACAAGCACATCCCCGTGGTGATTCACTTGTATTAGGTCAGAAACCTTTATTTGACGAAACGACACTCCGACAGGGTTGACCCACAGGAGGTCGGGGTCCTCTGGATCTCGTACCGTGATGTGACCTAAAAGTCCTTCGGAAAAACCGAATCGACCAAAGATTCGGCAAACTCCTGTCAATCGTTCTAGACGGTGTCTGCGTTCTTCCGCAGCGGTGCTAAATACCGGGGCTTTCCGCGTGCTAAATTTGCTCGCAGCATCAGATAATTTCGTCGATTCAGCCATTGGGGAACCCTCTGGAGTGTGAATCTTCTGTGGCTGAAAAATAGATTATCGCCTGATGAGTGGCACGCCACTTTAAGTGCTGACTTTGTCATAGGCAGCACGCTTAACGTCCCGGCGAGGCACATCTTACCTGCGGTGTTTTTTCGCGTCAATGATAATGGCTCGCATTGCCCTGAACCAGCCTGCAGCAGTCAGCGGCGGTCCGCTTAGGAGCAGAGACGCGGCTGACCGGTCATGGCCGATCGGGGACGGTCAACTCATCTGGTTCAAGGCAGTGGCGTTCATTGATGCATCGCAGCGGGCGAGATCAAGCACACTATACGGATACCCAACTGACGCGATTTCATGCGCCTCTTGATGCCGCCTTGACCGCCGATCATGCCGCACTCTACGCGGACGAATCACCGCATCAAATAGACGCCGGCCTTACCCAATTCCTCGTGCATCGTGTCAGGAGCCAGGTCCAGGCCGCCGGGCCACGTCACCACGCCGTCGTCGACAAATACCTGATTGAATAATGACGGTTCGCGCAATGGCTCGAATACACCGCAATCGCGCGCCAGGAAGCGTGCCATATCCACCAATCCCTGGGTGCCGTCGGCAAATTTCACTTCCAGTCTGAAGTCAGCGAGCGGCCGGACATATTTTACGTGCCAGGGCGCGACGCTGGCTATTCCAGCGGCACGATCGGGTTGGGTGTTTTCATCTGTTCGCATAATTTCCAGTCCTCCATCAATTCATCGCGATGCGCTATTCCCCATTCCTTTACCAATACGGTCGCGCCCCGAGGAAGTCTTCCGTTGATGATTTCGAGCGTTTCAATACTGACTTGCGCCTCAAACTCGCCATACTTCGCGTGAAAGTGTGGTGGCGGGTGTTCATCCCAATACATCTTGATGATGATTCCGTAGAACGTGCTCAGCGTCGGCATTTCCCTTCCCTCCGGATCAGTCTAGCCCAGCTTGCGTACGAGTGCAATTTGACCGAATCGTCAGACCAGATGCGAACTGCTTTGATGATCGGCCGCGAACGAACAAGGGCCGACTGCAAAGCGGAGCGCGACTCATGGCACAATCGGGGCAATTGACGATCCGCAAATTGCCGGGTCGAGCTGATGTAGGGAAAAGCCCGTGATTTTCGTCCACACCCTGATTTGCATTGAAAATGCCCGCGTGCCACCCCGATTAGTCAGCGCGCGATGAACCACCTCGACCCGCGCGCGCACCGCCGCGCCATCGTGTTGATGGTCATCGCGCCAACGCTGTGGAGCATCGCCGGCGTGGTCACGCGACAGCTGGAATTCGCCGAGCGCTGGGAGGTGACCTTCTGGCGCAGCCTGTTCGCCGCCATTTTCGTACTTTGCGCGATGCTCGCCACCCGCGGCCGCGGCGCCTGGGCTGCGCTGCGCGCCAGCGGCGGCTACGGCCTTTTGTCCGGCGCGATGTGGGCCATCATGATGATCGCCTTCATGCTGGCGCTGATGACCACCACCACCGCGAACACCCTGATCGTCAACAGCATCACGCCGCTGGCCACGGCGCTGCTCGCGCGCGCGGTGCTGCGCGACCCGATCGCGCCGCGCACCTGGGCCGCGATCGCGCTCGCCATCGCCGGCATGCTGTGGATGTTCGGCTCGGGCTTCGCCGCGGGCGAACCGCGCCACCTCGCGGGGATGCTGATCGCCCTCGCCGTGCCCCTGGCCGCGGCGGTGAACCTGGTGACGCTCAAGCACGCCGGCCGCTCGGTGGACCTTATCCCGGCGATACTCCTGGGCACCATCCTTTCCGCTGTCATCACCCTGCCCTTCGCGCTGCCCTTCCGTGCGAGCGCGCACGACCTCGCCTTGCTCGCCGTGCTCGGCTGCCTGCAGCTTGGTCTTCCCTGCATGCTGATGGTGCGCGCGAGCCCGCAGCTGTCGGCGCCCGAGATCGCATTGCTGGCCATGCTCGAGGTGGTGCTCGGACCGCTGTGGGTCTGGCTCGGCGCGGGCGAAGCGCCGGCGCTGGCAACATTGGCGGGCGGTGCCCTGGTGATCGCCGCACTGCTTCTGAACGAACTCGTCGCGCTGCGCAGGACGGCGCGAAGCAGGAATTAGCGGACACACCGCCCCGCCGAACTCGCCAACAGCGGCGCTTTGCCTGGTCTTCCTTGGACGGCGAGGTTGGACCTCGGGCGTCATTGTTGTTAGCCTTGTTGACCAAATGGAGGAAGAAATGCCGCGCAAACTCATCAGCTCGGGTTCAACATTTGAGGCCCAGATCGGCTATTCGCGTGCCGTGGTCGATGGCGAATGGGTGTTCGTCTCGGGAACCACCGGTTTCGACTACTCGACCATGACGATCGCCGATGACATCGTCGAGCAGACCGAGCAGTGTCTCAAGAACATTGCCGATGCGCTGCAGCAAGCGGGTTCGAGCCTTGAAGACGTTGTCCGCGCGACCTACATCCTGCCGGCGGCATCGGAGTTCGAGCAGTGCTGGCCCATTCTGCGCAAGTACTTCGGCGACATCCGGCCTGCGGCGACGATGATTTCGGCAGGTCTGGCCGACCCGCGGATCCGCATCGAGATCGAAGTGACTGCGAAGATCCGCTCGGCGCCGTAACAGTCAATATTGAGCGTGATGGCCGATCCCCGCTCGAGCGAACATCCCGAAGGCCGCGCCTTCGGGCCGCCGCTCGGCGCAGGCATCAGGCCGCAAACTCAACCGCGGTGGCCATGAACGAGTACGTCACTTTTGTTTTCGGAGTTGTATGCGCCGGCATCGGCGGGGAGCTTTTTGTCCGCGGTGCGGTAGGCCTGGCTCATTGGGCGCGGATTTCTCCGGGCATAATCGGCGCAACCATTGCCGCATTCGCCACATCGAGCCCGGAATTGTCGGTTTCGATAAATGCCGCCCTGGCCGGAGAACCCCAAATCGCCTTCGGCAACGCCCTTGGCAGTAATGTTCTGAATGTTGCCCTGATCCTGGCGCTCGCATTGGTGATTTCCGGAATCCAAAGTCCTCGCGACAGCGTGAAACGGGATTTTTCCGTGGCGTTGCTGATTCCCGTGATCACGGGTGTCCTGTTTCTGGATGGCGAGCTCTCCAGATTGGACGGCTTGCTGATGCTGTGCATGTTTTTCGCCTGGCTGGTGGCGGCGGTCATCGAAGCCCGAAAACAGCGAAGCGCCGCGCAGGCGGTTCTCGGGGAGCAGCGCGCGTGGTTTGCCGTTCTTTCGTGCCTCGCCGGTCTGGCCTTTCTTGTCGCTGCCGGAAATCTCATTGTCGCGGCAGCAAGAGGCATCGCCATTTCCCTCGGCATAGATGAATTCATTGTCGGGGCAACCATTGTGGCAGTGGGCACGACCGTGCCGGAGCTCGCCACAACAATCACGGCCAAGCTTCGTGGACATGACGAGGTTGGCCTGGGAACGATCCTGGGCAGCAACATCTTCAACGGTGTCTTCATCATCGGCGTCGCGGCCGTTATCCACCCCATAACCGTCGCATGGCGCGAAGTAGCCATTGCATTGGCGTTCGGCTTCGTCGCCTTGGTGTTCGCCTACCCTACGCGCAGGGGCTTCATCGAACGCAGGCGGGGCGTATTGCTGCTGGTGCTGTATGCCGCCTATCTCGCCACTATCCTGCAAAGCCCGGCACCTTGACCATTCGACCGATGCGGAGGTGCATCGCCGAAGCGCCGGCGGTGTACCATGTCGCGCAGAACAAGCACTTCAACCATCGGAAAGAAGGGGCATGATGGCAGCAATCGGCACGCTCGAAATCACACGCCGCCCACGCCGTTGAACCTTTCGGCGATACGCGCGTTTCGCCCCGTGCTCACGCCGGCCGCGATTCTGCTGGCCGTGGCGCTCGCGCTCACGGTGGGCCCGGCGCTGCCGCCGTCCCTTTCCGGCTTGAAGACGCTGGGGCCCTACGTGGTGCTGCTGCTCGGAACAGGCATGGGGGTGTGGTTCAATCGCGGCCGCGCATTCATCGCACTCGCCTCGCTGCTCGCCGCCTTCGTCGGCTACAGCATCGCGATCGAATACGGCCCCGCCAGCTTCGCCGCGCGCGCGGTATTCACCGCAGCCGCGATTCTCGTCCCGTTCAACTTCCTGCTGGCGCTGGTTTTTCCCGAGCGCGGCATATCCCACCACTTCAACTATCGCTGGTTCATGCTGGCCGTGGTGGAAATTCTGTTTGTCGCGTGGGTCGCGAGCGCCGGCCGCAGCAGCCTGTCGGGTACGGTGTGGCAGGACCTGCTCGAGCACTGGCTGCTCCGATCCCCGCCGACGCCAATTCTGGGCCGGCTGCTGTTCATCGCGGCTTTCGCCGCCGCCGTGGCGAGGACTTGGCCGAAGGATCCGGCAACGGAAACACGCCCGCTGAACGTCGGCCAGGCGGGTGCGTTGGTGGCGTTCTTCATTGCCTGCGAATGGGTGGATGCGCCCGGCGCATTCGGCGCGTTCATGACGGCCTCGGGCGCCATTTTGCTGCTGTCGCTGCTGCAGGAATCGCACCGCCTCGCGTTCCGCGACGAGCTGACCGGCCTGCCCAGCCGCCGCGCGCTGGAAGAGCGCCTGCACGGGCTCGGTCCGGTTCACGCGATCGCGATGCTGGACGTGGACCATTTCAAGAGTTTCAACGACATCCACGGCCACGACATCGGCGACCAGGTGCTCAGGCTGGTCGCCACGCGTCTGATGCAAGTGCCAGGCGGCGGCACGGCCTACCGTTACGGCGGCGAAGAGTTCTGCATCTTGTTTCCCGAACTCAGGTTGGCCGAGGCCCTGCCGCTGGTCGAAAGGCTGCGTACAGACATCGCCGCCTACCAGATGGCGGTGCGCCGGGACGACCGGCCGAAAGACCCCGAGACCGGAACCCGGCTGCGCCACTTGCGCTCGCCCGACAAGATTCTGTCGGTGACGGTGAGCATCGGCGTCGCCGAGCCGGAAGACCCGCGCTCGACGCCCGCCGAAGTTCTGGGCGACGCCGACAAGGCGCTGTACCGGGCGAAGGAGGCCGGGCGAAACCGGGTTAGCCGCTGATGCGCACTTTGCGGGGCAGGCGCGTTGCAGGCGTGACGCCGGCCGGTGGGGCCGATACCGGGCGATAATGAAGGTGCCTATCCCGGTCGATGCCGGTCAACGCCGTTGAGGAATCAAGAGCTTGGGCGTAAGCTGACCGCGCTAGACCCCGCTTTTGGGGTCTTATGATGCCCCACCGAAGGGGCCGACTTCTTATGTTTGACAGATCGTGAACCTCTACACACTCTGCTATCCGAAATTGACGTCCGAGGATCGTCGATTCATAGACGAATACCGGAACGAATACGACATTCCATTCCGCGACGTTGTTGCTCCGCACTTTACAATGGTTTTCGGGTGCGCTGAGGTGTCTGAGTCGGTGTATCGCGAACATGTTCATGGGGTTGCCCAATCGCAAGGGGTAATCCGCTTCACTTGTCGTTACGCCATGCCCGCCAATGACGACTCGAACAACAACTATTACGTCTTCCTAGTGCCCGACGAAGGCTATAGCGAGCTTTCCAAGCTCCACGACCAGTTGTATCGCGGCGTGTTGGCGCCGTACCTGCGACTCGACATTCCTTACGTCCCGCACATTGGCATCGCCACGATACCGGATGCCCCGCAAATCAAGGCACTTTGCGACGGCCTAAATTCGTCCGGTGTAATCGTATCCGGGGAAATTGATACGATCTCAGTGTGTTCTTACGACGGATCGAAGATCACGGATCTAGAGACTTTCCAATGTCAAACATAACTAGTTGCTCCAGCGGATCGACCAAAGCTGCGCTTTGTCCGCCCGCTGAGCGCGAACGTTATGCGGCTTCTATGCGCCGGGAGTAAACTGCGCTGAATGAAGGTCCGCCAACTCATCTCCCTGATCGAAGCCGATGGGTGGTTTCAGGTGCGAATGAAAGGCAGTCATCGGCAGTTTCACCACCCGACGAAGCCGGGGACCGTCACAGTATCGGGGAAGCCAAGCGTAGACATACCGCCTGGAACGTTGAATAGTGCACTAAAGCAAGCCGGTTTAAAGAAGCAGGAGTGATTCTTATGCGATACCTCGTAATCGTTGAAAAAGGCCCTTCCTCTTACGGAGCACATGTTCCAGACCTTCCTGGTTGCATCGCTGCCGGGGAAACAAAGGAAGAGGTGCTTGCGCTCATTCGGGAAGCCATTGAGTTCCATCTCGAAGATCTGAAGCAGGAGGGCCGGCCAATTCCTTCCCCCGCTTCCACCAGCGAACTTGTGGAAGTGGAAGCCGCATAACTTGCTGCTGCACCCGACGCGCGCCTGCGGCGCTCGCGGGTGAGCGCGACTAGGCGTCGAAGTCATCTTTTTGCCCACGGTATAGCGAAGATGCCACTGCTCGGACAAGCCGCAATGCTTCTGTTGTTCGATGTCGTTCAGGACGCAATTTCCGAACACGACGAGTGGCATACTCACGAGCATCTTCCGGAGAGGCTTTCTATTCCAGGCTTCGTCCGTGGAACTCGGTGGGTGGCGTTAAATGGACAGCCAAGATACTTCGTGATGTATGAGGTCGAGCAACTCGCCACCCTGACGTCCAAAGCCTATCTTGAGCGGTTGAACAATCCAAGCCCATGGACCTCGAAGATGATGCCCAACTATCGGGGCATGACCAGAGGCTTCTGTTCCGTGGCGGGGAGTTTCGGTTTCGGCATGGGTCATGCCAGTCTATTGATACGTTTCAGTCCAGCAACAGAAACGGGGTCTTCAACACGCAAGTGGCTGCTCCAAGACATTCTTCCTCAACTTCCTTCAAGACCTGGGATCGGCAGCGTTCATCTGTTTGAAGCGGCTCTGACGCCCCCGATGACAAACGAACAGCGTATTCGAGGCGCTGATGCCGGCGTTGACTGGGCGTTGTTGGTCACGGGATACAGTCAAGACGCCTTGGTAAATCTTATGCGAGCCGACCTTGGCAACGCGCAACTTGAAAAGTATGGCGCTACAGGAGTTCTCGGTGCAATGTACCGAATGGAATACTCGATCATCCATCGAGAAGTCGATGCCTAACCGGGCGATCAACGCAGACGCCCACCAGCGCGGCTTCGCCCGCGCCGCGGTCGCCTGTTACCTTCCTCGTTTGGGCGGCAAAAAAGGAACGAACGTAGAATGCGTTCAAACTCCGAGGTGACACATGAAATTCACAATTGAACACGAACGCGAAGAAGACGGGCGCTGGCTAGCTGAAGTCCCCGAACTCCCTGGAGTTCTCGCCTATGGAGCCACTGCCGACGAAGCCATGGCAAAAGCAGAAGTACTCGCTCTGCGCGTACTCGCCGAGCGACTTGAGCACAAGGAGGCTGGTCCGCAACCCATCTCTATCGGGTTCGCGCCTGCATGACCTCTTGGCCATCGTCCAAGGCCAATCAGGTACTCTCTGCTCTTTACCGAATTGGCCGGACGCTCAAGCGGCAATCCGGTTCCCACAAGACGCTCTCCCGCCCCGGGTGGCCCGATGTAGTCTTCGCATTTCACGATGGCGAGGAAGTCGGCCCCCGTATGCTTGCCCGCATTGCCAAGCGCACCGGTTTGACACCTGACGACCTTTGACTGTCATGCCTTGCCACCCAGCCGCGCCGTCGAGGGCGACGTGCCGCAAGCGGCACGCGCCTCACGGCGGACGTTGGGCCTCCGCTGCCGGGATGGGGGAGACCAAGAACGCCGGCGCCACCTGCCTGGAGAAAACATGAAACTCAGAAATCTAGTATTTGGTTTGGTTTGCGTCACCGTCGCCAGCGGTGCCATCGCGCAAGAGTTCAACATAAAGGCAGGCGACGCTGCGGTCAGTGCGCTAAATTTCGGTCAAGGCGATCACGTCGTGATCGCGCTTCACGGCACTGATCGTGGTCGCTCCCAATACAAGGGTTACGGCGATGAGCTTGCCAAAGCGGGCTTCCGTGTGATTGCAATTGATTGGCCAGCCACATCTGGCGGCGGCTTCAAGGAGCTAGGCACGACGGTCAAATTTGCCCGTGATAACGGCGCCAAGAAAATCTCGTTACTTGGCTATAGCCGCGGCGCGGAATTGGCTGCCAACTACGCAAGGGCGCAGCCCGACGGCGAATTTGATACGCTTGTTCTCCTGTCAAGCGCCGATGAAGTGAGCATCCCGCTCACCAAGACGAAGAAATTGTTCATCTTTAACAAATACGATTCCATCGCCCGCTGGGGAGCAGCAGGCGCAAACAAATCCGCCGAACCTAAACAGATAATCTCGCTTGGCGGTCGCGGCCATCAGATCAGTGCCTTGGTTTCCGAAAAGGCTGACTTGATGCAAGACGTAATCGCAGCTTTGAAGCGCTAGCTTAGATGCCCGACCCTACGCTCAACCGGACCGGCCAACAGCGCAGCGGTTGGGTTCCCTGTGCCCTTCGCGCTCCGGCGGCCGGTTAGCTCTGCGTTCGGCATCTTCTACGGAGACCCAATGACCAGCGCTTACGTGCACGGTTACGATCCGAGAGAAAACCTGCGGCTGCAAGATCAAGCATCTACGCTCGTGGAGCTATTGCATTCGGATACGGCCTACGCGGAGGGAAGCAGCGTTT
>Ga0156177_1001_pt1 | contig 13342 bp, 15 predicted proteins | sample RifCSPlowO2_12_FD_107830 | JGI IMG/M metagenome (GOLD analysis project Ga0156177, IMG submission 107830) | Betaproteobacteria bacterium RIFCSPLOWO2_12_FULL_64_23
ACAGAGGCCGGGAACGAGGGTCCGGGGACTAGTCAAGTGCGTAGCGCAACTAGCCCCCAGCCTCCGCGCTCCAGCCTCTCAATCTGAGGGGAAACCATGAAAGTCTATTACGACAAGGACGCCGACCTTTCGCTCATCAAGGGCAAGAAAGTGACCATCGTCGGCTACGGTTCACAGGGCCACGCACACGCGCTCAACCTGCACGACTCGGTAATGAAGGTCACCGTCGGGCTGCGCAAGAGCGGCGCCTCCTGGGACAAGGCGAGGAAAGCCGGGCTCAAGGTGGCCGAAGTCGGCGAAGCCGTGAAGGGCGCCGATTTCGTGATGCTGCTGATGCCGGACGAACACATCGCGGCGGTGTACCAGGGCGAGGTCGAACCCAATATCAAGAAAGGCGCGACACTGGCTTTTGCCCACGGTTTCAATATTCATTATGGCCAGGTGGCGCCGCGCGCAGACCTCGATGTCGTGATGATCGCGCCCAAAGCGCCGGGTCACACCGTGCGCTCGACCTACACCCAGGGCGGCGGCACGCCGATGCTGATCGCGGTGCACCAGAATCCGAGCAGGAAGGCGCGCGATCTGGCGTTGTCCTACGCGGCGGCCATCGGCGGAGCGCGCGCCGGCGTGATCGAAACCACGTTCAAGGAAGAGACCGAAACCGACTTGTTTGGCGAGCAGGCGGTACTTTGCGGCGGCTGCGTCGAGCTGGTCAAGGCCGGTTTCGAAACCCTGGTCGACGCCGGCTACGCGCCGGAGATGGCTTATTTTGAATGCCTGCACGAACTCAAGCTGATCGTCGACCTGATGTACGAGGGCGGCATTGGCACCATGAATTACTCGATCTCCAACAACGCCGAATACGGCGAGTACCTGACCGGTCCGAAGATCATCAACGACGACACCAGGCGCGCCATGCGCGAAGCCCTGAAAAACATCCAGACCGGGGAATACGCCAAGAGCTTCATCCTGGAGAACCGCGCCGGCGCACCGACGCTGTTGTCGCGCCGCCGCCTCACCGCCGAACACCAGATCGAGGTGGTGGGCGAAAAGCTGCGGGCGATGATGCCCTGGATCAGGAAGAACAAACTGGTGGATCAAAGCAAGAACTGAGTGCGCGGGGGCCGCAGACCGGGGAAGGCCCGAAGCCCTCGAACCGGTTGTGCCGCCCAGCGCCTGCTGCCGTCAATGAACTATCCGCACCCATTCATCGCCCGAGAGGGCTGGCCGTTCCTGGCGCTCGCCGCAGCGGTGGCGGCGCTCGCGTCCTGGTACAGCCTCCTCTGGTCGATGCCGTTCTGGGTCGTCGCCGTGTTTGTGCTGCAGTTTTTTCGCGACCCGGCGCGCGAAGCGCCGGGAGATGCGAAAACGGTGGTGTCCCCCGCGGACGGACGCATTGTGGCGGTGGAGAAAGCGCACGACCCCTACCTCGACCGTGAAACCGTCAAGGTCAGCGTATTCATGAACGTGTTCAACGTGCACTCCAATCGTGCGCCGGTGGACGGCGAAGTGAACGAGATCTGGTACAAGGCCGGCAGTTTCGTCAATGCCGCGCTGGACAAGGCTTCGACCGAGAACGAGCGCAACGCGCTGTGGATCCGCGCCGATGCCGGCGCCGACGTCGTGTGCGTGCAGGTGGCAGGCCTGATCGCGCGGCGCATCCTGTGCTACGTCAAGGCGGGCGACCGGCTGCAGCGCGGGCAGCGCTATGGCTTCATCCGTTTCGGCTCGCGCGTGGACGTGTACCTGCCGCCCAACGCCAGCATCAAGGCGGCGCTGGGCGACAAGGTGTATGCTGCCAGCACGGTTCTGGCCAGTCTGGAATAGTCGACGCGATGCCGATCTACAAGCGGAAAAAGCCGCTGATCAACCCCGAGATGCGCCGGCGCGGCATCTATCTGCTGCCCAATCTGTTCACCACGGCGGCGTTGTTTGCCGGCTTTTACGCGATTGTGCAGGCGATGAACCAGCGCTTTGATCAGGCCGCGGTGGCGATTTTCATCGCCATGGTGTTGGACGGCTTGGACGGGCGCGTCGCGCGCCTGACCCACACGCAGAGCGAGTTCGGCGCCGAGTACGACAGCCTGTCCGACATGGTGTCTTTCGGCGCGGCGCCGGCGCTGGTGATGTACGAATGGGCGCTGAAAAGCATGGGCCGCATCGGCTGGATCGCCGCTTTCGTCTATTGCGCCGGCGCGGCGCTGCGGCTGGCGCGGTTCAACACCAATATCGAAGTGGTCGATAAACGCTATTTCCAGGGATTGCCGAGCCCGGCGGCGGCAGCGCTGGTGGCCGGTTTCATCTGGGTGGTGGACGATTTCAAGATCGACGCGGTGAGCACCATGCGCTGGATCGCCTGGGTCATCACGCTGTTTGCCGGCATCACCATGGTGAGCAGCGTTCCTTTCTACAGCTTCAAGGACATCAACTTCCGGCGCAGCGTGCCGTTCTGGGCCATCCTTTTGGTGGTGTTCGCCGTGATCTTGATCTCCACCCATCCACCGACGGTGCTGTTCCTGCTGTTCGTTGCCTATTCCCTGTCAGGCTATGTGGTGTGGGTGTGGAACCGGCGGCGCAAGAAGAGTTTGTAACGAGACGAGGGGATATCCCCTACGGGGACTTCCTTCGGGGCGCCTCCCCTCGTGCTCCCCTAAATTGGGCCGTAGCAAAATGACTTTTGCTACGGGTTCTAGGAGATCTATTGCCTAATCGCGGGAAAGCCGATATATTGATCGCCATGGTTTCCAACACCACAGTGTTGACCGCTCTCCTCAGCAGCCTGCTTTTGCCGGCCGGCCTGCTGCTGCGCCCCGCGCGCACATAACCCACCCCACAATTTGGTTTGTTTGAATCCTGCGCCAACCCGGCGCAGGCGGGCATTGTTCGATGCCTGATTGCATCTGTTGACAGGAGGCTGAGATGAAGGACCACTTGATCATATTTGACACCACCATGCGCGATGGCGAGCAGAGCCCCGGCGCATCCATGACCAAGGAGGAAAAGCTGCGCATCGCCCGGCTGCTGGAGAAAATGCGCGTGGACGTGATCGAAGCGGGTTTTCCGGCGGCCTCGAACGGCGACTTCGAGTCGGTGCGTGCGGTGGCGGAAATCATCAGGGACAGCACCGTATGCGGCCTGGCGCGTTCCAACGACAAAGACATCAGCCGTGCGGCAGAGGCAATCAAGCCGGCAAGGTCCGGCCGCATCCACACGTTCATCGCCACTTCGCCCATCCACATGGAGAAGAAGCTGCGCATGACGCCGGAGCAGGTGCTGACCGATGCGGTCAATGCCGTGCGTTTCGCGCGCACGTTTACCGACGACGTCGAATTCTCTCCTGAAGACGCAGGGCGCTCCGAAGTCGACTTCCTCTGCCGCGTGCTCGAGGCGGTGATCAAGGAGGGGGCGAAGACGGTCAACATTCCGGATACCGTCGGCTACACGCTGCCGGAGCAGTTCGGCGCCCTGATCCGCACCCTGCGCGAGCGCATCCCCAATTCCGACAAAGCGATCTGGTCGGTGCACTGCCACAACGACCTCGGCCTGGCGGTGGCCAATTCGCTCGCCGCCGTGATGAACGGCGCGCGCCAGGTCGAATGCACCATCAACGGCCTCGGCGAGCGCGCCGGCAATAGCTCGCTCGAGGAAATCGTGATGGCGGTGCGCACGCGCCGCGACGTATTCCCGTGCGACACGCGCATCGATGCGACCCAGATTGTGCCTGCGTCCAAGCTGGTGTCCGGCATCACCGGTTTTCCGGTGCAACCGAACAAGGCCATCGTCGGCGCCAACGCGTTTGCGCACGAGGCGGGCATCCATCAGGACGGCGTGCTGAAAAGCCGCGAAACCTATGAAATCATGCGTGCCGAGGACGTCGGCTGGCACGCGAACAAACTGGTGCTGGGCAAGCACTCCGGCCGCACCGCGTTCAAGGCGCGCTTGAAGGAATTGGGCATAGGACTTGAATCGGATCAGGCGATCAACGCCGCCTTCGCCCGCTTCAAGGACCTGGCCGACAAGAAACACGAGATATTCGACGAGGACATCCACGCCTTGATGTCGGGCGAGGCGGTCGCGGCCCAGAGCGAGCACTGGAAGCTGGTGGACATGGCGCAGGCGAGCGGCACCAGCGAGCGCCCCCACGCGCGCGTGGTCCTGGCCGAGGGCGGGGCCGAGCGCCGTGCCGAGTCCGAGGGCGACGGCCCGGTGGATGCCACGTTCAAGGCGATCGAAAGCGTCGCCGCGAGCGGCGCCGAGCTGATGCTCTACTCGGTCAATGCCGTCACGCAGGGCACCGAGTCGCAGGGTGAAGTTACCGTGCGGCTGCAAAAAGCCGGGCGCATCGTCAACGGCGTCGGCGCCGATACCGACATCGTCGTGGCTTCGGCCAAGGCGTATCTTTCGGCGCTGAACAAGCTGCACAGCAAGATCGAGCGCATCAACCCGCAGCTGTAACGGGAAAACGGGTAATGCGATGCGTGCCGGGCGGGCGCGCGCCGCAGGGTTGAAAGGCTATTGCGGCCGCGGTTGGGACTGGCGCGTGAGGCGGGCGTAGAGAATCGCGCTGACAAAGAAAACCAGCGCCAGCAGTATTTCGGTCGATGCCAGTGCCGCCGGCCTCCCGCCCTCACCGAAGGCGCGCACCACGCCTTCGGCAAAGTAGGCAAGGATCAGCATCGATGCCCACTGATAGGTATAGCGCCTGCCGTGCAGTATGCCCATCAGCGGAAACAGCAGGGGCAGGGCCTTGAGCGCGAGCCAGGAGCCGCCGGGCCGCAGCGGGGCGAGCCATAACTCCCAGGCCAGGCACAGGAAAAGCAAGGCGAGCAGGCTGAGGCAGGCGCTGAGGTAAAGCGCTCTTTGCAAGCTAGGCGGCCAGCTTTAAAGCAACTCCGGCCAGGCGCCTGCCGCGCGCGAGCAGCCGCGCCATTTCCCGTACGGCGCCGCGATGGCTGTAATACAGGACCAGAATCTCCGGCATGCTGCGCTGACTCGCGATTGGAACCTTGGATTATACGGCAGCGCTCAGGCAGGATGCCGCTGTTGCGCGCTCAGGAGAGCTTGCCGTCGTAGTGCCAGCGCCGTTTCCATGCCGCCTCTACCGCGCGCGGATAATCGGGTTTGCCCAGGCTGCCGTTGTAGCGCCCGAGCGCGCGGTACAGATCGCCTTTCTCCAGATCCAGGTAGTGGCGCAGGATGGTGCAACCGTAGCGGATATTCTTGCGCATGTCGAACAGGTTGTCGCCTCTTGCGCCGATCAACTTTACCCAGAAAGGCATGACCTGCATGAACCCGCGCGCACCGGCGCGCGACACGGCGTATTTCTTGAACCCGCTCTCGACCTGGATCAGGCCCAGCACCAGTTGCGGGTCGAGGCCGGCGCGGCTGGCCTCGTAGTGCACCGACTTCAGAAACGCGATGCGCGTCTTATGGTCGCGGATGCGCCGATCCAGCCGCTGCGACATCGCGTTGAGCCAGCGGACCTCGTCCAGCTTGGATTTGAACGCGGAGGTCAGCGGCGCGCGGTCGCTTACGGCCTTGGATAACACCGCCTGCACGCTGGCGGCGAGCGGCTCATACGCTTGCGCCCCGGCGAATGCGCTGGCCGGCGCCCCGAGAAACGCGAGGCATACCGCCCAGCGCGCTAGGGCGCGCATAGCCTCGCTTTGACGAAGGCGAGCAGTTCGTCCGCGGCGACCGCCGTCGACGTCTGCTCGCACCGCCCCTGGTATTCGAGCTTGCCCTGTTTCAGACCGCGCTCGCCCACCACGACGCGATGCGGGATGCCGATGAGCTCCATGTCGGCGAACATCACGCCCGGGCGCTCGTCGCGGTCATCGAGCAGGACTTCGATGCCCTCTGCGGCAAGCTCCTGGTATAGCCTGTCGCAGGTTTGCCTGACCTGGGCGCTTTTGGCGTACCCGATCGGCACCAGCGCCAGCTGGAACGGCGCGATCGGCGGCGGGAAGACAATGCCGCGCGCGTCGTGGTTCTGTTCGATCGCGGCGCCGACAATGCGCGTCACGCCGATGCCGTAGCATCCCATTTCGAACGCGCGCGACTTGCCCGACTCGTCCAGGAACAGCGCTTTCATCGCCTCGGAGTACTTGGTGCGCAACTGAAAAATGTGCCCGACCTCGATGCCGCGGCAGATCGCGAGCCTGCCCCGGCCGTCCGGGCTGGGATCACCCGGCACGACATTGCGGATATCGGCGATGAGTCCCGGCTCGGGCAGATCGCGGCCGAAATTCGCGCCGGCGAGGTGATAGCCTTCCTCGTTGGCGCCGCAGATGAAGTCGGCCATGAGGGCAACCGCGCGGTCGGCAATGATCCTGATCTTCGCCGCCGCGCCGACCGGGCCGATATAGCCCGGCTTGCAGCCGAGATGGCGCTCGACTTCGGCGTCGCTGGCGAAGCGGAAGGGATCCATTCCGGGCAGTTTTTGCGCCTTGATCTCGTTCAGGCTGTGATCGCCCCGCAGCAGCAGCAGCACGAATTCGTCCGCGTGCATCAGGGCGATCGCTTTGACCGTCTGTGCGAGCTGCGCGCCCAACAGAAGCGCGACGTCCTCGCAGCGCGTCTTGCCCGGGGTCGGCACCTTGCGCATCGGCGCGGCGGGCGTGGGGCGCGCCGCCGCCGGCGCCAGCGCCTCGGCGAGTTCGACGTTGGCGGCATAGTCCGAATCCGGGCAGTAGGCGACGGCATCCTCGCCCGAGTCGGCGAGCACGTGAAACTCGTGCGAGCCGGTGCCGCCGATCGGACCGGGGTCGGCGGCCACGGCGCGGAATCTGAGCCCGAGGCGCGTGAAAATACGGGTGTAGGTGTCGTACATGTTTCGGTACTCGCGCTGCAGGTCGGCGTAGTCGGCGTGAAACGAGTAGCCGTCCTTCATCGTGAACTCGCGCCCGCGCATGATGCCGAAGCGCGGCCGGCGCTCGTCGCGGAACTTGGTCTGGATCTGGTAGAAATGCACCGGCAGTTGGCGATAACTTCTGAGCTCGCTGCGCGCGAGATCGGTGACGACTTCCTCGGATGTCGGCTGAATCAGGAAGTCGCGCTGATGCCGGTCCTGGAAACGCAACAGTTCGGCTCCGTACTTCTCCCAGCGACCGGATTCCTGCCACAACTCCGCCGGTTGCACCACCGGCATCGCCAGCTCGACCGCGCCGGCACGGTTCATCTCCTCGCGCACGATGGCCTCGACCTTGCGCACCACGCGCAGGCCCAGCGGCATCCAGGTGTAGATGCCGCCGGCGAGGCGCCGGATGATGCCGGCGCGCAGCATCAGCTGGTGGCTGACGATTTCCGCATCGGCGGGGGCTTCCCTCAGGGTGGAGATGAAGAACTGCGAAACGCGCATAAGGATTCCGGTGGGTTCGGCGGCGCTATTTTACTCGAAGATCACGCCGTCGACGGGCGACGGGCCGCTTTCATTGCACCGCGAAATGTGGAAGAATGACGCAAATACCAGCTCAAGGTGAATGTATCATGCTCGACCGTGACGGCTATCGCCCGAACGTCGGCATTGTTCTGTGTAACGCAAGGAACGAGGTATTCTGGGGCAAGCGCATCAAGGAGCATTCCTGGCAGTTTCCGCAAGGCGGAATCAAGCACGGTGAAACCCCGGAGCAGGCCATGTTCCGGGAGCTTGAAGAAGAGGTGGGGCTGAAGGCCCACCAGGTCAAGATCCTTGGGCGCACCAGAAACTGGCTGCGTTACGAAGTGCCGGCACAGTGGATCAGGCGTGAATGGCGCGGCAGCTACAGGGGCCAGAAGCAGATCTGGTTCCTGTTGCGCCTGGTCGCGCGCGACAACGACGTGTCGTTGCGCGCCAACCAGCACCCGGAGTTCGACGCCTGGCGCTGGCACGAGTACTGGATCCCGCTGGAAACCGTAATCGAGTTCAAACGCGAGGTCTACGCCCAGGCGCTGAACGAGTTGGCGCGTTATCTGAACCGGGACTCCGTCCACGGCAAACACGACCGCGCACTGCGCCCGGCGCGATGAATGCGTCGGGTTCGCGGCCGGACGCTGCCGCTCCGGGGCCAGTACTGCAATATCCGATCCGGGGAGCATGAGATGAAGCGCGAATACCATCCCCTCAGCGCACACCGCCTGGAAAACGGCGCGCGCTATCACCAGCCGGGCGAGGACCCGGAGCGCGTGCGCATCGACTCCCCCGCGCTCGCGGTAATGACCGACTTGAGGCAGATTCCGGCCGCGACCATCGATCTGGAGGCGCCGCTGGATGCCGCCAGCCGTTTCATGATCCGGCGCGGCGTACGCCTGCTGCTGGTAACCGACGATGATCGGCAGGTACTGGGTCTGATCACCTCGAATGAGGTATCGGGCGAAAAGGCGGTGCAGTTCGCGCTGGAGCGCGGCATCAAGCGCCAGGAGATTCGCGTGCGCGACCTCATGACCCCGCGCGAGCAGCTGGAAGTGCTGCTCCATGCCGACCTCATCCACGCCGAGGTGGGGCATGTCGTGGCGACACTGAAACACGCCGGGCGCCAGCACGCCCTGGTCACCGACCTGGGTGGCGAGGGCAAAGTCCAGGCCGTACGCGGAATTTTTTCGGCGTCGCAGATCGCGCGCCAGCTTGGGATGTCGATCCAGACCACGGAAGTGGCGCATACCTTTGCCGAAATCGGCGCGGCTCTGGGACGTTGACGCAGACTGCAAGCTTGAACGGCGGCCGATTTGACAGCCGCTTCAGAACAGGATATATTCGATTTAGATTAAGTCTATTAAATGTTCTTTTTATATGATTTAATTATATTTAATTTCCTAAACGCTGTATAACCGTAGGAGCGATCATGAAACTCAAGGGCTCGAAAACAGAGGGATACCTGAAAGAAGCATTCGCCGGCGAATCGCAGGCCAACCGCCGCTATCTGTATTTCGCAAACAAAGCCGACATCGAAGGCCAGAACGACGTGGCGGCGCTGTTTCGGTCGACCGCGGAAGGCGAAACCGGCCACGCGCACGGCCATCTGGAATACCTGGAGCAGGTGGGCGATCCGGCGACCGGTTTGCCGATTGGTTCCAGCCGCCAGAATCTGACATCTGCCGTTGCCGGCGAAACGCACGAATACACCGATATGTATCCGGGCATGGCCAAGGGCGCGCGCGACGAAGGCTTCGAGGAAATCGCCGATTGGTTCCAGACGCTGGCAAAAGCCGAGCGCTCGCACGCCAACCGGTTCCAGAAAGCCCTGGATGTGCTGACCGATTGAGCACGCGTGAAGGGAGCCTCGAGGCTCCCACCCGGCATCCCATCGACTGGAAATCGCCGGATTTCCACGACGAGGAGAAACTCAACGCCGAGTTGCACCGCGTCTATGACATCTGCCACGGTTGCCGCCGCTGCGTCAGCCTTTGCACCGCCTTTCCCACCTTGTTTGACCTCGTCGACGAAAGCAAGACCGGCGAGGTCGACGGCGTGGACACAAAGGATTTCGGCAAAGTGGTCGACCAGTGTTATCTGTGCGACCTGTGTTACATGACCAAGTGTCCCTATGTGCCGCCGCACCAGTGGAATGTCGATTTCCCGCACTTGATGCTGCGCGCCAAGGCGGTCAGGTTCAGGAAAGGCGAAGTCCGGTTTCGTGACCGGCTGCTTTCCGCCACCGATGCGATCGGCAAGCTCGCCGCAATACCCGTGGTGGCGCAGACGGTGAACCTGATGAACAATAACGGCGCCGCGCGCGCGCTGATGCAAAAAATCATCGGCGTGCACCGGGAGCGCAAGCTGCCACCGTATAGTCCGTCGCGTTTTCGCAGTGCTGCGCCCCCGAGCGCGCAGCACGCGGTGAGAGACAGCGCGCGCACGCCGGGCAAGGCTGCCGTTTTTGCGACCTGCTACGTGAATTACAACGAGCCCGGCATCGGCCACGACCTGGTCAAACTGCTCGACCACAACGAAATCCCCTATGTGGTCGTGGAGCAGGAGGCGTGCTGCGGCATGCCCAAGCTGGAACTGGGCGATCTGGAAAGCGTCGCGCGCCTCAAGCTCGTCAACATCCCGCCGCTGGCCCGGCTTGCGCGCGAGGGCTACGCCATCCTCACCGCGGTGCCCTCCTGCACGCTCATGTTCAAGTCGGAGCTGCCGCTGCTGTTCCCGCAGGACGCCGAGGTCAAGCTGGTGTCCGAGGCGATGTTCGATCCGTTCGAATACCTGGTGCTGCGCTACAAGGACGGCGTGCTGAAGACGGATTTCAAGCAGCCGCTGGGGAAGGTTTCGTACCATATTCCCTGTCATTCGCGGGTGCAGAACATGGGCCAGAAGACGCGCGAGGCGCTGCAGCTGGTGCCGCAGACCGCGGTAACCACGGTGGAGCGCTGCTCGGGGCATGACGGCACCTGGGGCGTGAAGTCGGAGTACTACGCCAACTCGATGAAAATCGGCCGCCCGGTGTTCAAGGCCATGGCCGACGGCGACCCGGATTACATCAGCTCCGACTGCGCCATCGCGGCGCGCCACATCCAGCAGGGGATGGGCGAAACCAGAGCGCAGAGGGAACATCCGCTGACCCTGATGCGCATTGCCTACGGACTATAGGAATATGACCGCAACAACGCACAAGACCACACACACCATCGCCAGAGACAGTCTGCTCAGCCTGGAAGCGTATGCCCGGCAGCGCAACGAATTCCGCGCCAAGGTCATGGCGCACAAGCGCGATCGCACGGTTCACCTGGGCGCGCACGTGACGCTGCTGTTCGAGGACGAGCTGACCGTGCGCTATCAAGTGCAGGAAATGCTGCGCATCGAGCGCACGTTCGAGGAGCAGGGCATACAGGACGAGCTCGACGCCTACAATCCCCTGATCCCGGACGGGCGCAATTTCAAGGCGACCATGATGATCGAATATGCCGATGCCGGGGAACGCAGGCACGCGCTCGCCACGCTCAAGGGGATCGAGGAACGGGTCTGGGTTCAAGCCGAACGCTGCGCCCGCGTCTATGCGATCGCCGATGAAGACCTCGAGCGCGAGAACGAGGAGAAGACCTCCGCCGTGCACTTCCTGCGCTTCGAGCTCGACCATGAGATGACCGGGGCGCTGAAACACGGCGCGGCGTTATCGCTGGGCGTGGACCACCCGAACTATCGGGCCGAGGCCGGCGCCGTTGCCGCCGGCGTGCGCGCCTCCCTCGCGCAAGACCTGGACTGAAAGCGTGCGCGCGTGGCCCGCGCTGGCGCTGATCCTGCCGCTCGCAGCCGCGGCGCAGACGCCCGGTTTCGGCGGGAATTACGCCGACCGGGACCGCCGCGGCGAGATTCAAGTGCCGCTCCCGCAATACCCGAAGCCGGAGAATTACCTGCCGTTTCAGGTGAGCGCAACTACGCCGTTCGACTTTTTTGTCGATGCGAAGTCGGTCAGCGTCGGCGCCGACGGCGTGGTGCGCTACAGCGTGATCGCGAAAAGCCGGGATGGCGGGCTTAACGTCAGTTTCGAGGGCATGCGCTGCAGCGGGCGCGAGTTCCGCGTCTACGCGTTCGGCCGGTCCGACCATACCTGGTCCGAGGTGCGCAGTTCTCGCTGGGAGATCATCCGGGCTGATTCGCGCAACGCGCAGCGGGCGGTGCTCTACAGCGATTTCTTCTGTCCGGGGTCGGTTGGCATCGCGACCGCCGAAGAGGGGCTGCGGGCGCTCAAAAGCGGCGGTAACCCGCGCTCGACTCTCACCGGCAATTGAGGTGGTCCGGCGTTTGGCCGCGCCACAATCTGGTCGCGCTAAAGCATAAGCGGATTGTGGCTACGGCCGCCGCTGCGCGGCTTAACATTCGCTGCGCGAATGTTAGCCTCCGCCGCAATCTGGTCGCGCTAAAGCAGGACCAGATTGTCCCTATGGATCAGTTCGGGCTCGTCCACATAGCCGAGAACGGACAGAATCTCGCTGCTCGGCTTGCCCAGGATGCGGCGGGCTTCGTTGGCACCGTAGTTCACCAGACCACGCGCGAGTTCCCTGCCCTCCGGCGAGATGCAGGCGACCACCGCGCCGCGCTCGAACGCGCCGTCAATGCTTTTCACGCCTATCGGCAGCAGGCTCTTGCCCTCCTTGGTGAGCGCGCGCATCGCGCCGGCATCCAGCATCAACCTGCCGTTGACCTGCAAATGGTCGGCCAGCCACTGCTTGCGCGCGGCGATCGGCATGGTTTCGGCAACGAGCTGCGTGCCGATCGCTTCGCCCGCGGCAAGCCGCAGCAGCACGTCCGGCTCGTGGCCCGAGGCAATCACCGTATGTGCGCCCGAGCGGGCGGCGCGTTTGGCGGCCAGGACCTTGGTCAGCATGCCGCCTTTGGCGACGTGGCTGCCGGCCTTGCCGCACATCTGCTCCAGCTCCGCCGCGCCGGCCTTGGCTACGCGCACCAGCTCGGCCGATGGGTGCTCGCGCGGATCGCGCGTATACAAACCGGCCTGGTCGGTGAGGATGATCAGGCAATCGGCCTCGATCAGGTTGGTTACCAGCGCCCCCAGCGTGTCGTTGTCGCCGAACTTGATCTCGTCGGTGACCACGGTGTCGTTCTCGTTGATGATCGGTATCACGCCCAGCGCGAGCAGGGTGCGCAGGGTCGAGCGCGCATTGAGATAGCGCTGGCGGTCGGCCAGATCGGCATGCGTCAACAGCACCTGGGCGGTGTGCAGGCCGTGCTCGCGGAAAGAGGTCTCGTACACCTGCACCAGGCCCATCTGGCCCACCGCGGCCGCCGCCTGCAGTTCGTGCATCGCCTGTGGGCGCCGCGTCCATCCGAGCCGCTGCATGCCCTCGGCGATGGCGCCGCTGGACACCAGCACCACTTGTTTGTCGCCGGCCCGCAGTTGCGCGATCTGGGCCGCCCAGCGCGCGATCGCCGCCCGGTCCAGGCCCTGGCCTTGGTTGGTGACGAGCGAGCTGCCGACCTTGACTACCAGGCGGCGCGCCGATTGGAGCAGCGCGGCCATGTCAGGCCGCCTGCTTTTCGGTGAGATGGTCCATGATGGCGAAGCATAGCTCGCGGCAGCCCTCCCCGGTGAGCGCCGAGATGGCGAACCACTTGCTTTTCCAGCGATACGCCTTGAGGAAGCGCTGCAGCGCCCGGTCGCGCTCGTCCGGCTGCAGCATGTCGGTCTTGTTGAGCACCAGCCAGCGTGGTTTGTCGTATAGCGCCTGATCGTATTTCTTCAGCTCGTTGACGACAGCGCGCGCATCCTTGACCGGATCGACGCTGTCATCGAACGGTGCAATATCGACCAGGTGCAGCAGCAGCCGCGTGCGCGCCAGGTGGCGCAGGAACTGGTGACCCAGCCCGGCGCCTTCGGCCGCGCCCTCGATCAGGCCCGGAATGTCGGCAACG
>Ga0156177_1009_pt1 | contig 13262 bp, 11 predicted proteins | sample RifCSPlowO2_12_FD_107830 | JGI IMG/M metagenome (GOLD analysis project Ga0156177, IMG submission 107830) | Betaproteobacteria bacterium RIFCSPLOWO2_12_FULL_64_23
AATATACGCTGGACGCAGCGGGCCAGATACACCGCGTCTGGGTGCTCACCGCCGAAGAAGCCGCCGCGCGCGACAAGAAGCAGGATTGAGCGTGCCGCAGAAACTCTACATCAAGACGTTCGGCTGCCAGATGAACGAATACGACTCGGCCAAGATGGCCGACGTACTCGCCGCGGCCGAAGGCATGCAAACCACTACCGATCCGGCCGAGGCCGACGTCATTGTGTTCAACACCTGCTCGGTGCGGGAAAAAGCGCAGGAGAAAGTATTCCACGATCTGGGCCGGGTGAAACACCTGAAGCGAGCGCGACCCGGCCTGCTCATAGCCGTCGGCGGCTGCGTCGCCAGCCAGGAGGGCGCCGCCATCGTGGCGCGCGCGCCCTACGTCGATCTGGTGTTCGGCCCGCAGACCCTGCACCGCCTGCCCGCCCTGATTGAAGCGCGCCGGCGCAGCGGCAGGCCGCAGGTCGATATTTCCTTTCCCGAGATCGAGAAATTCGACCGGTTGCCGCCGGCGCGGGTCGCAGGCGTGTCGGCCTTTGTCTCCATCATGGAGGGCTGCAGCAAGTACTGCAGCTTCTGCGTCGTTCCCTATACCCGCGGCGAGGAGATTTCGCGCCCGTTCGAGGACGTGCTCACCGAAGTGGCGGAGCTGGCGCTCTCGGGCGTGAAGGAAGTCACCCTGCTCGGGCAGAACGTGAACGCCTACCGCGGAAACATCGGTGGCGACAGAAAGCAGGGATCGCGCGACAACGCCGATTTTGCGCTGCTGCTGGAATACGTCGCCGAAATTCCCGGCATCGAGCGCATCCGCTACACCACCTCGCATCCGAAGGAATTCACCCAGCGCCTGATCGACGCCTACGTCCGCACGCCGAAACTGGCGAGTCATGTGCACCTGCCGCTGCAGTCGGGCTCGGACCGCGTGCTCGCGGCGATGAAGCGCGGCTACACCGCGCTCGAATACAAGTCCATCGTCCGCCGGCTGCGCGCCGCGCGCCCCGATATCTCGATTTCATCGGACTTCATCGTCGGTTTTCCCGGCGAGACCGAGCGCGATTTCGAGGCAACCATGAAACTCATAACCGAAATCGGTTTCGACGACTCCTACTCCTTTCTCTACAGCCCGCGGCCGGGCACGCCGGCGGCGGAGCTCGCCGACGACACGCCACAACGGGTGAAGCAGGCGCGCCTGGCGCGATTGCAGGCGCAGATCGAAGCGCAGGCGAACGCGATCAGCCGGGCCATGATCGGCGGCATCCAACAGGTGCTGGTCGAGGGCGCCGCGAAAAGAAATTCCGGCGAGCTCTGCGGCCGCAGCAGCAGCAACCGCATGGTGAATTTCGCCGGTCCGCGCGAGCTCATCGGCCGCATGGCGGAGGTCAGCATCAGCGCAGCGCTGGCGCATTCCCTACGCGGCGAATGCCGCGTTCCACCCGAGGGCGGCGAATGCCGCGTTCCACCCGAGGGCGGCGAAGTCCGCGTTCCGCCAGAGGGCGGCGGCGTCCGCGTTGCTCGATGAAGCCCAAACCCGTAGAAGTTACGCTGTCCCCGGTTGACAACCAGCGTCTCGCCACCTTGTGCGGCGCGTTCGATGAGAACTTGCGCCAGATCGAAATCGCCCTCGATATCACCGTTTCGCGCCGCGGCGAGCGCTTTGTGCTGAAAGGACATCCGCTGCAGACCGCGCGCGGGGCCGAAGTACTCGAACGCTTCTACAACCAGGCCAAGCGCGGCCTCACCATCGACGACGTGCAGCTCGGCCTGGTGGAGGTCCGCCAGCCCAGCGCAGGCGCGGAAGCCCCGGCCCTGCTCACGCGCAAGCCCGACCTGCACGGGCGCACCCCGCGCCAGGTCGAGTACATGAAGAACATCCTCGAGCATGACATCACCTTCGGCATCGGCCCGGCCGGCACCGGCAAGACCTATCTGGCGGTGGCCTGCGCGGTGGACGCGCTGGAGCGCGACGCGGTGAAGCGCATCGTGCTGGTGCGCCCGGCGGTGGAGGCGGGCGAGCGGCTCGGCTTTCTCCCCGGCGACCTGGCGGAGAAAGTCAATCCGTACCTGCGCCCGCTGCACGACGCGCTGTACGACCTGATGGGCTTCGACAAGGTCGGAAAAATGTTCGAGCGCGGCGCGATCGAGATCGCGCCGCTGGCCTACATGCGCGGGCGCACGCTCAACCACTCTTTCATCATCCTCGACGAGGCGCAAAACACCACGCCGGAGCAAATGAAAATGTTCCTCACCCGCATCGGTTTCGGCAGCAAGGCGGTGGTCACCGGGGATGTCACCCAGATCGACCTGCCGCGCGGCAGCAAGAGCGGATTGATCGAGGCGCGCAGGATACTGGCCGAGGTGCGCGGCCTCGCCTTCACCCTGTTCCTGGCCGAAGACGTGGTGCGCCACCCGCTGGTGCAGCGCATCGTCAACGCCTATGAGCGCCAACAGAGCGAAACCTGAGCGCAGCGCGGCCAGGCTGGAGCTGGCCGTGCAAAAAGCGGTAAGCTCCCCCGGCCTGCCGACCAAATCCGAGCTGCGCCGCTGGTTGGCGGCGGCCCTCGAGCAGAGCGCCGCGATCACCGTGCGCTTCGTCGGCGCCGCCGAGGGGCGAGCGCTCAACCACGCCTACCGCGACCGCGACTGCGCCACCAATGTGCTCAGCTTCGGCTACGCCGGCAGCGGGCGCGAGCGCGTCCTCACGGGCGACATCGTGCTGTGCGCGCCGGTGCTGCGGCGCGAAGCGCGCGCGCAGGGCAAGGCGCTCACGGCGCATGTCGCGCACCTCACCGTGCACGGCGCGCTGCACCTGCAGGGACACGATCACCAAAGCCCGAGTGCGGCGGCGCGCATGGAGGCGCTGGAAAAGAGGATACTGGCGAAACTCGGGTTTCCGGACCCTTACGCCGGCGAAGCGTGATGAATAAATGGCCTTGGGTGGATAATACCCGCTTGTCCATCGCCCGTTTCCCGCCGCCGAACCGCCATGCAAGACGACAAGACGCATAAACGCTCGTTGCTCGAACGCCTGTCGGCGCTGATCCTGCGCGAGCCGGAGGACCGCGAGCAGCTGATCCAGCTGCTGCACTCGGCCTACGCGCACAATCTGCTCGACGCCGAGGCCCTGTCGATGATCGAAGGCGTGCTGCAGGTGTCGGAGATGCAGGTGCGCGACATCATGATCCCGCGTGCGCAAATGGACGTGGTCGACATCGGCGAGACGCCGGACAAATTCATCCCGACGGTGATCTCGACGGCGCATTCGCGTTTCCCCGTGATCGACCGCGAACGCGACAACGTGCTCGGCATCCTGCTCGCCAAGGACTTGCTGCACTACTATGCCGGCGAGGAGGAGTTCGATGTGCGCGAGATGCTGCGGCCCGCGGTGTTCGTGCCCGAATCCAAGCGCCTCAACGTACTGCTGCGCGAATTCCGCGCCAGCCGCAACCACATGGCCATCGTGGTGGACGAGTACGGCGGCGTCGCCGGCCTGGTGACCATCGAAGACGTGCTGGAGCAAATCGTCGGCGACATCGAGGACGAGTATGACTTCGACGAGACGGAAGACAACATCCTGCCGGAATCGAGCGGCCAGTACCGCATCAAGGCGCGCACCGAGATCATCGATTTCAACGAAGCCTTCGGCACCGACTTCGGCGACGAGGCCTACGACACCGTGGGCGGGCTGGTGATCAGCCGATTCGGCCGGGTGCCCAAGCGCGGCGAGAGCATCATCATCGGCGGATTCAAATTCCAGGTGATGCGCGCCGACAGCCGCCGCGTGCACACCCTGCTGGTGCAAAAGCCGCGGGATCAATGAATCCCGCGGTCTTGCGGCACGCGCGCGCCCCGTTGGCGGCATTTTTCCTCGGCGCGGCCACGGTGCTGGGTTTCGCACCTATCGGCCTCGCCCCGCTGCCGTTTTTCACCGCCGCCGGCCTGCTCTGGCTGTGGCAGGAGGCGGCCACGCCGCGGCGCGCGGCCGCGCTTGGCTTCGCCTTCGGCATGGGTCTGTTTCTCGCCGGTGTCAGTTGGGTCTACGTCAGCCTGCACGAATTCGGCGCCATGCCGGCGCCGCTCGCCGCCATCGCCACCCTGCTTTTCTGCGCCGTGCTCGCGCTGTATCCGGCCTTGGTGGGCTATCTGCAGGCACGGCTCGCCGGGCCGCTCGCAGCGAGGCAATTGCTGCTGATCCCGGCACTATGGGTACTCACGGAATGGCTGCGCGCCTGGGTGTTCACCGGCTTCCCCTGGCTCGCCCTGGGCTATTCGCAAACCGACTCGCCGCTACGCGGCTACGCCGCGCTCACCGGCGTATTCGGTCTGTCCTGGCTGGTATGGCTGTGCGCCGGGCTGCTGCTCGCGCTCGCGCGCGCGCGGCTACGCACTGCGGCGCTCGCCGCGCTCGCGCTCGTCCTGGGCCTGGGCTACGGCCTCGCGCAGGTCGAATGGACCCACCCGCAGGGCGCGCCGATCAGCGTGAGCCTGGTGCAGGGGAACATCGCACAGGATCTGAAATGGGACGCGACGCGCTACGCCGCCACGGTGCAGTTGTACCAGCGCATGATTGAGGACTCGGCGGCGCGCCTCACCATTCTGCCCGAGACCGCCATTCCGCGCTTTTTCGACCAGATCGATCCCGAGCTCGTGTCCGCACTCGCGCTGAGCGCGCGCAGGCACGGCGGCGATCTGCTCATCGGCCTGCCGCTGCGCGATGCCCCCGGGCGCTATTACAACAGCGTGCTCAGCCTGGGCGCCTCGCCCACTCAGCGCTACGACAAGATCCACCTGGTTCCGTTCGGGGAGTTCATTCCGCCCGGTTTCGGCTGGGTCCTGTCGATACTGAAAATTCCGTTGGCGGACTTTTCGCGCGGCGGCGCGGCGCAGGCGCCGCTTGCGCTCGCCGGCCAAAAAGTCGCGGTGAATATTTGCTATGAAGATGCGTTTGGCGAGGAAATCATCCGTTTCCTGCCCGAGGCGACGCTGCTGGTCAACGTCAGCAACGTCGCCTGGTTCGGCGATTCGCTTGCACCGCACCAGCATCTGCAGATCGCGCAACTGCGCGCGCTCGAGACCGGGCGAACGATGCTGCGCGCCACCAACACCGGCATGACCGCCATCATCGACCATCACGGCCGCATCACCGCCGTCCTGCCGCCCTTCACCCAGGGCACACTGAACGGCAGCGCCCAGGGGCGCAGCGGCGCCACACCTTATGTGCGCTGGGGCAACGCGCCGCTGGTGCTGCTCGCGCTGCTCGTGTGCGGCCTGTTCGTGCTGCGCTTTGGAAAATCGGCGCCACTGCAAGCGTGAGCAAACTATCCGACGCGACGGCGAGGCGATCGGTGCTGCCGTTCTTCCTCAGCTCTTTCAGCTGGAATTTCGCGCTCGGCATGACCTATCCCCTGGTGCCCTTGTACGCCAACCAGCTGGGCATGTCTGGCGTGGGCATCGGCACCCTGGTCGCGTTGCCGGTGCTGGTGCAGATTACGTTCAACCTGATCGGCGGCGCCTACACCGACCAGGTGGGCGGGCGCAGTCTCATGCTGGCCTCTTTCGTGCTCACGGCCGGTGCGGGTTCGGTGTTTTTTTTCGCCGGCGGTTTCTGGCTGCTGCTGCTGGCGCAACTGCTGATGGTGATGTCGCGCGCGATGTACTGGCCCGCCTCCTGGAGCCTGGGCAGCGAATTGCCGGGCGGGCGCAGCCTGCAGATGGGGCGGCTCAACGCCATCACCAACGTCGGGCAGATCATGGGCATGACCGGTGCGGGCTTTTCCTTGCTCTGGTTCGGCTTCGGTCCATCATTCCTCGCGCTCGCGGCCATGGGGGCCCTGTCCTTTGTCCTCGGCCGCCGCCTGCCGGAAAAGCCGAAGAACCCGGAGCGCAAACCGCGGCGGCTGTTCTCCGGCTATGCCAAACTCGTGCGCCTGCGGGTGATTCCTTTCGCCATCATGTGCGCCTATGTCTCGGCCCTGCCGTTTTCGCTCTCCTTCTCCTTCTACCCCATCCTGTTGGTCGAGTACGGTTACAGCGCGGACGCGACCGGCGCGATGCTGGCACTGCGCGCGATCGGTTCGGCCATGGCAGGTTTGTTCATCGCGCGCTATCTCGACTTCTCGGCGAAGCTCGCCGTGCCCCTCGCTTGCGCCATCGCCACCGCGCTGTCGGTGGGGCTGATCGCCGCAGCGCGTGACGCCTGGTCGATCGGCCTGCTGATGGTCGCGGTCGGTCTCGCCTCCGGCATCATGACGCTGTTCTTCCAGATGCTGATCAGCGAAATCAGCAGCATCGAGGACCGCGGCTCGGCCCTGGCCCTGGGAGGGCTGGGCTGGGGGCTATCGCATTTTTCCACGCCCCTCGCCATGGGCTATCTGAAGGACCACCTCGGCCTCCTGCCGGCGTTCTATATCCTCGGCGGCTTCGCCTTCGTATGGGGCATCGCTCTCATCCCCATGCATCGCTGGGCCTTCGCCAAGTTCGACAACTCGGCGCCAAACAGGGTGCCTCCGATCGAGGAAAAACCTTGATCACACGAACAAGGGGGGTGCACCCCCCTTGTAAATCCCCCGCGGATGCATAATCGCCATTTATTGAGATCTTCGCGATATTTCACAGCTCTCGACTTTCAAGAGATTAGATCCGACGTCTAAGAAAAAGACGACTCATGAACCTGCACCTGAGCATACTCGACCAGTCGCCTGTGATCAGCGGCCACACGCCGGCGCACGCGCTCGCGGAAACCGTCAAGCTGGCGCGGGCGGCCGATACGCTCGGCTATCACCGCTACTGGCTCGCCGAGCACCATGCGGTGGCCGCGCTCGCCGACCCCTGCCCGGAAATCCTGCTCACGCGCGTGGCGAGCGCGACCGCGCGCATCCGCGTCGGCACCGGCGGCGTGTTGCTGCCCTACTACAGCGCGCTCAAGGTGGCCGAGGTGTTCCGCATGCTGGAGGCGCTGTTCCCCGGACGCATCGACCTCGGCCTCGGCCGCGCGCCCGGCGGCGACCTCGCCACCGCGCAGGCGCTGTCCAGAGGCCAGTACGCGGCAGCGGACGACTTCGCCGAGCAGGTGCAAGATCTAGTCGGCTTTCTCGACGACGCGCTGCCGGCGGACCACGCATTCGCCCGGGTGAAGGCCATGCCCGCGGGACCGGCGGCGCCGCCGATCTGGCTGCTCGGCTCATCGGACTACAGCGGTGCGCTCGCCGCGGCGCTGGGCCTGCGCTTCGCCTTCGCCCATTTCATCAGCGCCCAGGGCGGCGACGCAGTGACGCGCGCCTATAAGACGCGCTTCCAGCCATCGGCGCGCGAGGCCGCGCCCCACGCCGTCGTCTGCGCCTTCGTCATTTGCGCCGAGACCGCGACCGAAGCGCAGAAGTTGGCCGCCTGCGTGGACCTGCGCCGGCTGCACATGGCGCAAGGTCTGAACACGCCGATTCCGACCCTCGCGCAAGCCGAGGCGCAGAACTACTCGGAGCGCGAACTCGCCTACATCCGCTCGCAGCGACCGCGCGCGGTGATCGGCGATCCGCGCCAGGTGCGCGAGCGGCTGCTGCAATTGCGCGAGCAATTCGATGCCGACGAACTGATGGTTCTCACCATCACCGGCGACTACGCCAGCCGCTTGAGGTCCTACGAGCTGCTCGCGCGGGAATTCGGATTGCAGTGAAAGCATCGCGCAACCTGACGCTCAAGCTCGCCGCGCCAGCGGATGCGGCGCCGATCGCGGCGATGTCGCGCGAGCTGATCGAGGCCGGCCTGCCCTGGTCGTGGACGCCCGAGCGCGTGGCGCGCAACCTCGCCCGGCGCGACACCCTGGTGCTGACGGCCCGCGACGGCGCGCCCTTCGCCGGTTTCGCCATCATGCAGTTCGGCGCCGAGCGCGCGCATCTTTCGCTGCTCGCCGTGCACCCCGACTACCGGCGCCAGGGCGTTGCCCGGCGCATGCTCGAATGGCTGATCGAATCCGCGCTCACCGCCGGCATCGGCAGCATTCATCTGGAGTTGCGCGAAACCAACCTGGGCGCGCGCCGCTTCTACCTCAAGCACGGTTTTGCCGAGACCGTGCGCATTCCCGGCTATTACCGCGGTGCCGAAACCGCGGTGCGCATGCTGCGCGAGATCCGCGTCAAATCCTAGACCGGCACGCATCGTTTTGTAGGAGCGAGCTTGCTCGCGAATCCAATTACTCGCGAGCAAGCTCCCACAATGAGCTTCACATTTCATTCGCGAGCAAGCTCGCTCCTACAGCGCTCCTACATCGAAATCGAGCCTTCGCGAAAGTCGGTCTTGTCCAACCACACATTGACCAGGACCGGCTTGCCGGCCCTGGCCGCGGCGCGCGCGCGCGCGAGCGCCGCGCTCACATCAGCGGTGCTTTTCACCAGAATGCCCTCCGCGCCGAATCCGGCCGCAACCTCGTGATAGGCGGTGCGCGCGAGCACCGTACCCACGTCGTCATGCAGCATTTTCACCTGTTCACGCGCAATCTGGGTCCAGCCGGCGTCGTTGCCCACGACCGCGATCACCGGGATGCCGTGGCGCACGAAAGTGTCGAATTCGATCAGGCTGTAGCCGCAGGCGCCGTCACCGTAAATGATCCAGACTTCGCTCTCCGGGCGGGCGAGCGCCGCGCCCAGCGCAAAACCCGCGCCCACGCCCAGGGTTCCGAACACGCCGGGATCGAGCCAGGCGAGCGGTCCCCGCGGATGCACGATGTACGAGGCGGTGGCGACGAAATCGCCGCCATCGGCCACTATCACCGCATTCTCCCCGGCTGCCTGTTCGAGCGCGCGCAGGAACGCGATCGGATTCACGAACTCGCCCTCCGGCCGGGCCTGCTCCTCGATTTCCGCTTCGCGTTTCAGATCGCGCGTGCGCAGGTCCTCGATCCAGGAGGCCCAGCGGCGGCCTGCCTGCGCCAGCGGCGCGACCAGGCGCTCGAGCAGCAGACCCGGGTCGCCGATGGCCGCGATATCGGGCCGCCGGTTCATGCGCGCCTCTTTCGCGCTACGGTTCGCGGCAATCAGCGTGGCGCTGCGGCGCACGTGGCGGCCGTAGTCGAGACGGAAGTCGCAGGGCACGCCCGCGAGCAGCACGCAATCGGACTCGCGCAGCGCCTGACGGCGCTGATGCCGCATCTGCAGCACATGATCGCGCCCGAGCAGGCCGCGCGCCATGCCCGACAGATATAGCGGAATGCCGAGCTGCGCCGCAGCCGCGGCGATGCGCGGCGCCTCGGCCGCGATCGACAGCGCCTGGCTGCCGATCACCATCAGCGGGCGTTCGGCGCGCGCGAGCGCGACCGCCGCGGCCGTCACGCTGGCGGCGCTCGCTGCCGGCGGCAACACCGCGCGCACTCGCAGCGCAGCCGCCTCGCCGCTGCCGGCGAACATGTTCTCCACCTGCCGGTTGAGATAGAAGCGCAGCAGCCGGTCGGAAATGGCCGTGCCCTTGCCGACAGCGTCGGCGTACCACTGGCGGATGCTCGCTTCGTCGTAGAGCAGGTCGACCGGGCACTCGATGCACACCGGTCCCGGCACGCCGGCGCGCGCCACGGCGAACGCCTTCTCCACCGCCGGACCCAGATCGCGCACGCGCCGGATTTTTATGAACAGCTTGACGTGCGGCTCGATCAGCGGGCGCTGGTCGATGTCCTGCAACGCGCCACGGCCCTGCAGCGCGGTGGGCGCGGCGCCGCCGAACAGGATGAGGGGCGACTGCGCGAGCTGCGCGTTCTTGAGCGCGGTGATGGTGTTGCTCAATCCCGGGCCGGCGGTGACCGCGGCGACGCCCGGCACGCCGGTCAGGCGCGCCACCGCATCGGCGGCGAACACCGCGGTCGCCTCGTCGCGCACGTCGATGATGCGGATGCCGCGCGCCTTGGACGCGGTGAGTATGGGTGAAATGTGGCCGCCGCAGAGCGCGAACACGAAGCGCACGCCGTGGGCCGCCAACGCCGCGGCGACGCGGTCGCCGCCGTGAACGGTCTCCATCATCATCTATTTGCTCTCCCCGCCGTCGCGGTTGCGAACTGGTCCAGCGTGACCTCTGGATAGCTCAAGCTGTGAGGCCGCTTGCCGCAAAAGCGCAGCCAGGATCGAATCTGAGTCATCGGGGCCTCGCGCGCAGGGAATGCCGGCGTACCCATCGTGCCGGCGGTCACAGTCCATTTCCGCGTTGCAATCCTACACCGGGCACCGGGCAAAGCCCAGTCCGGCGCCTGTTTACACATTCAGATAGAAATGCAATTTGCGCCTTGTTGGCATATCATTGTCGAGCCAAATTTGTCCCAAGCGCAGTTTCGGGATGAGCGTGGGCTAGACTGTACGCTTATCGACAGGTGCTGACCGTGAAGATCGCAAGACCCGAGAACCTGGCAGGTGACCTGTGGGGCGGCCTGGCGGCGATGCTGGTCGCGCTGCCCTCCGCGATCGCCTTCGGCGTGACCATTTTTTCGCCGCTGGGCGGCACTTACGTCGCGCAGGGGGCAATCGCCGGCATTCTCGGCGTCACCGCCCTGGGCCTGATTGCCGGCGCCTTTGGCGGGACCAATCGCCTGATCACCGCACCCTGCGCGCCCGCCGCGGCGGTGATGTCGGCCTTGGCGATCCAGCTCATGCAAGACGGCGCCTCTGGAGAATCGGCGGTACTGATGCTCACTCTGGTCGGGCTCATCTGCGGCGCGATCCAGGTGAGCTTCGGCGCGGTCGGCCTGGGGCGTCTGATCAAGTACGTGCCGTTCCCGGTGGTCAGCGGGTACCTGAGCGGCGTCGGCCTGATCATTATCGTCAGCCAGGTGCCGAAGTTCCTCGGCGTGCCGAAGGAAATCCATTTCTGGGAGTCCCTGGTCTCGTCCTCGCTGTGGCAATGGCAAGGCGTCGTCGTCGGCGTGGTCACGGTGGCGGTGATGGCGACGGCGCCGATGTTCACCAAAGCGGTGCCGGCCGCCATTCTCGGCCTGGCCGCGGGCGTGCTCGCCTACTTCGGCCTGGGCCTTGCGGATCCGGCCCTGCTCGCGCTCCAGGGAAACGCGCTGGTGATCGGGCCCCTGGGCGGCGCAGGTGCGGGCTTTGGCGAGGCGATCTCCGGGCGCTGGAAAGCGGTCGGCGACCTGGACTTCGCCGTAGTCGGCCGCCTGCTGGTACCGGCGGCGACGCTGGCCGTGCTCCTGTCGATCGATACGCTCAAGACCTGCGTCGTGCTCGATGCGCTGACGCGCTCGCGCCACAACTCCAACCGCGAGCTGATCGGACAGGGGCTGGGGAACCTGGCCTCGTCCTTCGTCGGCGGCGTGCCGGGCGCGGGCCAGATGGGCGCGACCCTGGTGAACATGTCGAGCGGGGCGCACACGCGCCTGTCGGGCCTGGTCGAGGGCGCGCTCGCGCTGGTCGCCTTCCTCGTCCTTGGAACATTCATCGCGTGGATACCGATCGCGGCACTCGCCGGCATCCTGATCGTGATCGGCTTTCGCATGTTCGACCGCGACAGCCTGCACCTGCTGAAGTCGCGCACCACCATCCTCGACTTCGCGGTGATCGTGGCGGTTGTGGTGGTCGCGCTTACCGTCAGCCTGATCGCGGCTTCGGGCGTAGGCATCGCGCTTGCGATCGTGCTGTTCATCCGCGAACAGATCCGCGGCTCCATCGTGCGCGGCAAGGCCTACGGCAACCAGATGTTTTCCAAGCGCGTCCGGCTTCCGGCGGAGATGGAGATTCTGGAAAAACGCGGCGACAGCACCGCAATCTTCGAACTGCAGGGCAGCCTGTTTTTCGGCACTACCGACCAGCTATACACGACCCTCGAGCCCGAGCTCAAGGCGCGCAGCTACATCATTCTCGACATGCGCCGGGTGCAGTCGGTGGACCTGACCGCCGTTCACATGCTGGAACAGATCCAGGCCATGCTCGCCGAGCGCAAGGCGTTTCTGATTTTCAGCGCGCTTCCGGCAAACGTGCCCAGCGGCCAGGACATGCGCAAGTACTTCGACGAGGTCGGGCTGGTGAAGACCGAACGCCTGATCCAGACGTTCAACGAGCTCGACGAAGCGCTGGAATGGGTGGAGGAGCGCCTGATCGAAGAGGAGCACCTCGAGCGCCTGCAGGAGAAGCCGCTCGAGCTGCGCGAGATCGATGTCTTCCTCGGGCGCAAGGAGACGACGCTGGCCGCCCTCGAGTCGTGCATGGACAAGCGCTCCTACAAGGCGGGCGAAAAAATTTTTGCGCGCGGCGACGCCGGCGACGAAATGTTCCTGATCCGGCGCGGGGCGGTGCGCATCGTGCTGCCGATCTCCGACACGCAAGGCCATCACCTGGCGACGTTCGGGCGCAGCGACTTTTTCGGCGAGATGGCCTTCCTCGACCCGGCCGCGCGCTCCGCCGACGCGCTGGCGCTCACCGATACCGACCTGTTCGCGCTCTCGCGCAAGCGCTTCGACACCCTGGCCGAAGAGCACAAGAAACTGGCGATCGGCCTGGTGCTCGGCGTCGCCAGGGTGCTCGCGATCCGCCTGCGCTACGCCAACGCGGAGCTGCGCGCGATGCATATGTCCTGAGCCGGACGAGCCGGATCCTGTAGCTTGCAAGCAAGCCTGCGATGTTGCGCGGACGGGAAACCGTCCGCGCGGATCGGCGATTGCGGCTAGCGCGTCCCGCCCTTTTTCTTCTTCGGCGTGACTTTCTCGATCTCGGTCCTGGAGAAATACCAGTCGGTGTATTCGTAGCCCGCACCCGCCCTTGCCTCGGCGTCTTTGGCCGTGACCGGCGGCGGCAGCATTACTTTTTCGCCGGGGCGCCAGCCCTCGGGAGTTGCAACGCCGTGCCGGTCGCTGGTTTGCAGGGCCTCGAGCAAGCGCAGAAACTCCTCGACCGATCGACCGTTGGTCATCGGGTAATAGACCATCGCCCGCACTTTGCCTTCCGGATCGATGAAGAAAGTGGCGCGCACGGTCGAGGTGTCGCTCGCCCCGGGCTGGATCATGCCGTAGTCGTGCGCAACCCGCATCGACAGATCGTCGATGATGGGAAACGGGATCTCCACGCCGAACTTCTCCTTGATGTTGCGGATCCAGGCGAGGTGCGAATAGGTGCTGTCGATCGACAGGCCGAGCAGTTCGCAGCCGAGTTTGCGGAAACGGTCGTAGGAGCCGGCGAATGCCAGAAACTCGGTGGTGCACACCGGCGTGAAATCCGCCGGGTGGGAGAACAGAATCAGCCATTTTCCGCGGTAGTCCTGCAGCGAGCGCGGACCGTGGGTGGTCCTGG
>Ga0156177_1028_pt1 | contig 13164 bp, 10 predicted proteins | sample RifCSPlowO2_12_FD_107830 | JGI IMG/M metagenome (GOLD analysis project Ga0156177, IMG submission 107830) | Betaproteobacteria bacterium RIFCSPLOWO2_12_FULL_64_23
TCTTCCGCCAGCCAGCGCTGATCGTCCCAGCCGAGTTCCGCCTGGCAGATGGCGCGAATGCGCGGCAGCAGTTCCACGCCGCCCTGGCGCAGCAGCAGGCCGAGACGGGTGCGGCGCAGCAGCAGATCTTCCAGGTGCATCACCGCTTCGACGCGCGCCGCCCAGCGTAATTCGGCCCACAGGGTCTGGCTGCCGGCGATGGTCGCAAGTTCGCCGTCGTGTGCCGCCGCGAGCAAATCGGCCGCGTGCACGCCGTAACGGCCCTGCAGCCGCTGCGCTTGTGCTGCCGTCAGCGCTGGGTTTGCCGGCAGCGGCTCGGGTTGCAGGAAAGTTCGCGACGCGTGCGGGCGCGCGTGCCGGCGCGGCAACGGCGGCGCGCAATGCGCCAGCGCATCCCGCGCGATCAGGCGGAAGGTGGTCAGCTTGCCGCCGGTGACGGTCAGCACGCCCTGTTCCAGCCACACCGCGTGATCGCGCGACTCTTTCGAGGGATCGGGCGCGCCGCTATCGATCACCGGGCGCACGCCGGCGAAAGTGGCGATGATGTCATCCAAGCCAAGACCCAGTTCCGGAAACTGGAATTCGAGCGCCTGCATCAGGTAGGCGACTTCATCGGGCGTGATCGAGGCTTCCACATTCAGGCCGGCGGCGTGATCGACATCGGTCGTGCCGACCAGCGTCACGCCTTCCCAGGGAAACGCAAATACCGGACGGCCGTCGCGCGGATGCATCAGGCTCACCGCCTGCGCCACCGGCAGGCGCCAGGCCGGCAGCAGCAGATGGCTGCCGCGCAAAGGGCGCAGCTTGGGTCCGGCCGCAGCATTGGGCCGCAGGCCGTCGGCCCAGGCGCCGGTGGCGTTGATGACCACTTTGACGTTGATCCTATAGCCCGCCCCGCCGCACGCATCCAGCAATTCGACCCCGTCCACCTTGCCTTGCGTTCGCAGCACCTGCGTTGCCGCCAGGTAATTGACGGCGACGCCGCCGGCTGCGAGCGCTTCCTGCAACACGCGCAGCACCAGCCGCGCATCGTCGGTCTTGGCATCGGCGTAGCACATGCCGCCGTTCAGCCCGGCGCGCGCGATGTGCGGCGCCAGCAGCAAGAACTCGTCCGCCGCGTAGTAACGGCGCGAGCGCTGCCCGGCCATCAGATCGTATAGCGCCAGTCCGAGCGAGAACAGCCAGCGCCCCGGCTTGCGCCCGCGGTAATCGGCGAAGGCGAAACTCTGCGGCTCCACCAGGCCGGCGGCTTCGCGCAGCAGGTTTTTCCGCTCCCGCACCGATGCGCGCGTCAGCAGCAGCTTGCCTTCCTTCAGATAGCGCAGCCCGCCATGCACGAGTTTGGACGAACGGCTGGAAGTGCCCCAGGCGAAATCGCGCTGCTCCACCAGCAAGGCGCGCAGGCCCTGGCGCGCCGCTTCGAGCAGTATGCCCGCGCCGGTGATGCCGCCGCCGATAATGACGACATCCCAATCGCCGGCGAGGGTAGCCGGCAGTCGCTCGCGCCAGTTGCTCGGCCACATGGCGTTCAGTTTTCGGGCGGCAACAGCTTGCCCGGATTCATCATGCCCTGCGGATCGAAATGGCGGAACAGCGCGCGCATCGCGCCGATGCCGAGTTCGCCTTTTTCCGCCGCCAGATAAGGCGCGTGATCGGTGCCCACGCCATGCTGATGGCTGATGCTGCCGCCGTTGGCCACTACGGCTTCGCACACGGCGGCTTTCAGCGCGCGCCAGCGCGCAAGGTCCGCGTCATAGTCACCCGCCAGCCGCCAGACGAAGGTGCTGTAGACGCTCGCCCCCTGCGCATACAGGTGCGACAGATGGGTATAGCTGTGCAGCCGCTCTCCGAGCGCGGCCAATGCGCCGGCCGCCGCCCGCTCGATCGCCTGCATCATGCCGCCTACGCGGGGCCAGTCGACGGCGGTCTCGGCGGTATCCACCGCGTAGCCGTTCTGCCACAGCGCGTTGCGCAAATAGACGCTGCGAAAGCGGTTTTGTTTCCATTTCTCGCCCAGCGCGCGCCCGATATGGACGCCCTGCCCGCTGCGCGCGATGGCACGCGCCTGTCCGAGTGCTGCGGCGACGCTGGCACGCTGGCCGGTTGCGCCCAGCAGCAGCAGGCATTTGCCATCCTGGCAACCGCGCCAGGCGAGGTAGCGTTGCAGCAGGCCGACCAGCGTCTTGTGGCCGGCCAGGGTCAGCGTGGTCAGCGTTTCTGTCGCATTGGACAGGCGCAGCATCGACAAGGGCAGACGGGCCTGGGCAATGGCGCGCACCGCGTTCTCCGCCCGCTCCCAGTCCGGGAAAAACAGCGCGTGAAACGCCTCGCTCTCGGGCAGCGGCGTGACGCGCACGCTGGCTTCGGTCAGGATACCGAGACGGCCTTCCGAGCCAAGCACCATTTCGCGCAAGTCGATTCCGGCCGCCGACGCCGGAAAAGTCGGAATCAGCAGCGTGCCGCTGGGCGCCTCGATCTTGCCTCCGGCGAACAGTTGCTCCATGCGGCCGTAACGCAGCGATTGCTGGCCGGAGGAGCGCGTCGCGATCCAGCCGCCCAGCGTCGAATATTCGAACGACTGTGGAAAATGACCGAGGGTGTAGCCCTGCGCGCGCAACTGCGCTTCCACATCCGGGCCGGCGATGCCGGCGCCGAAGCGCGCGAGCTGCGCCGTGCGGTCCAGCTCGATGAACTGCGTCAGCCGCGACAGATTGATGGAGAGCACGGGCTGCTCGCCGGCGAGCACGGTCAGTTGGCCGGCCACGCTGGTGCCGCCGCCGTAGGCAATCACCGCCGCAGCGCAGCCCCGGGCGTAATCGAGCAGCTCGCGCACCTCCCCACCGCTTTCCGGAAAGGCAACGCCGTCGGGAACGACGTCTATCCTGCCGTAGCGCAGCTTCAGCCAGTCGGGCAGGCTTTGGCCGAGCGCGCAGCGCAGCCGCGTCTCCGGCGCGGTGTCGATCAGGCGGTGCGGCGGCAGCCGGCTGGGCGCAATGTTGCGGCAGGCCTCGGCCAACGTCGCATCCTGGAACGGCCGGGACCGGCCGACGCGCTGCTGCAGAAACGCCAGCGCGTCCGCGTCGAGCGCGGGCCTGATGCTGTCGTCGCCCCATCCGTTCCAGCGTCGCATCGGCTGTCCTGTCCTGCCATCGGGATTGATATACTGCGGCGGTGGTTCCCGGCCCCCGGACCGCCCTCCGACTTGTGCTGGTAGCTTACCCGAAAGGCCGCAAGAAACCATGTCCATGACACAGTCGCGCGAACGCTCGCTCCACGCCCCCGACGGCACTCAGCTGTTTGTTGCGGATTGGCTGATTGATGCTCCCGCTGCCACCGGTGAGGGCATCGTGCTGATGCATGGACTCGGCGAGCATTGCGGCCGCTACGCGCATGTGGCGCAGTTCTTCAACGATTGCGGCTACTCGGTGCGCGCCTACGATCACCGCGGCCACGGGCGCTCGGGCGGGGCGCGCGGCGATGTGCCCGATGCCGAGACGCTGATACAAGACGCAAAGCGCGTGATCGACGACTTCGCGCGGAACCTTGCCGCGCCGCCGCTGCTGCTCGGTCACAGCATGGGCGGCACGTTCGCGGCCTACTACGCTACGCGCGCGCTGTCGCCGCTCGGCGGCCTGATCCTGTCCTCGCCCGCGCTGCGGATCAAGCTGTCGGGCGCGCAAAAACTGCTGCTGCAGGTTCTGGGCGTAATTGCGCCCGGATTCGGCATACCGAACGGACTCGAATCGCGCTACCTGTCGCACCGTCAGGAAGTGGTCGACGCTTACGACAACGACCCGCTGGTCCATCCCAAAATCAGCGCGCGCCTGCTGCGCGCCATGCTGAAGGCGATCGAGTTTGCGCAAGCCCATGCGTCCGCGCTCAACATCCAGACCCTGCTGGTCGTGGCCGGTGACGATCACCTGGTCGATGCCGGCGGCAGCGAGGCCTTTTTCAGGCAATTGGCGCCTGGCGTAGGTGCAATACACACCTACCCGGGCTACTACCACGAGGTATTCAACGAGGTCGAAGCCGGGCGCGTATTCGACGATATCCGCGCCTGGCTGGGCGAACTGCGGGCCTCCGGGCGCGGCGGGATTCAGCCTTAGGCAGCAAAACCTAGGCTTTGACCGGCCTGTTTTCGGCGTAATGCTCCGTGGCTGGATCCCTATGCATCCAGGGCCGCGCGCTGTTGGTCCAGATATTCATCACCAGTTTCATGTCGTTCGGCGCATCCAGCGTGCCGACCTTGAGCACCAGCATCTCCGGAACTTTCGCCCGCTGGCTGTAGATGGGCGAGCCGCAGTCTGGGCAGAAATAGCGGTTCAGGATGTTTCCGCTCTGGGCGGTGTCGGCGAACAGCCTGGGTTTGCCGGCGGTAAAGGTCACCGCGCTGGTCGGAACCACGGCGTTATGGCTGGCGCCGGCGCCGGACGCTTTCTGGCAATGAGTGCAGTGACAGGCAATGATTTTTTCGACTGGCGCGCTGACGCTGTAGCGGATATTGCCGCACAGACAGCCGCCGGTGATCGTGTTCGGCATGGCATTTTCCTCGATCGTTTCGGACAGGGCATGAATGATACCTTGATCGACGCGCCCCGCGCCTGGCGCGATGCGCGCTAATATGCAGGCACACGCCTACCCCGGACCATTACCATATTAATACCGCCAACGATACCCACTCCAAGACCATCGGCTACATCCTCTGGATCTTCGGCTTCACCGGCGCCCACCGCTTCTACTACGGCAGGCCGGTTACCGGCACCCTCTGGTTCTTCACCCTGGGCCTGCTCGGCATCGGCTGGCTGATCGACCTGTTCCTGATTCCCGGCATGGACCGCGAAGCCGACCTGCGCTTCCGCGCCGGCAGCGTCAACTACACCGTCGCGTGGGTGCTGCTTACCTTTCTCGGGTTTTTCGGCGTGCACCGCTTCTACATGGGCAAGTGGGTGACGGGGATCGTTTACCTGTGCACCGCGGGCCTGCTGGGGATCGGCTACCTGTACGATTTCTGGACGCTGAACGATCAGATTACCGTGGTGAATGCATCGGGGTAGCGCGGACCTTTCGCTCCATGCTTCGCGCAATCGCTTACTCGTCAGCGGAGAACGTTTCCTCATTATCTTGACTGAAGATCGTCCAGAAATTCCGACGCCGGCTCGACGCTGGTAACCAATAGATGTTCCCGCGCGCGTACAGGCGACGTAGAGCAAGTGTCGCTCGGAGTTGTACACCTCTTCCAAGGCAGCCGGTCCGCCTGCGTCCGGATCTGGTGCGAGGTGCGGTAGTTGATATGCAGCGTGCGCGCGCGACCGCGGAAGTCCATACCGGCGGTGACGGCAGACGCTGCGGATGCGAATCGCCGCGTCTTACCGCCGCCAATCGTCGCCTGGCATGATTCGACGCATGAATTCGTCGAATAGCGGCACCGTGAACGCCGTGTCGCCATGGCTCGGGCTCCAGACCATGCCTTTGGCAATCAATTGATTCCGCGTGGGCCCGAGTGAGGTCACCTTGCGATCGAGTCTTTCCGCGACGTCTCCCGAACGATGCGGCCCTGGACCGAGCTCGGCCATCGCCCGCAGATATTTCTTCTCGACGGGGGTAAGCCGGTCAAACCTTACGCGGAAAAAACTTTCGTCAAGTGCTGCAACAGCTGCCTTCGACGCTAGACCAACATCGCGGAGCGAGATGGGTGACGCGACAGCCGCATCCCAGGCATGTTTCCCCCACTCCTGCAGAAAATAGGGGTATCCATGCGTCTCCTTCACGATTCGTGCCAAGGCGTCTTCATTAATTTTGACGCCTTGCGCCTCGGCCGGTTTGCGGATTGCGATTTTCGCGGCTGGCTCGGCCAAGGCACCGATTTCTGGAAAATCGAATAGCCGCTCGGCATATGACTTGGCGTGGCCCATGCGGCCTCTGAGCTGAGGCAGACCCGCACCCACCAACACGACCGGGAGACGGCGCTGCGCGGTGCGATGCAAGGCGGTAATCAGCGCCGCCAACTGGTCCTCTTGAACGTATTGTAGTTCATCGATGAACAGAACCAGTGCGGTGCCGGCTTTTTGCGCGGCCGCGCCAACGACCTCAAGCAAAGCCTGCAAATCGTGCTCCAGATCGCCGTTATCTGCGAGCCCGGGCTCAGGGTCGAAATCAACGCCGACCTCGATGTCCTGATATTTGATTTTGAGAGCTTTCGCGAAACCGGAAAGAGCTCTCAGTGCGCGTTGGGCCAGAGCTTTAGCCTGCTCATTGCGCGACAGGCGCAACAAGGCTTGGCGCAACTGCGGTGCCAGAAGCGCAGGCAAGGAACGACCCTCGGGCGCTTCGATGCGCACTGTATGTATTTTCGCCGCTTCGGCGTCGTCGCGCATTCGATCAAGCAACACCGTCTTACCCACGCCCCGCAGCCCAACCATCAAAATGCTCTTCGTGGGCAATCCACGGCGGACTCTTTCAATCGCCACACGAACCATCTCGCGCAGATCATCCCGGCCCGCCAATTCTGGTGGAGGTGTGCCTGCGCCAGGCGCGAACGGATTGGATACCGGGTCCATGGGGAGCAATTTATAGGGATATTATCGAAATTACAATTATTTTATAATTTGACTAATTTTAGTCAAACTTCACAGCTTCGCGCAATTGAGCCCTTGCTTACTCATACCCTGAACACCTTAAGTTTGGAAATACGCTTTAGGACGGTTTTTTAACTGATTGATATTTTGACATTTTCCTGTCACTTTTAACACTGATAAGACATCCGAGGTCTTTAAATGCCGCCATTTCCCCCAGCGACATGCAAGCTTGGCGGCACCGAGTCCTTGGCCAGATGTTGGGACTAATTCTTAAGTATGGTGATACCAATACCAGCAAGATATTCGAAAGTGGAATCGTAGTATGCGGGCGTTCGAGTCTGATCTGAGCTATCCCCAGTTGGTACGAAGATAACCATGCCTTGGCGCGCGCGCGTGAGCAAAACACGATAGGCATTACGCAGGAATTGTTGACGGTCTGCTTTATGAACGGACGTCCACCTACTTCCTACATACGAATGGTAATTCCAATCTGACTGCACAAACCGAAGGTCGGCATCCCAAGTCATGCAGACCCAATCAAGCTCGAGGCCCTGCACTTGGAATTCGGTCGCTGCGTCTTCCATGTAAAAACTCGATCTGGTGTCTTCGGAATCGTTGAGAAACCAATGAATCGGGTCGATTTCGACGCGGACATCGATCGCATGGGGCTTTAGGCGCTGAGCGCCAGATGAAGCCACTAAACCGAAGCGTTCGGACCCACGAGCATGTGCGCGTATCCACTTCTTTGCTTTATCCAAATCGCGGGTCAGTGCAATGGGGTAGCGAGAGGACATCGGCCCAAGGATTTCACGGGCCTTTTGGCTGTCGCAGTCCAGAACCGCCTTCACAAATGAGGACACATGCTCGGCGCGGAAAGATCGCATGGAGACGGCGAGATGAAGGCTGTCATCTTTCACCACATTGGCTCGTCCCGCGAGCGTGTCAAGCGCATGGCCAGCCGCGTATTCGCTATCGGTAAGTTCCGGGGAGACGTAAACATGCCACAAGGAAAAAATTGTATTAATGGCATCAAGCCAAGCAGAAATGCCAGCTTCGCCTCGGTTGATTTCCTGGCCTCCTCCCACAAGACAAATCACCACAGCCCAGTCTTCGTGTCGGTCGAGGTAAGAGATGAGAAATTCGGGTTCAGACTGGGTAAATCCTACGCGTTTCTTTTTCCTAAGCATGAAACTCGCGGTCATTTCGCGGTTCCATGCCCGCTGGGCTTCATCGAAAATCACCACATGGTCACTAGGTGCACCGCTGTCGCGCAGTCCAGCATCGCGAAAGTGATGAACATTCTGGATGAATGCCTGAACTTTTTGTTTCACCACCCCCTTTCGCGTTTTATCAAATCTCCTGCGGAGCCGGGCGACTTCGTCCCGCGTAAGGGCTTCCCGAAGCACGTCAACCAAGGGGCCGTTGCCCGACAAAAATACGGCATGTGTGGGTTGCGTGTGATCTCGCTTTTTTGTGGCGACGTTTAGGCCGACTAAAGTCTTGCCGGCGCCGGGGACTCCCGTGACAAAAATAATTATCTTGTGCTTTTTTTGGCGCGCTTCCTCGACGAGTTCTTCGATGCGTTGTGAGGTAAGCCTAAGATTGCGTGCTCCTGCATCGCTACGGGCAATTGCCTCGACCGAATGTTGCGCATACAGGGTCTGTGCTGCCTCAATAATTGTGGGAGTGGGCTGATAAGGCGAGGTGCCCCATTTTCTTGCATCGAGACTATTACCCGCGGTGCGGTCAAGTCCTGTCCGGATCATGTACTGCAATCCTTCCGCATTGCACCGAATCGGCGGAAAAACCTTGTCGTCGTGCGGCGCGGGCAATACTGTTTCTGACTGAGGTGCATGCGTTGCGACCAATATAGGGATAATTGGCGCGTAGTGGCTTTCTTTGTGGAAATTCTTTAAATCCAACGCGTAATCCCACACCTGATTTAGGTCATCGCGTTTGAATTTCGTTTCGCCAACCTTAAACTCAATCGCGAATATTGCCGGCCCGGAGATCAGCACCGTATCAATGCGGCTTCCAATTCGAGGGACATTGAACTCGAAGAAGATAGTCCCCTCCACACCCGCGAGCGCAGGCTTCAACACAGCAATCTGCATGACCCACGCATCACGCTGCGAAGGGTCAACCGAAAAAGCGCTATTTGCTGTTATGACTCCAAGAATTTCATCCGACGTAGTACCAATGAATGCCGCTACGTCTGCGACGTAATAAGCATTCGAAGAGGAGAGCACGGGAGCTGATGCAATTTTGGGTGATAAACCGCTCAAGGCTTAGCACTGAAATCCAAATTCTCCCCAGGCGCCGCAGGTCTCGGTGCAGGGGCAGCCGCAGTCGGTACAGCCCCCGGCACCCGCGCGGCTGCCCGAATAGCCGCCGGCGAAAGATTCGCCCCAGGCTCCGCGGACGCGCCGGGTGGAGCACCATGCGAAGCAAACGCCGCCTCCAGATCCTGCTGGATCTGCGCCACGTCGAACGCAGCGCGCCCCTGCATGCGCAGCAGGATGCGCGCGGGCAGGTCCTGGATGCGCGGCACGGCGGCACGCACGTTGGCAGCGGTGGTGAGCATCGGCACGACGTGGTTGTTCCTGAAGCCGGGCTGGGCGCGCTCGATCGCGTCGATGACGGCGGCCTGGGCTTTGGCGATGCCCATGAGGAGTTCTGCGAGTTGGGTGTTGTCCATGGTACCTCCCGAATAGGTGCGGTAAATCGTGCGCTCTGCGTACACTGCGTGTTTTCGTAAGGATACAGCAGCAGCCGTCGCGAGGGCAGTAGGTCAAATGGTTGGTAGTGTCTCGGTTTGATTTGTAACGATTGGTCGCCCGCGCGTTTTATGTGGGCATAACATGCGCGGAAATGAAAAACTCAGCACTGAGTCAAATTGGCTCACGAGTTGCGCGAACGAAAAACCCGCCGAACCAGAGCCCGAATAGCTCGGCCGGTTTCTTCCTGGCTAGGCGGCAATACGCGTGATCGAGGGCAGCCCGTTGCCTTCCACCAGCAGGGACAGGATTGGGGCGCGGTCTTTGAGGCTCAGGCGGTTTATCTTTTGTGCCTTTATACCTTTGTACTTGTCAAAAGTAATGACTCATACTATATTATAGTATATTAGTGTACCTATACAAAGGACAAAAAATGCTATTCTTAACTAAAAATCTATCAACAGAATATCTCCAAGTTATTGAACAAATTAATATTTTAAGGGACAAGCTGAAGTACGTTACTAGTGATGCGCTGCATCGCTGGACCGCCCTTTTAGCCAGGACTTCTGCCGCCCGCGCTATGGTGGGATCAAACAGCATTGAAGGGATAAATGTCACTCTGGAAGAAGCCGTGGCAGTTGTGGACGGCGAACCTCCAACAAGCGCCGAACATGAGGACACCATGGCGCTGAATGGCTATTGGAACGCCATGACTTATATCGTCCAGCTTTCCAAGGATCAAAACTATATACACAACGAAGGAACGATCAAGAGCCTTCACTACATGATGGTAAGCCACGACTTAACCAAGCATCCTGGGCGCTGGCGTCCGGGTGCTATTCATATTTCAAACACAGTCACCAATCAAATTGTTTATGACGGGCCGCCCGTAGAGTTGGTTGCGCCACTAATGGAGGAGTTAATTCAATTCTTGAACACCAAAAGTCCTCAACCTCTTATCAAGGCGGCACTGGCACACCTAAATTTCACGATGATCCATCCATTTTCAGATGGAAATGGGCGCATGGCGCGGGCTATTCAAACCATGGTTCTCTCCAGAGAGGGCATACTTGATCCTCATTTCTCCAGTATTGAGGAATACATCGGCGATCACCCGGCCGAATATTACGCAGTGCTGGCAGAGGTCGGACAAGGGGCCTGGCATCCAGAGAGAGACCCATTGCCTTGGATTCGGTTTTGCCTCAATGCACACTATCACCAAGCGGTTTCATTGTTGCGAAGAGTGGTGGATATTGGAAAACTTTGGGAGGCGCTGGAGAAAGAAGCCAAACAACGGAAATTTAATGAACGAGTTGTATATGCCCTTGCGGATGCGGCTATGGGATATAAAGTGCGAAATCCAACTTACCGCAAACAGACAGCCGTTTCTAACCAGGTCGCTAAATACGATCTAAAAAATCTTGCCGATTCTGGATTGCTAATACCAAGAGGCGAAAAACGAGGACGGTACTATCTCGCAGGGGAGATCTTGCAGGAAATCAGAAAGCAAACCAAGACGCAAAAAACCAACGTTGATCCGTTTGCGGAGATAGAAAAACAAAGCAACGCTGCGCAGGCTGAGCTACCCGGCTTTTCGTCCAACAAATGAAAAAGGCAACCGGAGCCGCCTCTTATTGTTCGCGCGATGCGCGCTACTTGCGCTGGCGCAGCTTGCGGATGGCGGCGATCTGGGCCGTGGCCTCGGCGAGCTCGGCTACCGCCTTGGCGTATTCCATTTTACCGGTCCGGTCCGCGAGGTGTTCCTGCGCGCGCTTGTGCGCTTCGAGCGCCTTGGCTTCGTCCAGGTCGTGACCGCGGATGGCGGTGTCGGCAAGCACGGTGATCAGGTTCGGCTGCACCTCGAGGATGCCGCCGGCGACAAAAATCAGCTCTTCCTCGCCGCCGTCCGCGGGCTTGATGCGCACGGTGCCCGGCTTGATGCGGGTGATCAGCGGAGTGTGCCGAGGATAGATGCCGAGCTCGCCCTCTTCGCCCGGCAGCACCACGAACTCCGCTTCGCCGGAGTAGATGGCTTCTTCGGCGCTCACCACGTCAACATGAATCGTATGTGCCATATGACTTAGAACCTCTTTTCCCCGACCGCCCGGCAAGCCGGGGGTCGAATTTGGGATTTACTGCAGCGTCTTCGCCTTCTCGACAGCTTCCTCGATCGCGCCCACCATATAGAACGCCTGCTCCGGTAAATGGTCGTAGTCGCCGTTGACGATGCCCTTGAAGCCTTTGATGGTTTCTTTCAGCGGCACGTACTTGCCTTCCTGACCGGTAAAGTTCCTGGCCACGTCGAAGGGCTGCGACAGGAAGCGCTGGATCTTGCGCGCGCGCGCGACGGCCAGCTTGTCTTCGGGCGAGAGCTCGTCCATGCCCAGAATGGCAATGATGTCGCGCAGTTCCTTGTAGCGCTGCAGCGTCTGCTGCACCGCGCGCGCGGTGGTGTAGTGCTCTTCGCCCACCACATGCGGGTCCATTTGGCGGCTGGTGGAATCGAGCGGGTCCACCGCGGGGTAGATACCGAGCGAGGCGATGTCGCGCGACAGCACCACGGTCGAATCGAGGTGGCCGAAGGTGGTCGCGGGGGAGGGGTCGGTCAGGTCGTCGGCGGGCACGTACACCGCCTGGATCGAAGTGATCGAGCCGGTCTTGGTGGAAGTGATGCGCTCCTGCAGGCGGCCCATCTCTTCGGCCAGGGTCGGCTGGTAGCCCACCGCCGAAGGCATGCGCCCGAGCAACGCCGACACTTCGGTGCCGGCGAGGGTGAAGCGATAGATGTTGTCGACGAAGAACAGCACGTCGCGACCTTCGTCGCGGAAATATTCGGCCATGGTGAGGCCGGTGAGCGCCACGCGCAGGCGGTTCCCGGGCGGCTCGTTCATCTGGCCGTAGACCAGGGCCACTTTGTCCAACACGCCGCCGTCTTTCATCTCGTGGTAGAAGTCGTTGCCCTCGCGCGTGCGCTCGCCCACGCCGGCGAACACCGACAGGCCCGAGTGTTTCTTCGCGATGTTATTGATCAGCTCCATCATGTTCACGGTCTTGCCCACGCCGGCGCCGCCGAACAGGCCGACCTTGCCGCCCTTGGCGAAGGGACATACCAGGTCGATTACCTTGATGCCGGTCTCGAGCAGCTCCTGGCTGGGCGAGAGCTCTTCGTACTTGGGCGCCATGCGATGGATCGAGGCGGTCTTTTCGGCACCGATCGGGCCGGCTTCGTCGATCGGCCGGCCCAGGACGTCCATGATGCGGCCGAGGGTCTTCGGCCCCACCGGCACCGAGATCGGCGCATTGGTGTTGACCACCTTCATGCCGCGGCGCAGGCCGTCGGAGGAACCCAGCGCAATGGTGCGCACGATGCCGTCGCCGAGTTGCTGCTCGACTTCGAGGGTGAGCCCGATTTCGTCCATTTTCAGCGCATCGTAGATATGCGGCATCTGGTCGCGCGGGAATTCCACGTCCACCACGGCGCCGATGCACTGTACGATTGTTCCTTCTTGGCTCATCGCTTTGTCCTAGAAAATCAAATTCAGATTCGGTTCACTGTAACGGCGGCATCGGAATGCCGCCCTACGTCTCAAAAAGCTTTTACCCAAAATCGTGTTTTTTGTGCGGATGGGGTCATCATCCGTACAAAAAACACGATTTAATACAATCTTAAGCCAACCACTGCCGTACTTGGAACCGCTTCCTTAGCCCGGCGACCGCTTGGATCCCCGATTCAGTACGGATGATGAACCCATCCGTACTAAATCGGGGATCTCGGGTAAAAGCAAACCTATACTGCCGCCGCGCCGGCCACGATTTCCGACAATTCCTTGGTGATCGCCGCCTGGCGGGACTTGTTGTAGATCAGGGTCAGC
>Ga0156177_1179_pt1 | contig 13128 bp, 17 predicted proteins | sample RifCSPlowO2_12_FD_107830 | JGI IMG/M metagenome (GOLD analysis project Ga0156177, IMG submission 107830) | Betaproteobacteria bacterium RIFCSPLOWO2_12_FULL_64_23
CCCGATCAAGTGGTAGCAGTCCCAGTTCCGGCGCAATTCCGCATCGCGTTTGAGTTGCGGCAGGAGCGGGCCGGCCTGCTCGCCGCTCAACTCGCTGTCCATCCAGGCGGACAAAGTCTCTTTCATGGCGTCACCATCTCCTGTCTTTAGATATGTCCAGCAGCGGCCGCAACTGTTCCGCGATCGCCTCGCGCGCACGGAAAATGCGGGAGCGCACCGTGCCGATCGGACAATCCATGATCTTCGCAATATCTTCGTAGCTCATGCCTTCGATCTCGCGCAGCATTATCGCCGCCCTCAGTTCCTCAGGCAGCCGATCCATGCTTTGGTTCACTGTTTGTGCGATCTGTTTGCTCATCAGCAGATTTTCCGGCGTATTCAGGTCGCGCAGCTGATCGCTGTCGTCGAATGCTTGCGCCTCTTCCGAATCGTAGTTGGTGCTGGTGGGGACGCGCCGGCCCGTCGACGCCAGGTGGTTCTTGGCGGTGTTGATGCCGATCCGGTACAGCCAGGTGTAGAACGCGCTGTCGCCGCGGAAGGAGGGCAATGCGCGGTAGGCCTTGACGAACGCCTCCTGCGTCACGTCCTCGATCTCGTCTGCATCGCGAATGAAACGCGACAGCAGGCGCCCGAGCTTGCGCTGATACTTGCTGACCAGCAATTCGAATGCCCGCTTGTCGCCCTGCTGCGCACGCTCGACCAGTTGCTGGTCAATGTCGCGCTCACTCATGCGCCGCCCTTCCCTGAAGCCTCGAGGCTGTTTTTCACCTGCCGCAGCCAGGCGATTTTCAGTATACCCCAACTGCCCCGACGCCCGCGGCAATGCCGCGCCCGGGGCGAAATCAAGTTCAAGCATTTCGATTGGCGTCGCGCCGCTACCGGGGAACTTCAATCCTTACCTCTCGCACTCAGGACGACCCCCGTGGGACCGTCGCTGGCGCATAAAGTTCACGGCCGCGCCAGACGCCAGCGCAGCCACACGCGCAGGCGGCGCAAGTCCTCGGCTGCAGCGGCGTCCGGCAGCAGCACCAGGGAGCGGCGGCGCCCGCCACTGGCGCTCAAAATCACCACGATCAGCCAGCCCGATACGTAGCTGCCGCGCAGTATCTCGGCCTCCTGCCAATGCCCAAAGCCATCCTGGCAGCGCGCGCCGCCCGTGGCGTTCAGTTCCAAGGTGCGCATCGCCGAGTTGCCCCGCCGCAGGGCTTGCGCCAGATGCCAGGCCCAAGCGAGGGCTATGCCTGCCGCGACCGGCGCGAAAGCCAGGCCCGGCAGGCTGATCCAGGCGCAGGCGAGCGCCGTTGCGGCCATGACCGTCAAAGCCAGGGCCAGAACGCGGGAAGGTCTCAGGGAAACGGTTAAAGTCTGGCTCAAACCCGGCTGAACACCAGGGTGCCGTTGGTGCCACCGAAGCCGAAAGAATTCGACAGCGCCACGTTGATTTTCATCTGGCGCGCCGTGTTCGGCACATAATCCAGGTCGCATTGCGCATCCTGGTTGAAGATATTGGTCGTCGGCGGCGCCACCTGCTGGTACACCGCCAGCGCCGAGAACACGGCCTCCACGCCGCCGGCAGCGCCGAGCAGGTGTCCGGTCATGGACTTGGTCGAACTCACGGCGATCTTTTTCGCGTGCGCGCCCAGACTGCGCTTCACGGCAATGGTTTCGGCGACGTCCCCCAGCGGGGTCGAGGTACCGTGGGCATTGATGTAATCGACCTGGTCGGCGTTCAGGCGCGCGTTGCGGAGCGCGCTGTTCATGCAGCGTGCCGCGCCTTCGCCATCCTCACGCGGTGCGGTCATGTGAAAAGCGTCGCCGCTCATGCCGTAGCCCGCGAGTTCGGCGTATATTTTCGCGCCGCGCGCCCTGGCATGCTCGTACTCCTCCAGCACCAGCACGCCTGCACCTTCGCCCAGCACGAAACCGTCACGGTCGCGGTCCCAGGGACGGCTGGCGCCGGCCGGGTCGTCGTTGCGCGCCGAAAGCGCGCGCGCCTGGGCAAAGCCGCCCATGGCAAGTTCAGTGATCACCGCTTCGGCGCCGCCGGCGACCATCACGTCGCAATCGCCATATTCGATCAGGCGCCCGGACTCGCCGATGCAGTGCGTCGCCGTGGTGCACGCAGTCACCATGGCGAGGTTGGGGCCTTTCAGGCCGTATTTGATCGACAGGTTCCCGGAAATCATGTTGATGATGACGCTCGGGATGAAGAACGGCGAGATTTTGCGCGGCCCGGCCGCGAGCAACTCGCGTTGCGTCTGCTCGATCATCTGCAGACCGCCAATGCCGGAGCCGATGTTGACGCCGATGCGCTCCGCGTTATCCGGCGTAACCTGGATAGCGCAATCGCGCATCGCCTGTATGGCCGCCGCCATGCCGTAATGGATGAAGGTGTCCATATGGCGCGCTTCCTTGCGCTCCAGGTAGTGGGCGAGATCGAATCCCTTCACCTCCCCGGCGATCTGGCAGGACAGGCGCGACGCATCGAAACGGCTGATTTTGGTGATGCCGGAATTGCCGGCGAGGATATTGGCCCAGGCTTCGCTGACGCTATTGCCTACCGGGGAGATAATGCCCAACCCGGTGATAACGACTCTGCGGCGGGACAATTTTCCTCCGGCCAAATGCGCGCGAGGCGCTGGCAATCAGGCTTTCTTGGCGTGGCTGGCGACGTAGTCGATCGCCTGCTGCACGGTGGTGATTTTTTCAGCGTCTTCGTCCGGAATCTCGGTCTCGAATTCCTCTTCCAAGGCCATGACCAGTTCCACCGTATCGAGCGAGTCGGCACCCAAGTCATCGATGAAGGAAGACTCGTTCTTTATTTCCGCCTCGTTTACGCCCAACTGCTCGGCGACGATTTTCTTGACGCGCTGATCAACATTTTCCATTTGATTCTCCTTCCCTCTTTTTTAGCTGCGGAAACTGCCAGGCAGTTTACCAAAATTCACTGCCTGGCGTTTGATAATTCAGTACTCATGCCATGTACATGCCGCCATTGACAGGCAGCGTGGCGCCGGTGATATAGCCTGCCTGGGGAGAGGCCAGGAACACCACTGCCGCGGCCACGTCCTCCGCCTTGCCCAGCCGCGCGAGCGGGATGCGGTCGAGGATCGCCTGCCGCTGCTGTTCGGTCAATGCGCGCGTCATGTCGGTGTCGATGAAGCCCGGCGCGACGCAGTTTACGGTGATGTTCCGGCTGGCAATTTCCTGCGCCAGCGCTCGCGACAGGCCGGCAATGCCGGCCTTGGCCGCGGCATAATTGATCTGCCCTGGGTTGCCCGAACTGCCGACCACCGAGGTGATGCTGATGATGCGGCCGCTTCGCGCTTTCATCATTCCGCGCAGCACCGCACGCGACAGACGAAACACCGATTTCAGGTCGGTGTCGATCACCGCATCCCATTCGGCTTCCTTCATGCGCATGGCCAGATTGTCCTGGGTGATGCCGGCATTGTTGACCAGAATGCCGACCGCGCCGAATTCCTGCTCGATCTGCGCCACCAGGGCCTCTATGGCGGCGCCGTCGTTCACATCCAGTACCGCCCCCCTGCCGCCGACCTTGGCCTGGGTAAGATGCTCGCCGATCGCGCCGGCACCGGCAGCAGAAGTCGCGGTGCCGATTACCGTCGCGCCTTGCGCGCCCAGGCCGAGCGCAATCGCCTTGCCTATACCGCGCGTGGCACCGGTCACCAATGCGATTTGTCCCTGCAACATGATCATGCCCCCTTGAATTGGCTGACGCCTTGCTCGATGGCGGCCTGGTCCAGCAGGGCCAGGGACTCGAGGCTGCTCTCGATGCGCTTGGTCATGCCCGCCAGTACTTTGCCGGGTCCGCATTCGGCGACATGGGTGACGCCCTGGGCCGCAAAAGCCCGGATGGTTTCCGCCCAGCGCACCGGGTGATAGGCCTGGCGCACTAGTGCATCCTTGATTTGTGCCGGATCGCCGTAACTTGCCACGTCGACGTTATTGATCACCGGGATGCGCGGCGCTTTGAACGCGATGCCCTTCAGGTATTGCTGCAGGCGCTCCGCCGCGGGCTGCATCAGCGCCGAATGGAACGGCGCGCTCACCGGCAGCGGCAGCGCGCGCTTGGCGCCTCTGGCCTTGGCCGCATCGCAGGCACGCTTCACTGCGGTGGCATGGCCGGCGATCACCACCTGGCCGGGCGAATTGAAGTTTACCGCCTGCACCACCTCGCCCTGCGCGGCTTCGGCGCAGGCGGCGCGCACCGCGTCTTCGTCCAGCCCGAGGATCGCAGCCATGGCGCCCTGCCCCTGCGGCACCGCCTCCTGCATCGCCTGGGCACGGAAGCGCACCAGCGGCAGCGCATCGCGAAACGACAACACGCCTGCGGCCACCAGCGCAGTGTACTCGCCCAGGCTGTGTCCGGCGACCAATGCCGGCTCAACGCCGCCCAGGCCGATCCAGGCACGATAGGCAGCGTAGCCCGCAGTGAGCATCACCGGCTGTGTGTTGACCGTCTGGTTCAGTTGTTCGGCCGGACCTTCGGCCATCAGCCGGCGCAGGTCCTGGGCTAGCGCGTCGGAGGCCTCGGCCAGCACTTCGCGCACGGCCGCGATGTCGCCGTAGGCCTGCATCATGCCCACCGACTGCGAGCCCTGACCGGGAAACACCATGGCGAGTTTCATAGCTTCGAAATCAAAGTTCAAACCATCCGTGCGTCACATCTGCACCAGGGAGGCGCCCCAGGTGAAGCCGCCACCGACGCCCAGCAGCATGACCAGGTGCCCGGCCTGGATGCGGCCGTCGCGCATCGCCAGATCCAGCGCCAACGGCACCGAAGCGGCCGAAGTGTTGCCGTGCAGGTCCACCGTCACGATCAGCTTTTCCAGCGGCAGATGCAGCCGCTTGGCGGTCGACTCGAGGATGCGCAGATTCGCCTGGTGCGGGATCAGCCAATCGATATCTTGGACCCGCTGACCGCATTTGGCCAGAGTCTCGCGCGCCACCTCGTCGAGCACGCGCACCGCGAATTTGAACACCGCGGGACCGTCCATGCGCAGAAGCGGGTCCCCGGTCGCGTTGCCGCCGCAGACACTGCCGGGAACGGACAGGATGCCGGCATGGCTGCCATCGGCGTGCAGCGCGCTCACCATGATGCCGGGCTTGTCGTCCGCCCTCAGTATCACCGCGCCGGCGCCGTCGCCGAACAGCACGCAGGTGCCGCGGTCGTTCCAGTCGAGGATGCGCGAAAATACTTCCGCGCCCACCACCAGGGCGCAGCGGTGCTGACCCGAGCGGATGAACAGGTCCGCCGTCGTCAGGGCATAGACGAAGCCGCTGCATACCGCCTGCAGGTCGAACGCCGGGCAACCCTTGATGCCGAGCTTGGCCTGCAGCAGACAAGCGGTGCTGGGAAATATGTAGTCCGGCGTCGAGGTGGCAACAATGATGAGGTCGATATCCTGCGCGGCGATGCCGGCGCTGGCGATGGCGGCTTTGCTTGCCTCCAGCGCGAGACTGCTCGAGGTTTCTCCCGCTTCCGCGATATGCCGCTGGCGGATGCCGGTGCGCGTGCGGATCCACTCGTCGGAGGTATCCATGCGCCGCGCCAGATCGTCGTTGGTGACGACGTTGCGCGGCAAATAGCTGCCGCTGCCGATTATTCTGGAATAGATCACGCCGCTTCCGCAGTGCTGGGACCAGCCGCAGCCAGGCGTTGCGAAATGCGCTGCAGCACGCCCTCGCGCACTTCATCGAATGCGCACTCGATCGCGTTCTCGAAGCCGAAGCTGTCGGCCGAACCGTGGCTTTTCACTACGATGCCCTTTAGCCCGAGCAGGCTGGCGCCGTTGTAGCGCGCCGGATCCACCCGGCGCTTGAAGGCGGAGAGCACGGGCACCGCCATGAGGCCGCAAAGATAAGTGAACCAGTTGCGCTCGAATTCGTCGATGAGGAAAGCGCGCAGCATCTTGGCCACGCCTTCGGCCGTCTTGAGCGCGACATTGCCGACGAAACCGTCGCATACCACCACGTCGGTGGTGCCTTTGAAGATGTCATCGCCTTCGACGTTGCCGTAGAAATTGAGGCCGCTCGCGCGCAACAGTTCGGCCGCCTGCTTCACCACTTCATTGCCCTTGATGTCCTCTTCGCCGATGTTGAGCAAGCCGATGCTCGGGCGTTCCTTGTGCTGCATCGCCGATACCAGCATCGCACCCATGATGGCAAACTGCAACAAGTGCTCGGGGGTGCAATTCACGTTGGCGCCCAGATCGAGCATATACGCCTCGCCTTTCATGGTTGGCATGATGCCGGCGATGGCCGGACGATCGATCCCCGGCAGCGTCTTGAGTACGAAGCGTGAAATCGCCATCAGCGCGCCGGTGTTGCCGGCGCTGACGCAGGCATGCGCTTTGCCGTTCTTGACCAGATTGACGGCGACGCGCATGGACGAATCCTTTTTTCCGCGCAGTGCGGAAGCGGGCGCCTCCTCCATGCCCACTTCCTGGGTCGCGTTATGCACCAGCAGGTTCGGGCCGGGGGCGGCATGGCGCGCGCGCAACTCTGCCTCGATCACATCCTGCAGACCGACCAGAATGAGTTTGCCATGCCGGTGCGACTTCTGGAAATTGAGCGCGGCGGGAACGGTCACGCCGGGGCCGTGATCGCCTCCCATGCAATCGATGGCTACCGTGGTGTCCATTTAATTGTTCGCGGCAGTCAGGGCGGCAATCAATCCGGCTTGCTGCCGGGCGAAGGTGCGCGCTACCCGTTCGCGCTGCGCCAGGCGCGCTTATTCGCCTTTGGGCTTGACGATCTTCTTGCCACGATAATAGCCGCTGGGGCTGATATGGTGGCGCAGATGCACTTCGCCCGTGGTCGGTTCGACCGCCAGGGGCGGGTTGGTGAGAAAGTCGTGCGCGCGATGCATCCCGCGCTTCGAGGGTGACTTCTTGTTCTGTTGAACTGCCATGTCTGTACTCCTTACCTGTTCAATTCTAGTTTCGGCATAACGCGCTTCGCGCATTAGCCTCCACTCAAACTTCGTTTTTTCAGGGTCGCGAGCGCCTGAAAAGCCGAGGGCTTAGTGTCCGCTCCCAACCCTGCTGCTGCACTGCATTGCTCATGCTTGGGCACCATGGGCAAAGCGAGCAAAACTTCGTCTTCCACCAAAGCCGCAACGCGCATTTCGCGGCCGGCCACCACGCGTTCCATGTCATCGTCGGCGGCCAGGATTTCAGCCTCGCTAGCTGCGAGTTCCAGCCGCGCTTCAAGCCGCAGCGACAAGTCCAGATTGCCGAGACAACGCTGGCATTGCAGGCGCACACTGCCATCCACGGCCAATCTGAGCCCCGGCTTGCCCCGCTCGTTGATTTCGCCGGTCAGGACGAAATCGACGACCGAGCCCGAACAGCCGGATTGGGCGAGCCGCGGCAGGGATTCCATGCCCAGCCGCCCCTTTAGCACCCCTGCGGAGCGGGCAAACGCCAGGCCGTCGATGGCCGCCGGTTGCAACATAGCCGCGCATGATATTATTTTTACCCTTTACTGTCAAAGGAAAAACAAAATTTTCAACACCTTGCTGGGGTTTTGGATAATGTTGGCGCTACTCGTTCCGGCCAGCGCGCAAGTATACAAATGGGTGGACGAAGAAGGCAAAACGCACTACGGCGAGCGTCCGCCTCAGGGCAAGACCGCCAAGGAGGTGGAGCAGCGCCTGGCCAACCCCGGGGCGCCGCCGGGAAAGGCGGCAGCGCCGGACTGGAAGGAAAAGGAGCTGGAATTTCGCGGCCGCCGCATCGAAGCCGAGCAGGCGCAGGCCAAGCAAGAACAGCAAGAAGCCGCGAATCGCCAGGCATGCAACCAGACGCGCGACCGTCTCGCCCAGATGAAATCGGCGCGGCGAACCTACCGGCTGGACGGGAAAGGTGAGCGCGTGTATCAAAGCGAGGAAGAAAACCGGGCCGCTATTGCGCAACTGGAACGGCTGCTCTCAGAGCGCTGCCGCTAGCCGGCTGCGCAAGGCCCTGGACGGAGTCTTGCTGCGCAAATTCGCGCAAATCCGTGGTTAAATCCCCTCCCATATGCAACCGATGCCCCAAATCGTTCTTGCTTCGACCTCGAAATACCGGCGCGAGCTGCTCGCCCGGCTGGGGCTGCCGTTCGAAATCGCTTCCCCGCAAGTGGACGAGACTGCGCTACCGGATGAGGCGCCGCAGGACACCGCACGACGCCTGGCCGAAGCCAAGGCACGCGCAGTGGCGGCGCGCTTTCCCCAGGCCATCATCATCGGTTCGGACCAGGTGGCCGTGCTCGAGGGAAAGACGCTCGGCAAGCCGGGAAATCACGCCAATGCCCTGCATCAGCTCAAGGCCATGCGCGGCAAAGAAGTGGTGTTCCACACCGCATTGTGCCTATGCAATGCGGCCAGCGGACAGGCGCAAACGCGAGTCGTGCCTGTTTACGTGCGCTTGCGCGATTACAGCGACGCGCAGATCGAACGCTATCTTCAGCGCGAGCAACCCTACGATTGCGCCGGCAGCGCGCGCGCCGAAGGCCTGGGCATTGCACTCATCGCCGGGATGCGCGGCAACGATCCCAATGCGCTGATCGGATTGCCCTTGATCGCGCTCACGGAAATGCTCGCGGCGCAGGGCGTGAGCGTTCTGTAGCTGGCAGGCTGACCGTGGCGGCTGGCACGCTGTTTCTCATCCCGACCACGCTGGGCGACAGCGCGCTTGCGACGGTCATCCCGCAGGAGGTACAGCAGCGCGTGCGCATGCTGGACTACTTCGTCGCCGAAAACCCCAAGAGCGCGCGCGCCTATTTGAAGCAGGTCGGCACGGCGAAACCGCTGCAGGAACTGCACATCGCCACCCTGAACGAGCATACGCCGGATGCGGCCGTCGCGGGCATGGCGGCGCCCCTGCGGGCGGGACACGACGTCGGCATGATGTCCGAGGCGGGCTGCCCCGGCATCGCCGACCCCGGCGCGAAACTGGTGCTGCATGCGCACCGGCACGCCATCCGGGTGGTGCCGCTGGTCGGCCCCTCCTCCATTCTGCTCGCCCTCATGGCTTCCGGACTGAACGGACAGAGTTTCGTGTTTCACGGCTATCTCCCCGTGGCGGATGTCGAGCGGGAAAGAACGTTGCGCCAACTGGAGAAGCAGTCGCGGCGGCTGAAACAGACGCAGATCTTCATCGAGACGCCGTATCGCAACCAGAAACTACTGCACGGCATCCTCGCCGCCTGCGCCAGCACCACCCTGCTCTGCGTTGCCGCCGAGATCAGCCTGGCAGGCGAAGATATCCGCACCATGAGCGTTGCGGCCTGGAAGAAACATCCGCCGCAGCTCGATCGCCGGCCGGCCTTGTTCTTGTTGCTGGGGGTTTAGAGGCCATTAAAGGCAAAAACGGCTTAGGGTGGGTTTTATACAAGTTGTATCGCCGTAGCCCGATGTGTTGTCCTAGGTCGATCGATACTGACCTAGCGGCCATTGCGCGCTCCGCGCGCCAACCATGTTTTTCGTACGGATGAAAAGCGTATCCGTACCAAAAACATGGTTATGGATAAAAGCAAAAACGGCTAGGAGTATGTTTTATGCTAGATCAATGATCCGCGCGCACGATTCTTCCTCCGCGCTGCATCGCAATTTAGCGCAGCCGAATGCTTTCGCGCAGCGTGAATTCGGCGAAACTCCTCGCCGCGGCAGCGCCGAAGCGCTTGGCGATGCGCTCGACCGGATTGGATTTCTCGGTATAGTCGACGATCGACTCAGCCTTGATCACATCGCGCGCCACCGATTCGACGCTGCCGTAGCCATCGGCCAAACCCAACTCCACCGCCTTTTGCCCGGTCCAGATCAGACCGCTGAACACTTCGGGATCCTCCTTCAACCGTTTGCCGCGCCCCTGCTTCACCACGGCGATAAATTGCTGGTGAATGTCGGCCAGCATGCGGAGTGCATACTCTTTCTGCTTCGGATCCACCGGGGAAAACGGGTCCATGAAACCCTTGTTATCGCCTGCCGCAAGCAGGCGCCGCTCCACCCCCAGTTTTTCCATGCCTCCGGTGAAGCCGAAACCGTCCATCAGCACGCCGATGGAACCGACCAGGCTCGCTTTGTTGACATAGATCTTGTCGGCCGCGACTGCGACAAAATAGCCGCCCGAGGCGCTGATGTCCTCGACCACCGCATAAAGCGGCGTGTTGGGATAGATGCCGCGCAGCCGCCGCATCTCGTCGTTGATGATGCCCGATTGCACCGGACTGCCGCCGGGGGAGTTGATGCGCAGGATCACCCCCTGCGTGTTCTTGTTCTTGAACGCGCCTTGCAGCGCACCGGTGATCTTTTCGGCGCTGGCGTCGCCTTTGGCATCGATCACCCCTTCGAGTTCAACCAGGGCCGTGTGTTTGCCGTCGGCGATGAGGTCGCCGTCGCCGCGCCACTCGAACACCAGGAGAATGAGGAAAGTGACATAGGCGAACGTCAAAAGCTTGAAAAAAATGCCCCACCTGCGGGCTTTCGTCTGTTCCTTCAGTGCGGAAAACGCCAGCTTTTCCAGCGTTTCGCGCTCCCAGTTTTTTTCCTCTTGCGCCATTACCTCAATCCTTCCTCATATAGACCTTGCCGTCAGCTTCGAACACTTTCAAGCCGGTCAGCGTCGCGCCGCGGCACGGCCCGCCGCGGCAGGCGCCGCTTTCCGGCGCATACAACGCTCCATGAGTGGAGCATATCAAATACTCGCCGTCCGTATCGAAAAACTTCCCCGGCTTCCAGTCGAGTTCCATCGCGATGTGGGCGCAGCGGTTGAGGTAGGCGTAGACCCGGCCGCCGTGGCGGATGGCGAAGGCGGGAGCGGTCAAGCCATTGCATTCGGCCTCGAAGCGTATGCCATCGCCGCCGTCGGCGAGATCGCTGCTGGCGCAGATCAGGCTTGCGCTCGCCTCGGCCGGGCGTTGGCTGAGCCCGCTCGGGCGTTCGCTGGGTGCGTTCAGGCGTTTCTTGCCAGCCACGGTGCCAGTTCCTGCGGCGTGTCGATACAGGCGAGCGAATTGAACCCGGTGAGGCTGTCCCGGGGATGCGCGCCGTAGCTCACCGCCAATGCCGGCACGCCCGCATTTACCGCCATCTGCAGGTCGTGCGCGGTATCGCCAATCATCAATGTCGCCTGCGGTTCGATCAGCAATTCCCGCATCAGCTCCTGCAGCATAGCCGGATGCGGTTTCGAATGGGTTTCATCGGCGCAACGCGAGGCATCGAAATACTGTTTCAGCTGTGTCGCCACGAGCACGCGCTCCAAGCCGACCCGGGTCTTGCCGGTGGCCACCGCCAGCAGGTAGCCTCGTTGTTTCAGGCCGGCCAGCATCTCGCGCATGCCCGGAAACAATTCGATGCCGGGATCGCGCGCCAGATAATGATGACGGTAGCGCTCGGCCATTCGGCCGTAGTCGCTCGGCGACAGTTCGGGCACGGCATAGGACAGGGCGTCTTTCAGCCCCAGGCCGATCACATGGGCCGCACGCTCGCGCTCCGGCACCGGCAGTCCCAGATCGAGACAACTCGCCTGGATGCTGGCGATAATGGCCCCGGCCGAGTCCATCAGCGTCCCGTCCCAGTCGAAAACCAGCAATTCAAATCGATTCGGCATCATCTACCCGCGCAAAATGTTTTCGGCACAAGGTACACGAAGCACTCAACGGATGATCATTTCCTGTCGCTCTTCGTGTCCTTTGTCGTCAATTCTTGCCGTCATCCTTGAGAGATTGTATGAAATGCTCCAGTTCCGGCGGAAGCGGCGCCTCCAGCTTGAGCTTGTCGCCGCTAAGCGGATGCACGAATGCGAGCTTCCACGCGTGCAGGAACATGCGCTTCATGCCCTGCTTGGCCAGGCGCTTGTTCAATTCGAAATCGCCGTACTTGTCGTCGCCCACAATGGGGAAACCCAGGTGCGCGAGGTGCACGCGAATCTGATGCGTGCGCCCGGTTTTCAACTGCGCCCGCAGCAGACTGTAGGCGCCGCAGGCGCGTGCCAGTTCGAACACGGTGTGCGACTCGCGCCCTTCATCGTCGACGCTGACGCGGCGCTCGCCCGCGCCGGTGACGTAGCGCTGCAGCTTGAGTTTCACGTGCTGCTTGCCCGAGGGCCACTTGCCTTGCACCAGCACCAGATAGCGCTTGTCCAGTTGCCCGGCGCGGATCAGTTCATGCATCGCCGTGAGCACCGAGCGCTTCTTGGCGAGCAGCAACAGGCCCGAGGTGTCGCGGTCGAGCCGGTGCACCAGTTCGAGGAATTTCGCCTCGGGGCGTGCAGCGCGCAACTGCTCGATTACGCCATGGCTGATGCCGCTGCCGCCGTGCACCGCCAAGCCAGCCGGCTTGTTGGCGGCGATCAGTCCTTCATCCTCGTACAACAGCGGCAGGTCGATTTTCGGCGGCTTCGGCGCCGCCGCCTTGGTTCCCAGCCGCAACGGCGGGATGCGCACCCGGTCGCCGTCTTTCAGGCGGTAGGTTGCGTCCACGCGCCCGCTGTTGACCCGCACTTCCCCGCTTCTGAGGATGCGGTAGATATGGCTCTTGGGCACGCCTTTGCACACTCTTAGCAGGAAATTGTCGACGCGCTGGCCCGAGGTTTCGGGGCCAATATCCACCTGTCTCACCGAAACTTTACTTAAATCCTTCATTTTGCTTATAATGTTCCTACTGGCTCAGTCGCGGGACAGGGTTTGTTGCGTCGATATGACGTTTTCAGACCTGAACACGTCCCCGGTTTTGCGGCCCGGAAGGCCGTAACCCTGGGTAATGCGGTTAATATCGCTCACCGGAAGTAGCGAGAGTGTAATTGATTTGGCGCGCTGCAAGCAGCGGCAGATTACGACCTCCAGTACTCGTACCGGAGACAAGTTCGACAGACCCAACCGATTCCCCTTCCACGCCTCTTATACAAGACTGGAATGCATCGCTAAGCCCCTGAACATCTAGGCCCAGGTTTGTCCTGCCCGAGATTTGTCCTGCCCATGCGCGCGCGGGAGCAACATTCATGAAGCGCATGCTGTTTAATGCGACACAGGCTGAAGAACTACGTGTCGCCATAGTCGATGGCCAGAAACTGATTGACCTCGACATTGAATCGGCCTCGAAAGAGCAACGCAAGAGCAATA
>Ga0156177_1207_pt1 | contig 13123 bp, 13 predicted proteins | sample RifCSPlowO2_12_FD_107830 | JGI IMG/M metagenome (GOLD analysis project Ga0156177, IMG submission 107830) | Betaproteobacteria bacterium RIFCSPLOWO2_12_FULL_64_23
CGATGTGTACGAATATGCCGAGGCGGTCACAGCCAGGGGTTTCGTCTACATGGACACGCCCGGCTACGATCCGGTGTCGGCAACCGGCCAGATCGCGGGCGGCGCCAACCTGGTTTGCTTTACCACCGGCCGCGGCTCGGCCTACGGCTGCAAGCCCGCGCCCTCGCTCAAGCTCGCCACCAACACGCGCCTCTACGAGCACCAGGAAGAGGACATGGACCTGAACTGCGGCACCATCGTCGACGGCAGGGAAAGCATCGGAGAAGTCGGGCAGAAGCTGTTCGAACTGATCCTCAAGACCGCCTCGGGCGAGAAAACCAAGAGCGAGGCTTTTGGCTACGGCGAAGACGAGTTTGCGCCCTGGGTCCTGGGAGCGACCATGTAATGGACGCCTGTTCAAAAAACCCCTTGAGTGACGACGTGAAGGTCGTATCCGGAATGCGTACCGCCCTGCTCCGGCTCGCACTGGCCGCTGCCCTTGCCTGCCTCGCGCAGCCGGCGCTGGCCAAGGCAGTCGTAAAGAAAGGCGTCCACGGCGCCATCGCCCTGCAGCGCGAGACGGGTCAGTTCGGTTACGCCTACGATGCCGCCACTTCGCGCGCGGCCAAGCTCGAAGCCCTGAAGCAATGCGCACACCCGCGCTGCGAAGTGGTGGCGAGTTTCAGCAACGCCTGCGGCGGCCTCGCACGCAACCCCGCGCGCGGACCAAAAGGATATTTTCCCGCCACCGGCGCAACGCGGCAGGAAGCCGAAACCAAGGCGCTGCGCCTGTGCGCGGCCAGGGATTGCGAAATCGCGGCCTGGGCCTGCACCAAGTAGGCGAAAGCTGCGCCTTCTACTTCACTACGCCGGCGGCCCGCCGCCGAGTGATCGCACGGTACGCGCTTGACGGCTCGTCACGTGGTGGAGTACGATTTCGTACAATACGAAATGTGATTGTGATGGAAACGAACGAGCTAAACACAACCGAAATCGAACTGCGTGAACGCGGACAGCTAACGCTGCCGAAATCGCTGCGCGATGCCCTGCATCTGGAAACCGGCGACGCGCTGCGCGCGGTCAAGATCGCGAATGCCATCGTATTGACTCCCCAGCGCATGGATCTCGACGCTCTGCGCAAGCAGATGCGCAAGCTCATGAAACAACACGGCGTGAGCGCCGAAGAGTTGCTGCGCGATTTGTGATCACGGTTTTTCTCGATAGCAACGTTCTCATTTCCGCGTTGATCGGGTCCGCGCACTCAGCCCCCGTTGTGCTGGTGGATTGGCTCGCCAGCAGCCCCGCCGTCGCGCTGATAACGGGCCGCTGCTGCATTCAAGAAGCGGAAAAGAACCTTGCGCGCAAGCTGCCGCAAGCGCTGCCGCTGTGGCAACAATTTGTGAACGCAAGCGATATTCACATTGTGCCTTGCCCGCGCAAGTCCATCACCGGCATTAACGCCAAGGACGCAGCTATTGTCGCCGCTGCAGTTTCTGCCTCTGCAACGCATTTTGTGACGGGCGACAAACGTCTGCTTGCGGAAATGCGGGCGGCGAAATCCAAGTTGCCGCGAGCGCTGACCCCGCGGGAGATGCTGGAGGCGCTGCTCGCGCAAGGCTAGCTTTCCGGTGTTCGACCGAGATTGCGACCGCCGATCTCCCAACGCAGGCCTACTCCCCCATCTGTAACAGCGCCCCGCGCTGGCGCGCGCCGCGGAACGCGGCGAAGAATATGCCGGCGCCCAGCGCGACATAGACCGCATTCAATGCGACCGCACCGAAAAACAGATCCCACCTGAACGCGGCATCCAACAGTACGCCGCGCATGCCTTCGAACACATAGCTGGTCGGCAGGCACCAGGATACGCGCTGCAGCCAGCCGGGCAGAACGCTGATCGGATAGTAGATGCCCGAAATCGGCGCGAGCACGAAAATCACGCCCCACGCAAGATTCTCCGCCGCCAGGCCGTAACGCAGCACCAGCGCCGAGACCATCAGGCCCACCGCCCAGCCGGTGACGAGCAGGTTGGCGAAAAACGCCACCAGCGGCAGCCCCAGGTCGAAGATCGAGGCCGCATACAGGACAATGGCCAGTGCCGCCGCCGCGCCAACACCGACGCAGGTGCGCAGCAAACTCACCGCGATCATCGATGCGATCAGTTCGCTCGGCCTGAGCGGGCTGACGAACAGATGACCGAGATTGCGCGAATACAACTCCTCGAGAAAGGCGAGGGCGAACGCGAGCTGGCCGCGGAACAGCACCTCCCACAGCAGCAGGCCCGAGATCAGCAATGCCGGCACCTGCGCCACGATCGAGGAATTGCTGGCGAAAAACTTGGCGATGAAACCCCACAGCACCATGTTCATGGTCGGCCAATAGGCGGTCTCGAGCACGCGCACCCAGGATCTGCGCCACAAATAGACGTGGCGCAGCACCATGCCGTAGATCCGTTGCAGCGAACCGGTCATCGGCGCACCTCGTCTGCCGCCACCTCGGCCGCCCGGTGCGCGGCGCGCGCCACGTCGAGGAACACCTCTTCCATGCTGCTGCGGCCATAGCGCGCGATCAGCTCGGGCGGCGAGCCCCGGTCGACGATGCGTCCCGCTTTCATCATCAGCACCTGGTGGCAGATGCGCTCGACTTCGACCATGTTGTGCGAGGCGAGCAACAGCGTGGCGCCGGATTGCTCCTGGTATTCGACCAGGTGCGTACGGATGCGATCGGCGATGTCCGGATCGAGCGAGGCGGTGGGCTCGTCCAGCAGCAGCACCTCGGGGCGGTTCAGCAGCGCCTTCGCCACGGACACGCGCGTGCGCTGACCGGCGGAAAGCGTGCCGTAATGGCGCTTGAGCAGCGGCGCGAATTCGAACTGCTCGGCGAGCCCGGCAATGCGTTGCCGGATCTGCCTCAGGCCGTAGAGATGGGAAAAGACCACCAGGTTTTCCTCCACCGTGAGCTTCTTCGGCAGATCGACGTAGGGGGAAGTGAAATTCATGCGCGGCAGCGCGCGGTAGCGCTCGCGCGCCATGTCCTCGTCCAGCACGCGCACGCTGCCCGAGGTCGGCAACAGCACGCCGAGCAGAATCGCCAGCGTGGTGGTCTTGCCGGCGCCGTTGCCGCCCAGGAGCGCACAGGTGGTGCCGCGCTCGACCTGGAAGCTCAGGCCGTCCACGGCCTGCACTTCGCCGTAGCGCTTGACCAGGTTTTCCACCGCAATGGCGTGCCTCAAGCGCTTCCCCTGCAGTTTCGCGGGCTTGCCATATGTCCTATAAGCCGGGCGGACGAGTGTTAGAATTTTAACATGAAGCTGCTATCGCCCCGACTTGCGGCAACGCGCCTGTACTGCGATTTGCCTCTCTCCCCCGGCGCGGAAATCGTCCTGCCCGACGCCGCCGCCCGCCATGCGGTGAGCGTGCTGCGCCTGCAGGTGGGCGACGCGCTGAACCTGTTCAACGGCACGGGCGGGGAATACCGCGCGAGTCTGGTCGCCGTGAACAAGCGCGAAACCAGGGTGCGCCTGATCGAGTTCGACGCGACGGAGCGCGAATCGCCCGTGGACATCACACTGGCGCTGGGCATTTCGGCCGGCGAGCGCATGGACTACAGTCTGCAAAAGGCGACCGAACTTGGTGTCACCGCCATTCAACCGCTCGCCACCGAGCGCAGCGTGGTGAAACTTGCCGGCGAGCGCGCCGACAAGCGCCTGCAGCACTGGCAGCATGTGGTGATCGCCGCCTGCGAGCAGTGCGGACGCAACCGCGTGCCCGCGGTCGCGCCGGTGCAAAAAATCTACGCCTATCTCGCGGCGGTCGACCGCAACAAGCGGCTGTTGATGCTGTCGCCGGATGCAGGCACTCCGTTGAAGCGGGTGGCGTCCGCGGCGGCCGCAGTGCTGCTGATCGGCGCCGAAGGCGGCCTCGCGCCATCTGAATATCAAGCTGCCCAGGCTTGCGGGTTCGAACCAGTCAACCTGGGGCCGCGCATCCTGCGCACCGAGACCGCGCCGGTCGCGGCGCTGGCGCTGCTGCAGGCCCTGTGGGGAGATCTCTAACGGCATTACCCGGCCGGGGTCAAACCGCGGGGTTCACTGAACCGGCGAACACGAACCGATCGGCAGCGCGCAGCAGGCAAACAGGAGCACGCGATGGCAAACAGGAAACCGGCAGGGATGAAGTCCGCCGTCTACGGCGCGATCTGGAGCGGCCGCTTCGATGCCAGGACGGGCTCGAAAGCCGGCGTGATCAGGCTGCTGCGGCTGTTTCTGGTGCTCCTGCGCGACCTTGCCTACGGCCAGCTGACCTTGCGCGCGACCGGCCTCGTGTTTACCACGCTGCTGTCGCTGGTGCCGCTGCTCGCGCTCAGCTTTTCTGTGCTCAAGGCATTCGGGGTGTACAACCAGATCGATCCGATACTGCTTGAGTTCCTCGCCCCGCTGGGAGAGAAAAGCGCCGACGTGAGCAAGTGGATCGTCAAGTTCATCGAAAACCTCAACGTCAAAGTCCTCGGTTCCATCGGTCTGGCGCTGCTGATCTACACCGTGGTGTCGCTGATGCAGAAGATCGAGGAGTCGGTCAATTTCATCTGGCACGTGCCGCAATTGCGCAGCTTCGCGCGGCGTTTTTCCGGCTACCTGAGCGTGCTCCTGATCGGGCCGGTGCTGATATTTTCGCTCATCGGCATCACCGCCACCATCATGGCGACGCCGCAGGCGGGGCTGTTGCTCGCCATCGAACCCGTCGGCGGCGTGGTCTACGCCGTGGGCCAGACGATCCCGGTGTTTTTCGTCATTGGCGTGTTCGTGTTCGCCTATTACTTCGCCCCCAACACCAGGGTGCGGCTGAACGCCGCGTTGATCGGCGGTATCGTTGCCGGGGTGCTGTGGCAGGCGGCGAGCTGGGCCTTCGCCGAATTCGTCCGGACAGCGACCCAGTACGCCGCGATCTATTCGAGTTTCGCGATTTTCCTGCTGTTCTTGATCTGGCTCTATCTCAACTGGCTGATGCTGTTGCTCGGCGCGAGCATCGCGTTCTATCTCCAGCATCCGGAATACCTGGTGCTGGAGCAGGGCGAACCGCGGCTGAGCAACCGCATGCGCGAGCGCGTCGCGCTGATGCTGATGTATTTGATCGGCAGTACCTATCGGGACGGCGGAACGGCATGGACGTTTTCCGACCTGACGCAGCGGCTGGGCGTGCCCACCTACGCGCTGCAGATGGTGCTCGCCGCGCTCGAGCAGGGCGGCCTGCTGGTGCAGACCGGCGACGATCCGCCCGCCTATCTGCCCAGCCGCGACCTTGGGTCGATCGAGTTGAATGACCTGCTGCTGGTCCTGCGCACGGCCGGCGAAGAGCATTACCTCGGGCCACAGGCAGTGCCCGTGCCGGCGGAGATCGAATCGATCCTGGCCAGGGTGGACCTGGCGTTGGAGGAACAGGTGCGCGAGCTTACGCTCAGGGATCTGCTGACGCCGACCGCGCCCGACGCCACGCTCGGCTAATCCGTTTCGACAGTGCGGCGACCTCCGCCGGGGCATGGTCCCCATCCTGACCGGGCGCGGTGTCGCCGGCGCGGCGTTCAGCTGCGCAGGCGATTGGGCGCCTCTTCGCCCCGGCTGCTGACGCTGTACACTTTTTCCACCGGAAGCACCGCGACGATCCCGTTTCCCGGAGACTCCGAATGTGCCGCGTCCAGTATGGCAGCGACGACGGCATCAACCCGGTCCTGCTCCAGGTAAATTTCGATTTTCACCTGATCCACCAGCCAGTCCCGGGAAAACAGGTTCGGGGACGCACCAAAACCTCTGGCCCTGATTACGGTGAGGCCGTGCACGCCCATTTCCTGCAGCCTCTTTTCGACCGACTCCAATGCGTGGGTGCGGATGATGGCCACCACAAGTCTGAGTTCCATGCCTGCCTCCCCCTTAGGGTCTGTTAACATTTATCGCATGAGACGCGTTGCCTCCAAATGCGGATGACTGCAAGGCGCGCGACGCCCCGAAGGAAGTCCCCTTGGGGGACGAAGCCAAGGGTGGGCTCCCTTGGCGAGGAGCGCAACGCCGCAGGCGCCGCATTTGGAGGCAACCCGAAGGGACGGGGGATAATTTGGGACGCCGCGCGGCGTTGCTCGTCGCTTGTTTGGAATGACCAAACGGCACTCCTCGCGCCTTGCGCTGCATCCCAAATTACCCCCGTCGCGCTCATGTGCTAAATGTTAACAGACCCTAGGTCTTAAGCTGAAATGCCCCGCGCGTCTGCTCCGCCTGCGCCCTCATTTTGCTTTCGCACCGCGTATTCCTTCACCAGCCCATAGATTGCCGGAATCACGACCAGCGTCAGGATGGTCGATGAAATCATGCCCCCCACCATCGGCGTCGCGATCCGGCGCATGACTTCGGAGCCGGTGCCGCTGCCCCACATGATAGGCAACAGGCCGGCCATGATCGCCACCACGGTCATCATCTTCGGCCGCACGCGCTCCACCGCGCCTTCCATGATCGCCTCGTACAGGTCTGCCAGCGTGGGCTTGCCGCCTTGCGCCGCGCGCTGCGCCCGGATGGTCTCCCAGGCGTGATCGAGGTAAATCAGCATCACCACGCCGGTCTCGGCGGCCACGCCGGCGAGCGCGATAAAGCCCACCGCTACCGCCACGCTCATGTTGTATTCGAGCAGCCACATCAGCCACACCCCGCCCACCAGCGCGAACGGCACCGACAGCATTACGATGACGGTTTCGGTAAGCCGCCTGAAATTGAGGTAGAGCAGCACGAAAATGATCAGCAGCGTGAACGGCACGACGTACGCAAGCTTGGCCTTGGCCCGCTCCATGTACTCGAACTGGCCGCTCCAGGTGGCGTAGTAACCCGGCGGAAATTTCACCTGCTCGCGCACCGCCTTGCGCGCGTCATCAACATAGCCGCCAATGTCGCGATCGCGAATATCGACAAAAATATACGCGGTCAGCAGCGCGTTCTCGGTGCGGATCGCGGGGGGCGCCTGCATCAGGCTCACGCGCGCGATCTGGCCAAGAGGAATCATGCCGCCGCCCATGATCGGCACGAGGATCTGGGTGGCGATGGCCTGCGGGTTCTGCCGCAACTCGCGCGGATAGCGCACGCTGACGCCGAAACGCTCCAGCCCCTCCACCGTGGTGGTCACCATCTCCCCGCCCAGGGCGGTTCCGATCACGTCCAGCAGCTCGCCTACGTTCAAGCCGTAGCGCGCCAGTTCGACGCGATCGGGCTGGATGTCTAGGTAATAGCCGCCGGTGACGCGCTCGGCGTAGGCGCTGGTGGTGCCGGGAACGTTTTTCACCACCGACTCGATCGCTTTGGCCAGTTTTTCGATTTCGCTCAGGTCTTTGCCGAACACCTTGATGCCGATCGGGGTGCGGATGCCGGTCGCGAGCATGTCGATGCGCGCCTTGATCGGCATGGTCCAGGCGTTGGATACGCCGGGGATCTGTACCGCCTGGTCCATCTCCGCGATCAGCTTGTCCATGGTCATCCCCTTGCGCCATTCCTTCTCAGGCTTCAGGTTTATCACCGTCTCGAACATTTCCAGCGGCGCCGGATCGGTGGCGGTGGCGGCGCGCCCTGCCTTGCCGAATACCGATTCCACCTCGGGAAAGCTTTTCAATATCTTGTTCTGCGTCTGCATCAGTTCCGCCGCCTTGGTAACCGACAAGGACGGCAGCGTGGCCGGCATGTACAGCAGAGAACCTTCGTTCAGCACCGGCATGAACTCGGTCCCCAGTTTCATCGCAGGATAGGCCGAAGCGCCCAGCGCGACGATTGCGACGGCGATGGTGAGCTTCTTCCAGCGCATCACCCAGGCGATCACCGGCCGGTAGATCCAGATGAGAAAGCGGTTAACCGGGTTTTTCTTTTCCGGCATGATTTTGCCGCGGATGAACAGCAGCATCAGCACCGGCACCAGCGTAATCGACAGCAGCGCGGCGCCCGCCATGGCAAAGGTCTTGGTGTAGGCGAGCGGCGTGAACATCCTGCCTTCCTGGGCTTCCAGGGTAAATACCGGCAGGAAAGACACGGTGATGATCAGCAGGCTGAAAAACAGGGCCGGCCCGACTTCGCGACAGGAATCGATAATGAGCTGCAGACGGCGCGCGCCCGGCGGCGCGCGTTCAAGATGCTTGTGCGCATTCTCGATCATGACAATGGCCGCGTCCACCATCGCGCCGATGGCGATGGCGATGCCGCCCAGGCTCATGATGTTCGAGGTAAGCCCCATCATCTGCATCGCAATCATCGCAATCAGCACGCCGATCGGCAGCATGACTATGGCCACGAGCGCGCTGCGCACATGCATCAGAAACACGATGCAAACGAGGGCAACGATGAGACTTTCCTCGATCAGGGTGCGTTTCAGATTGTCGATGGCGCGATAAATCAGGTCCGAGCGGTCGTACACCGCCTGTATCGATACGCCCTGCGGCAGGCCGGAGGAGATTTCGGCGATCTTGGCTTTCACGTTGCCGATGACGTCGAGCGCGTTCTGGCCATAGCGCGCCATGGCGATGCCCGCGACCACCTCGCCTTCGCCGTTGAGCTCGGTCACGCCGCGGCGCTCATCCGGCACCAGTTCGACCCGCCCGATGTCGCGGATCAGCACCGGCGTGCCTTTGTCCGCCTTCAGTACCAGAGTCTCGATGTCGGACACGCCACGCAGATAGCCGCGGCCGCGCACCACGTATTCGGTCTCCGCCATCTCGAGCGCCCGGCCGCCGACGTCGCGGTTGCTCGCGCGGATCACTTCCACCACTTTCATCAGCGGAATGCCGAAGGCCTGGAGCTTGCGCGGCTCCACCGTGACCTGATAGGTCTGGACGAAACCGCCCACGCTCGCCACCTCCGCCACGCCCTGGGCCTTGGTCAGCTGGTAGCGTACGAACCAGTCCTGAATGGTGCGCAGCTCCGCCAGCGAGCGGTTGGCCGCGAGTACCACGTATTGGTACACCCAGCCCACGCCGCTGGCTGCCGGCCCCAGCGTCGGCGTGACGCCGCGCGGCATGCGCCCTGAGGCGAAGTTGAGATATTCCAGCACCCGCGTGCGCGCCCAGTAGATGTCGGTGCCGTCCTCGAAAATGACATAGATGAACGAGGCGCCGAACACCGACAGTCCGCGCACCACCCTCGACTTGGGCACCGACAGCATGGCCGTGCTCAAGGGATAGGTGATCTGGTCTTCCACTACCTGCGGCGCCTGGCCCGGGTACTCGGTGTAGATGATGACCTGCACGTCCGACAGATCCGGAATCGCATCCAGCGGCGTGCGCAGGACGGCAAAGACACCCGCGGCTACGACGAACAGCGCGCCCAGGAGCACGATAAAGACGTTGCGCGCCGACCATTCAATAATGCGTCCGAGCATGTCAGTGCCCCTAGCGCGCGGCGCCGGCTGGCTTTGCCCCGGCCGGCTGAACGCGAACAATGGTGTACTCGCCGCCCGCCTCGCCAGCCAGGTCGAACACGATTCTCTGGCCCGGTTTGAGCGCACGCAACAGCGCTGCATCCTTGACCTTGAAATCCATGGTCATCGCCGGCCACTTCAGGCTGGCGATCGGGCCGTGCGCGAGTGTTACGCTGGACTCGGCCGGAGCCACCGCTTCCACCGTGCCCTCGCCGCGATGTGTCGCAGGCGCCGCGCCGGCGGTGGGCGCAGCGGCAGTAATCTCGCCCTTGGCCTTTGCGCTATCAGCGCTCTGACCGAAGCCGCTGAATGCCGCTTTCAGGTTGCTCTCGGCGTCGATGAGGAAGTTCGCGCTGACCACCACGTTCTCGCCTGCTTTGACGCCCTCCAGAACTTCGACGTATCCGTCGCCGCGCTCTCCCAATTTGACCTGGCGCGGCTCGAACCGCCCTTCGCCGCGCTGCACCAGCACCAGTTGCCGCGTGCCGCTGTCCAGCACCGCTGAATCGGGCACGGTCAAAGAAGCCGGCTTGGCGTGGATGGAGCTGAACTCCGCCCGCGCGTGCATCGAGGGCTTGAGCAGAGCCTGCGGATTGGCGAGCTCAATCCGCGCTTTGGCAGTGCGGGTCTCGTTGTTGAAGGTCGGATAGATAAAAGTCAGCTTGCCGGCGAATACCTTTTCCGGATAGGCATCGACCTTGACCTGTACCGACTGCCCGACGCGCATGTGCGCGAGGTCGCGCTCGAACACCTCCGCCAGCAGCCACACCTGCGACAGGTCGGCGACCTGGTACAACATCTCCCCGGCCATGAAGCGCTTGCCCTGAATCGCGGATTTCTCCAGTACCACCCCGTTCGCGGGCGAGCGCAGCGTCAGGTACTGGACGGTCTTGCCATCCTGCGTCAGGCGCTGCAATTCGGTTTCCGAAATATCCCAGTTGCGCAAGCGCTGCAGGGCGCTGTCCACCAGTCGCTGCATGCTCTCCTGCACCTCCGCGCTGCCGCCCGCGAGCGTCTGCACGCCTCGCTTCGCGATCAGATATTCCTGCTGCGCCGCGACCAGGTCGGGACTGTAGACGTCCATCAGTGGCTCACCCGTTCTCACCGCCTGGCCGGTGGTATTGACGTAGAGCTTCTGGATCCAGCCGTCGAACTTCGGGGTAACGGTGTGCAGCAGGCGCTCGTTCGCCTGCACCGTCGCCACCGTCCTTACCGTGCTCCTGAGATCGCGCAATGCAGCCGCCTCGGTTTTCACGCCCAGCTTTTGCACCTTGTCCAGACTGAGCTTGACCAGCGGAGCGCCGGACGCAGGGCTCTCACCTTCATCCGCATAGACCGCGATGTAGTCCATGCCCATCTGGTCCTTTTTCGGCACCGGCGAGGTGTCCGGCAGGCCCATCGGGTTGCGGTAATACAGAATCCGCGGTTTTGCGGTGGCCGCCGGCGCCGCCGCTGGTGCGGTCGCTTGGACAGGATCGGCCGCGTTGCCGGCGGCAGCAGGTCCCGTGCCCGCGGTGGTCTGGTCCGCTGCGGCCCCGTGCTCGGCCGGCGTCGATCGGTTCGCGCCCCACCAATAACCGCCTGCGAGCGATGCAAGGACCAAAATCAGAGTCGATAAAATCCAGGCCATGTGTTTCATTATTTTTCCCTCGAAATTCTCTAGAACAACTGCTTGCCGGCCAGGAGTTCGATCTCGGCCAGCGCTTTGTTGAAATTGACCAGCTCCCTGGCGCGGTTGATCTCGTAGCTGAACAAGGTCATCTGGCTATCGAGCAGCATCAGCAAATCGACGCGGCTGACCTGGTAGGCTGCGAGGGTTGCCTCGACCGCGAGCCGCGCCTGCGGCAGGATGGCGGTCTCGTATAAGTGCACCGACTTGCGGCTTTGCTCGATGATCGCGACCTGTTGCCGCAGCTTGGCCAGCACTTCGTTTTGCTGCGCCTGCAGCATTTCCAGCGCCTGCTCGCGCATCGCCCGCGCCTCGGCGATACGCGGCTCTATCTTGTCCTGGCGCCACAGCGGAAGATTCATCGCCACGGTAAAGCTCACCACGTCTTCGCGCGGCATGTTGGCCACATCTCGTTCCCGCTGGCCGTAGGAAAACCGCAGGTCGAAGTCCGGCTGGGCTTCCTTGCGCGCGAGGTCTAGCGCTTTCGTGCCGCGCTCGATCACGCTTTGCAGGCCCAGCAACTGCGGCCGATCGCGCAGCGCCGCCTGTTGCAGCGCTTCGAGGTCGAACGCGGCCTCACGCAGGCTCGGCAGCTTCACCGCGATGGGCGCGGCGTTTGCGCGCCGGCCGAGCAGGCGCGCGAGTTCGGCTTCGGTCACCGGGCGTTCACGCTCCATGCGCAGCAATTCCTCGCTCATGCGGCCAAGCTGGGTCTGCGCCTTCAGCACCTCGGCCTGCGCCGCCTGACCGACGGCGTAACGGCTCTCGGCGATACGCAGGAACTGCTGCAGAATCTGACGATTGCTTTGCAGCAGCCGGACGGTCTCGTCGGTCAAGGCGAGGTCGAAGTAAGCGAGTTTCACTTCGCGCACAATGCGGTTGGCGGTCTCGCGCAAACCGTAGCCGGCGCTTTCCGCGTCTTTTGCCGCCACCTGCTCGCGCAACGCGCGCTTGCCCGGGTAGGGCAGTTTCTGCGACAGGCCGAGCATTTTCATGGTCATGTCTTCGCGGTTGAGCCGCCAGGGCTGGATCGGCACGTTGAGCAGCCCCGCTTCAAGCATTGGGTCGTCAAGCGCACCTGCCGGGCGCACGCGCTCGCCGGCGGCCTCGGTCTCTTTCGCCGCCGCGCGCAACTCGGGGTTATTCTGCAGCGCCTCGGCGACCAGCGCACCGAGCGCGGACGCGGCGGCCGGCGCAGGCGCGGCGGCGTTCTGCGCGAACGCCGGCGTCGCCAGCATGGCACCCATCAGCGAAGCGGCGAATACAGTACTGCGCATCTGAATCTCCTTTCTACAATCTCTCGAAAACGATCACCCGGAAAACGGGAATTGCCGTGCAGTGCTGGCGGCAGACGCCCGCCTTGACGGACAGCGCCGGACACGCGCGCAAGCATAATGCACCTGCGCTTCGAACCGCAGAAAGAATCAGATCAGGAGACGGGAATTGCGCAGATAGACCGCGACAGGCGGCGGCGCGGCTGGATGAGCCGGCGGCACAGAAAGTACCGGCGGCGCAGGGACCGGGTGAAACGAAGTGGAAACATACAGCGCCGATGGGCTCAGGTTGCCGCCGATCGGAGCGGAAAGTCTTGCGGCCGACGCCGGGGCCGGCTCGTCAACAACGAGGCAAGCCGCGGTTTTGTAGCTGTCGCCGGCATCGGTCGCCTTGCCGGCGGTATTGTCGCAGTCGGCGGTGAGCGCCAGTTCATGCGCGGCGGCCTCCACCTCGTCGCAGTGCAGCAGGGCCGTGCTCAGCCACATGCCGAGCCAGACGAATACCAGCCTGTGCGCCCAGCGTTTCGCTGAACGCGCGGACATCAGGCCGAAACGCTGCGCCGCTGAATGAGGGCTTGGTGACATGTACATGGCGCTCGAAATATACCCGGGCCGGTGCGGCCAATCTTGATCCAGATCAACGGTCGGATGTGCGTACGCCGCAGGCGAAGCACGGCCGAGCGCCTACTTCAGCTTCTCCAGGCGCGTGAGCGTGAATACGCCGCCGACCGAGTCCAAATCGAACCTGATCTTGTCGCCGGGTTTCAACTGGTCGA
>Ga0156177_1138_pt1 | contig 13107 bp, 13 predicted proteins | sample RifCSPlowO2_12_FD_107830 | JGI IMG/M metagenome (GOLD analysis project Ga0156177, IMG submission 107830) | Betaproteobacteria bacterium RIFCSPLOWO2_12_FULL_64_23
CCAGAATGCCGACCAGAAGCCGCCGACGCGGAAACCTTCCACGAACGAGGCCACGAACCAGAACAACAGCCCGTTGATCACCAGGGTGAACAGTCCGAGGGTGAGGATGGTGATGGGCAGGGTGACGAGCAACAGCAGCGGCCGGATCAGGGTATTGACCAGGCCCAGCAGCAACGCCGTGAGCAGCGCAATATAGAAGCTGTCGATGCTGACCGAAGGCAGCACATAGGGCACCGCCAGCAGCGACAGCGCGTTGATCAGCCAGACGAGCAGGAGCCGCATCCGCGCCTAGCGCCGCTCGCGGCCCAGGGTGTAGAACTCGTCGTTGGGCCGCATGTCGATCAGGTTGGCCATGCGGTTCGAGAGGGCGAAGAACGCGGCGACGGCGCCGATGTCCCAGATGTCCTCGTCGGAAAAGCCCTGAGCGCGCAGCGCCTCGAAGTCCGCCTCGCCTATGGTCCAGGGCTCGAGCGCGGTCTTCAGCGCGAAGTCGAGCATGGCGCGTTGTTTCGGCGTGATGTCGGCCTTGCGGTAGTTGACTGCCACCTGGTCGGCGACGAGCGGGTTCTTCGCGCGGATGCGCAGGATCGCGCCATGCGCGACCACGCAGTACTGGCACTGGTTGGCGCCGGAGGTGGCGACCACGATCATTTCGCGCTCCGCCTTGGTCAGGCCGCTAGGCTTTTCCATCAGCGCGTCGTGGTAGGCGAAGAAAGCGCGGAACTCGCCCGGGCGGTGCGCGAGCGTGAGAAACACGTTCGGCACGAAACCGGACTTCTCCTGCACCGCGGCGATGCGCTCGCGCATGTCCTGCGGCAGGTCTTCGAGCTTGGGTACGGGGTAACGGCTGATGGCGGTCATGCTTGGCTCCTGGTTGTGCCGTGCGCACTGCGGCGGGCCCGAAAAAAGCCGCAACGCCCGGATTGCGGCAGAAACATTCGCAGACAGGCCGTGCGCTGGCGTATCAGCGCAAATGCTAGCCCAGGCCGGCGCAGCGCGCTTGATTTAGATCAACGCTGCCTCCGCACGCGCGCTGGCGCCGGGCCGCGCAAATGGCGACAATAGGGCGCGCTTCGCCAATCCGTTGACTCGATGCAGGAGAAATCATGGCCCACCCGCTGGCTGGCAAACCGGCCCCTGCCGACGCGCTGGTGAACCTGCCGGCGCTACTGCGCGCCTATCACGACGCGCCCGACGCGAACGATCCCGGGCAGCGCGTGGCATTCGGCACCAGCGGTCATCGCGGCAGCGCGTTCAACCGCAGCTTCAACGAAGCCCATATTCTCGCCATCGTGCAGGCGGTGTGCGAATACCGCGCGCAGAACGCGATCGCGGGCCCGCTCTATCTCGGCATGGACACGCATGCGCTGTCCGCCCCGGCGCAGCGCAGCGCGCTGGAAGTGCTCGCGGCCAACCGCGTGCAGACGCGCATCCAGCGCGACGCGGGCTATACGCCGACGCCGGTGGTGTCGCGCGCGATCCTCGCACACAACCGCGCGCGCGGCGCCGCGCGCGCGGACGGCCTGGTGATCACGCCCTCGCACAACCCGCCCGCGGACGGCGGCATCAAATACAACCCGCCCAACGGCGGCCCCGCGGACACCGACGTTACCGGCTGGATCGAACAGCGCGCCAACGGCCTGCTCGCGCAGGGCAACCGCGAAGTGCAGCGCCTGCCCTATGCGCAGGCGCTGGCCGCCGCCAGCACGCACGCGGAGGACTTCGCCGCGCCCTACATCGCGGACCTGGACAATGTGATCGACATGGAGGCGATCCGGGCGGCGAAGCTCAAAATCGGCGTCGACCCCCTCGGCGGCGCAGCGGTGGATTACTGGAAGCCGATCGCGGCGCATTACGGCCTGGACATCGAGGTCGTCAATCCCCGGGTCGATCCCGCCTTCGGCTTCATGACGCTGGACCATGACGGCAAGATCCGCATGGACTGCTCCAGCCCCTACGCCATGGCGAGCCTGGTCGGGCTGAAACAGCGCTTCGACATCGCCTGGGGCAACGATGCCGACGCCGACCGCCACGGCATCGTCACGCCCTCGGCGGGGCTGATGAACCCCAACCATTACCTCGCGCTGGCGATCCATTATTTGCTCACCCATCGGCCGCAGTGGCCGGCGACGGCCGCGGTGGGCAAGACCCTGGTGTCGAGCGCGCTGATCGATCGCGTGGTCGCCGGCCTGGGCCGCCGCCTGGTCGAAACGCCGGTGGGCTTCAAGTGGTTTTCGCCGGGGCTCCTGGACGGCGGATTCTGCTTCGGCGGCGAGGAAAGCGCGGGCGCGAGTTTTCTGCGCCGCGACGGCTCGGTCTGGACCACCGACAAGGACGGCATCATCCTCGGCCTGCTGGCCGCCGAAATCACGGCCAGCACCGGCAAGGACCCGGGGCGCTATTACCAGGACCTCGCGGCGCAATACGGCAGAGCGCATTACGTGCGCGTGGACGCGCCGGCCACGCCGGCGCAAAAAGCCGCGTTCAAGCGCTTGAGCGGCGACAGCGTCCGGGCGGCCCAACTGGCCGGCGACGCCATCACGGCCAAGCTCACGCGCGCGCCCGGCAACGATGCGCCCATCGGCGGCCTCAAGGTGACCACGGCCGCGGGCTGGTTCGCCGCGCGGCCCTCGGGCACCGAGGACATCTACAAGCTGTATGCGGAGAGCTTCAAGAGCGCCGAACATCTGGCGCAGATCGTGCGCGAGGCGCAGGAAATCGTGCGCGCGGCGCTGCGCGATTGAGCTTGCGCAGCGGGCGACACCAACGACCTGCCTTGATGTACCTGCCCAGGCAATCGGGCTAGAATGTCGGCTGCCTGATCGTTGTCCTGTCGCGCTGTGTCGCTGCCTCACACCAAACATCCTGAAAATCCAGAACGTCCTGCCCCCAGACTGCGCTACGGCGAGTTCCTGAGCGCGGTGCGCGTCAAGCAGCGCCTGGTAAGCTACAACGATGTGCATGCCGAAGTGCCGCGTCATGGAAGGGCGCCGAGACTGCGACTCCTCGACGTGCACCGCCTGCTCACGCCTTATGTCAGCGTGCGCTTCCTCGAACAGGCGCGCGCGGTGGTGCCGCTGGCGCTGTTCCTTGCACTGTTCCAGATCGCCGCACTGCGCACTTCGGTAATTCAGGGAGAGGAGATCGCGTTCGGCATGCTCGCGGTAATGCTCGGACTGATGATGTTCATGGACGGCGTCAAGTACGGGCTGATGCCGTTCTCCGAAAACATCGGCTTCAAGCTGCCCGACCGCTCGCCAACAATAGTTGTGCTCGCATTCGCATTCCTGCTCGGCGGGATCGCCACTTTCGCCGAGCCGGCGATCGGCGTCCTGCGCGCCGCGGGCGCCGGGCTGGACCCGGCACGCACGCCCTGGCTGCACCTGCTGCTCACGCGTTACCCCGATCGCCTGGTACTTGCCGTCGGCGCCGGCGTCGGCGCCGCCGTGGTGCTGGGCATGCTGCGCTTCATTTTCGCCTGGCGCATGAAGACGCTGGTGATTGCCGTGCTGCTGCCCTGCCTCGCCGCTTCCGTCTACGCCGGGCTCGATCCGCGTCTGGCGCCCATTCTGGGGCTGGCCTGGGACTGCGGCGCCATCACCACCGGACCGGTGACGGTGCCGCTGGTGCTCGCTCTGGGGATCGGGGTCTCTGCCGCTGCGGGCCGGCAGGACAACCCTCTCTCCGGTTTCGGTATCGTCACGCTTGCCTCGCTGTTCCCGGCCATGGCAGTGATCCTGGTCGCCGCCGGCTTGGTGGCGGAAGTGCCCGATCCGGCGGCCCTGCCGGCGCTCGTTGGCGCGGGGGGCACCCGAGCATGGTGGGACGAAACCCCGGTGGCCGAGTTGTTGGCGTCCGTTCGGGCGATTGCTCCTCTTATCCTGCTTCTGTGGCTGGCCCAACGCTTCGTACTCGGAGAAAAACTTGCCCATCGCCAGCTTATCGTCTATGGCGTCGTGGTGGCCGTGCTCGGCATGACCTTGTTCAACGTCGGTCTGACCATAGGCCTCATCCCGCTCGGTGACCAAGCCGGCAACGTCGTGCCTTCGGCTTTTCATGCCGTTAGCGGCGGCGAGCCGCTCTATCCCTATCCCTTCGGCGTGGCCCTGACCCTGCTCTTTGCCGCCACCATCGGATACGGCGCCACGGTCGCGGAGCCCGCGCTCAACGCCATGGGCGTGACAGTGGAAAACCTCACCGACGGCGCCTTCCCGCGTCGGCTGCTGATCCGCTCCGTCGCAGTCGGCGTCGCCTTGGGCACGGCTCTGGGTGTGGCCAAGATTATTTTCCAGTGGCCCATGCTGCCGCTGCTGCTCGGTGCCTACGCCGTGGCGCTCGTATGTACGGTGCTGTCGGTTGAGGAATACGTGAGTCTGGCCTGGGACAGCGCGGGTGTCACCACGGGCCCGGTGACGGTGCCGCTGGTGTTCGCCCTCGGTCTCGGACTGAGCAAGGCAGTCGGTGCCGCGGAGGGTTTCGGCATCCTGGCCATGGCCTCGGCCGGACCGATCATCAGCGTGCTGGCGGTGGGACTGTGGATTCGCCGCCGAAGCGCCGGCGAAAGTTGAAATCGAAGGAAAAGGAGGCAGCCTGAATGATGAAACGACGCGACGAGATCGTGGTACTGACCGATGCAGTACTGATCACCTGCATTGTCCAGCGCGGTTCAGCCGACGCAGTGGTCGACGCCGCCACGGAAGCCGGGGCGCAGGGCGCCACCATCTTCTATGCGCGCGGAACCGGCGTACGACAAAAGCACCTCGGTGTGCTCGGCATCACGGTCAATGCAGAAAAAGAAGTGCTCTACATTGTCGCCCCCGGCGACCATGCCGATCACATATTCGAACGTGTCTACGTCGCCGCCAAACTCGAGACGCCGGGAATGGGCATGATTTACATGATGCCGCTGGAGAAAATGGCAACTTACGTTCCTCCCGAGGTCGCGGCGCGCTTTGGTCATCATTCCAGCCATCATGGATGAGGCGGCGCGCTCCATTGCAGCACTGCCCGTTCGCGGCGAGTATCGGGTGCTCACCTGCATCATGCCCGCCGGCCGTGGCACAGAGGTGCTCGAAGCCCTGCGCCGCGAAACCGGCGTGATCAGCGCATTCGCCCACCATGCGCGCGGTATTGGCACTCACAACCTGCGCCACCGCGTCTATTCCGACGAAAAACAAATCCTCTCCGTGCTGGTCGATGCCGAACGCGGCGATGACGTGTTCCACTTCCTTTATTACAGCGCCGGGCTCGACACACCCCACGCGGGAATGATCATGATGGGCCGCGCCTTCCGCGGCGCCGGCGTCGTTCCGCCGACCGAAACGCAGGGGGTAACGTCGTAAGTGCCAGATGGGAAGTGGCGCGCCCGACAGGAGTCGAACCTGTGACCTTTGGTTTCGGAATTGCAGATGTAAAGGGCGCTGGTAGTTAAATCAACACCCTGCGAGGCCCGCCAATTCGATTTGATGTCTAGGTTAGCGTCAAAAAGTCTCAAAATGGTATCACACAGCTACGAAATGGCTACGCTGTTCAAGACACGATGGTACAGGAAGGGCTCGAAGATCGTGGTTGACGCATGCCGGTATTTCCGCCAACGTTTGAAGTACATGAAGCACGTCTTTCTTACTGGTGCTTTATGCATTTGACACCATATGTCATTAAAGGCATACTTATACCATGATGTGGGCTGTGCTGCTGCATGACGCTTTCGATGCCGAATTGAACGATCTGCCGGAAGCGGTGCAGGACGAAGTATTGGCTCACATGGGGCTGCTGAAGCAATTCGGGCCGGCATTGGGTCGGCCGCGCGTGGATACGCTGAAAGGATCGCGTCACGCGAACATGAAGGAATTGCGGTTCGACGCTGCGGACGGCGTGTGGCGCGTCGCCTTCGCCTTCGACCCCAAGCGGCAGGCAATTCTGCTGGTGGGCGGCGATAAATCGGGCGGCAGCGAAAAGCGGTTTTATCGCCAGCTCATCAAGAAAGCGGATGCGCGCTTCGATGAGCATGTAACGCGGATCGAAAAGGATAGGAGAAAGAGCGATGGCTAAAACATTGGAACAGAAGATGGCGGCTCTGAGCCCGGCGCGGCGCAAGAAGGTGGAAGCGCGCGCGGCTGAGCTCATTGAAGATGAAAAATCACTTTGCGACCTGCGGCGCGCCCTGGCGCTGACACAGGAGAAGATGGCCGAGGAACTCGGGATCGGGCAGGACGGTATCTCGCGCCTTGAGAAGCGCAGCGATTTGCTTATCTCAACGCTGCGCGGGTATATCGAGGCGATGGGAGGGAAGTTGCGTCTCGTGGCGGAATTTCCCAATCGCGCGCCGGTGATGCTGAGTGGATTGACGGCCGTAGAGGCCGGGGTACTGGCGGGTACGCGCGGCAAGGGCGAGAAATTAGGCCGCAAGGGCAGGACGACGTAGTGGCGCCTACCTGTTGCTGGGCGAGAAGCCTATTACAATGCCCTAAGATAATCAATCCGATAGACGCACTAGAGCAGAAATCCACAGGCCCCTCCCGCTGACGGCCTCTCTATAGCCAAGGCAGCGGGAGGGGGGATCGAGGATTTCCGCTGGCACGATCTGCGGCATACGTGGGCGAGCTGGCATGTGCAGTCCGGAACCCCCTTGCACGTACTGCAAGAGCTTGGCGGTTGGGAGAGTGCGGAGATGGTGCGCCGGTATGCTCATTTATCGAGCGAGCATTTGGCGCCTTACGTCGAACGATTCTCGCCGCTTCGTGTTGTGACGCGCGACGGAGCTACGAATTGGCTACGCTCGGTTGAAGCAACGAAGAGCGCAGCGTCGTAAGTCTCTGATAAAAATGGCGCGCCCGACAGGAGTCGAACCTGTGACCTTTGGTTTCGGAAACCAACACTCTATCCAGCTGAGCTACGGGCGCGTGACCCAAAGTATACCGGCTTTTGCCCTGCATCTCCATGCGGTGACGCTTTCAAACAGAGGGGATTTGCGACTATAATGCACGTGTTTGCAACGACTTAGAGACCGTTTCAGCATTGCCGAAACAGCCGCCGAATCAGGCGAGCATGAGGGGACGTGTCCCCGCATTGCGACAGACGCTTAGCCGCGAAGGAAGCTAATGAGCCAGAATGAGCATGATGCGGGGCACGAAAGCCCGATCAAGACGCCCAAGCAACTGATCATCGTGATCGCGTTCGCGTTCCTGGTGCCGATCCTGATCATTACGCTCCTGTCGCAGTTTGTGGCCAATATCCGCGGCGTCAACATGGACAGCCCGGCAATGTCGCCCGACGCCGTGACCAAGCGCCTGAAGCCGGTGGGCGACCTGGCGTTCGCCGATGCCGGCGGCGGCGCGACAGCGGCGCCCCGAAGCGGCGAGGACGTCTACAAGACGGTATGCAGCGCCTGTCATGCGGGCGGCGCAGCCGGCGCGCCCAAATTCGCCGACAAGGGCGGCTGGGCGTCGCGGCTGAAAGAAGGCCAGAAAATGCTGGTGGGGGCGGCAATCAAGGGTGAGGGTGCGATGCCCCCGCGCGGCGGCGGCGCGGACTTGAGCGACCTCGAGGTGGAGCGCGCGGTGGTCTACATGGCCAATAGCGCCGGAGCCAAGTTCAAGGAACCCGCGGCGCCCGCGCCGGCGAACGCGGCAGCCGCCGCTCCGGCGCAGGACAAGGCCGCAGCAGGCAAGGCCGACGGCAAGAAGATCTACGAAACCACCTGCGCCGCCTGTCACGCCGCCGGCGTGGCCGGTGCACCGAAGCTGGGCGACAAGGCCGCCTGGGTGCCGCGCCTCAGGACCGGCATGAATGCGCTCTACGCCAACGCGCTCAAGGGCAAGGGCGCAATGCCCGCCAGGGGCGGCAATGCCGCGCTCGCCGACGCGCAGGTCAAGGCGGCGGTCGATTACCTCGCGGCCCTGGCCAGGTAGCGGCTGGCTCCGCGCACTGCGCTCGGCACTATGAGAATTGCGATCATTCTCGATCCGCTGGACCGCATCAAGACCTACAAGGACACGACCTACGCGATGATGGCGGAGGCGGCCGGGCGCGGCCACGAGTTGCACGTGCTGATGCAGGACGGCGTGATGTGGAAACACGGCCGCGTAATCGGCGAGTCCAGCCGCCTCGAGCTGACCGGCGACAAGGAGCGCTGGTACCGCACCGATCTGCCGCGCGAAGACGCGCTCGCGGACTTCGACGCGGTGCTGATGCGCAAGGACCCGCCGTTCGACATGGAGTACGTCACCGCCACCTGGCTGCTGGAGCTGGCCGGACGCGAGGGCGCCAAGGTGTTCAACGATCCGCGCGCGCTGCGCGACCACAGCGAGAAACTGGCGATCGCGGAATTCCCGCGCTTCACCGCCCCTACGCTGGTGACGCGGATGCAAAAGCAGATCCACGATTTCATCGACGAGCACGCCGACGTAGTGGTGAAGCCGCTGGACGGCATGGGCGGGGCGCAGGTGTTTCGCGTCACCGACGCCGACCCCAACCGCTACGTCATCGTCGAGACGCTCACCTGGAACGGCGCGCGCTCGATCATGGCGCAGCGCTACATCCCGGAAATACGCGAGGGCGACAAGCGCATTCTGTTGATCGCGGGCGAGCCGGTACCCTACAGCCTCGCACGCATCCCCAAGGCGGGCGAGACGCGCGGAAATCTGGCCGCCGGCGGCAGTGGCGTAGCGCAGCCGCTGTCGGCGCGCGACCTGGAGATTGCCGGCGCGCTCGGCCCGGAATTGGCGCGGCGCGGACTGCTGCTGGTGGGCCTGGACGTGATCGGTGATTACCTCACCGAAGTCAACGTCACCAGCCCGACCTGCTTTCGGGAAATCCATGAGCAGACCGGCTGCAACGTCGCCGGGCTGTTCATCGACGCGCTGGAGAAAGCATGCGCCGCCTGAGGCGCCGGCTGGCCGCACCAATCACCTAATTCAAGAGCAAATGCCATGGTCGGAATCCTGATTGTTGCCCACGGGGCATTCGGCGAAGCCCTGATCCATTGCGCGAGCCACGTGCTGGGCGAGCGCCCGCCGCAGGTGCTTCAGCTCGGCGTCACCATGGACGACGATCCGGAGGCCATCCTGCCGCAAGCCGAGGAGTTGGTGAAGCAGCTCGACCAGGGCCAGGGCGTGCTGGTGTTCGGCGACATCCTCGGCGCCACGCCCTGCAATGTCGCCACGCGCCTGCTCGTGCCGGGCAGGGTCGAAGGCATTTCCGGGGTCAACCTGCCGATGCTGATCCGCGCCCTGACCTATCGCGAGGAAGCGCTCGCCAGCGTGACGGAGAAGGCCCTCAGCGGCGGGGTGGCGGGCGTGGTCCACTTGAATACCGACGCCTGCAATGCTGTACACCGAGGCTGAGATCGTCAACAAGCTCGGGCTGCACGCGCGCGCGGCGGCCAAGCTGACCCAGCTCGCGAGCGGGTTTCAGAGCGATATCTGGCTCACGCGCAACGGCCGCCGCGTCAATGCCAAGAGCATCATGGGCGTGATGATGCTCGCCGCCGGCAAGGGCGCGAGAATCGGCATCGAGACCGACGGCAGGGACGCCGACGCGGCGTTGCAGGCGATCATGCGGTTGATCGTCGAGAAATTCGGGGAAAACGAATGAGCTTCACCCTCCACGGCGCAGGCGTAGGCGGCGGCATCGCGATCGGCCAAGCGCACCTGATTTCCAGCGCGCGGCTGGAGGTGGCGCATTACGCGATCGCGCCGGAATATGTGGAGCCGGAGGTGATGCGCTTCTCGGTGGCGGTGGACAGGGTGCGCGCCGAGCTGCAGGAGCTGCGCCGCAGCGTGCCCGCCAGCGCGCCGGCCGAGCTCGGCGCCTTCCTCGGCCTGCACCTGATGATCCTCGATGACGCGACCCTGTCGCAGGTGCCGCGCGAGCTGATCCGCAGCCAGCGCTGCAACGCCGAATGGGCTCTGGTGTCGCAGATGGACCAGCTGGTGGCGCAATTCGACCAGATCGAGGACCCCTACCTGCGCGAAAGAAAAGCCGACGTGGTGCAGGTGGTGGAGCGCGTGCTCAAGGCGATGCAGGAGCAACCGGGGCGCGCCGGCGCCGCGCCCGCGCACGAGGAAAGCCTGATCGTGGTGGCGCATGACCTGTCGCCGGCGGACATGATCCTGTTCAGGCAGCACCAATACGCCGGCTTCGTCACCGACCTGGGCGGCGTGACCTCGCACACCGCCATCCTCGCGCGCAGCCTCGACATCCCGGCCATCGTCGGCGCGCACACGGCGCGGCGGATGGTGCACGAAGGCGAGCTGGTGATCGTCGACGGCGTGCACGGCGTGCTGATCGTCGATCCGGATGAGCTGGTGCTCGCGCAATACCGGCAGCGCCAGCGCGAGCTCGAGTTGCGGCGGCAGAAGCTCAAGCGCATCCGCAGCACGCCCGCCACGACCTTGGACGGCACCGCGGTGGAACTGCACGCCAACATCGAGCTGCCGCAGGACATCGAGCAGGTGCGCAAATCCGGCGCCACCGGCGTCGGCCTGTTCCGCAGCGAGTTCCTGTTTCTCAATCGCGACGATCTGCCCGGCGAGGACGAGCAATTCGAGGCCTACCGGCTGGTGGCGCGGGCCATGGACGGGATGCCGGTGACCATACGCACGCTCGACCTGGGCGCGGACAAGACCGTCAACAGCAGCGCCAGGGGCGGGCCCAATCCGGCCATGGGCTTGCGCGCGATCCGGCTTTGCCTGGCGGAGCCGCAGATGTTCCTGACGCAGCTGCGCGCGATCCTGCGCGCTTCGCATTACGGCAAGATCCGGCTGCTGATTCCGATGCTCGCGCACGCGCACGAGATCGAACAGGCGCTGGCCATGATCGCCCAAGCCAAGCAGTTTCTGGACGAGCAGCGCCTGCCCTATGACCGCGGCGTCCAGGTTGGTGGCATGATCGAGGTGCCGGCGGCGGCACTCTCCCTCGGCGTGTTCGTGCGCGAACTCGATTTTCTGTCCATCGGCACCAACGACCTGATCCAGTACACGCTCGCCATCGACCGCACCGACGACAACGTGTCGCACCTGTACAACCCGCTGCATCCGGCGGTGCTGCATCTGATCGCGCGCACGATCAAGACCGGCGCCCGCATGCAGGTGCCGGTGGCGGTGTGCGGCGAAATGGCCGGCGACGTGACGCTGACGCGGCTGTTGCTCGGCTTCGGGCTGCGCCAGTTCTCCATGCACCCGGCGAACCTGCTCGCGATCAAGCAGCAGGTGCTCAAGAGCGACCTCGGCGATCTGACGCAGCTGGCCAACAGGATCCTGCGCGCCGACGACCCGGAAAAAGCAAAGCGGCTGCTGCAGAAGCTCAACGCCTGAGGCGCGCGCGCCCAAAGCAGGCAAAGCGCCGGCGACAGCCGGCGACTGCCGATTGACAGGCCCCTGGCGCGCGCGTATCTTTCACCCCAGCGCCGATTTGATGGTCAGCTTGCGGGCGCCGCCGGTCATGCACGTGACCGCGTGAAAAACAAATGCGGCTAAAGCGCGGGAAACCCGTTTAGCGAGCAAGCTGAACGGGTTTTTTGTTTTTTGCACGAGGCAATATGAGTGAACCGCGCTCGGTCGGCGCAGTCCGGCCGCAGACCATGCACTTCGACACGCCGCTCGCATGCAGAAGCGGCGCGGTGCTGGACGCCTACGACCTGATGTACGAAACCTATGGCACGCTGAACGCCGCCGGATCCAACGCGGTGCTGGTCTGCCACGCGCTCAACGCTTCGCACCACGTCGCCGGCTATTACGCGGCAGACCCGAAGAACGTCGGCTGGTGGGACAACATGATCGGCCCGGGCAAGCCCGTGGACACGGACGAGTTCTTTGTCATCGGGGTCAACAACCTCGGCGGCTGCTTCGGCTCCACCGGCCCGGCGTTTATCGACCTTAAGACCGGCAGACCTTACGGCTCGAGCTTCCCCATGGTCACGGTCGAGGACTGGGTAGAGACGCAGGCGCGGCTCGCCGACCGGCTCGGCATCGGGCGCTTCGCCGCAGTGATGGGCGGCAGCCTCGGCGCGATGCAGGCGCTGCAGTGGGCGATCGCCTATCCGCAGCGGATCGCGAACGCCATCGTCGTCGCCGCCGCGCCCAAGCTGTCGGCGCAGAACATCGCCTTCAACGAGGTGGCGCGCCAGGCGATCACCACCGATCCGGATTTCCACGGCGGCGACTTCTACGCCTACAACGTGGTGCCGCGCCGCGGGCTGCGCCTGGCGCGCATGATCGGCCACATCACTTACCTGTCGGACGACGCGATGATGGAAAAATTCGGCCGCAGCCTGCGCTCGGGCGCGATCAACTTCCATTTCGACGTCGACTTCGAGGTGGAGTCCTATCTGCGCCACCAGGGCGACAAGTTCTCCGAATACTTCGACGCCAATACCTATCTGCTGATCACCCGCGCGCTGGACTATTTCGATCCGGCCGGCGCCTGCGACGGCGACCTCGCCAAGGCGCTCGCGCCGGCGAAGGCGCGTTTCCTCGTGGCTTCGTTCACTTCGGACTGGCGCTTCGCGCCGGCGCGCTCGCGCGAGATCGTCAAGGCCCTGCTCGACAACCGCGCCGACGTCTGCTACGCCGAAATCGATGCGTCGCACGGGCACGACGCCTTCCTGCTCGACGATGTGCGCTACCACGCGCTGGTGCGGGCGTATTTCGAAAATGTAGCCAGCGAGTGCGGCGCGCTCGAAGGCCAGATCGAAGCAACGCGATGAACGCTTCCCTCGCCCTGCCCGAGCTCGCCGGCCGCGCCGACCTCGACGCCATCGCCGCCTGGGTGCCGCCAGGCGCGAGCGTGCTCGACCTCGGCTGCGGCGAAGGCCTGCTGCTCAAATACCTGAATCAGAGCCGCGAGGTGCGCGGCTATGGCATCGAAATCAGCGACGCCAATGTGCTGGCCTGCGTGAAGAACTCGGTCAATGTGATCCAGAGCGACCTCGAGGCGGGCCTGGCGGGTTTCGACGCCGGGTCGTTCGACTACGTCATCCTGTCGCAGACGCTGCAGGCCATGCACCATACCGAGGAAATCATCATGGAGATGCTGCGCGTCGGGCGCCAGGGCATCGTCTCCTTCCCCAATTTCGGCTACTGGCCGCAACGCCTGCAGATCATGCGC
>Ga0156177_1053_pt1 | contig 13032 bp, 15 predicted proteins | sample RifCSPlowO2_12_FD_107830 | JGI IMG/M metagenome (GOLD analysis project Ga0156177, IMG submission 107830) | Betaproteobacteria bacterium RIFCSPLOWO2_12_FULL_64_23
CGCCGGCAGCATGTACATGGGGATCTGCGCCATGGCGAAAAACACGATGACGTCGAAATCGGCCTTGTCGGCGAGCGCCACCAATACCAGGCCCATGTTGCAGTTGCCGGTCATCAGGCCGACGGTGATGGCGGAGCGCATGCCGAGCCTGAGCGCGGCCAGCGTGCCCAGGCACTGCAGCGCGATGTTGGCGCAGAAGGCGGCCAACGTGACCAGCAGCACGTAGCCGGGCCGCGCGAGCGCCACCGCGGTGACGCCGTCCATGATCGCAAGGGCGAACATCACCAGCGTCGCCACCGAGACGCCGTCGAGCATGCGCGCATTGGCTTCCAGTTCTTGCCGCGGCACCAGGCGCCGCAGCGCGAGCGCCGCGGCAAAGGCGCCGCCCACCATCAGCCCGAGGCGCAGCATGAACGTGGGAAGATCGATGTCGATCTCGAGGCCAAGCAGCCACAACGCCACCGTCGGCAGCGAGAACGGCATCAACGCGGTGGTGATGACGATCACGACCACCGCGAGCGCGGCGTCCAGTCCGAGGATCAGACTGATCGCCGCGGCGGACACGATGGGCGAAGCCGCCGCCATCAGCGTCAGCCCCTGCACCAGGGCCGGCGGCAGGTTGAGGACCTGGAGCACCAGCCACATCAGCAGCGGCGAGGCGAGCAACAGCCCGGCGCTGATCGACGCCACCAGGCCGGGGCGCCGCGCGTACGCCGCGAGCGCGTCCCAGTCGAGCCGCAACAGCGCGATCACCAGCGGAATCAGCAGGCCGGGGATCAGCAGCGGGCGGGCGAGCGCGGCGAGCGGCGGCGCGGCGAGGCCGAGCAGCACCCCGCCGGCCAGGAACAGCGCGGCGTGCTGCCCGAGAACATCGAAAGCGCGATGCAGCGCGCGCATCAGAGCGACACCCTGGCAGGCGGCGCGGCTTCAGGCACGCGCCGGCCTGAACGCCTGCGCCAGGCTCTGCCCGAGGCGGTACAAAGCGTGGTTGGCCGCGGCGACCACGCCCCCCATGGTGAGAAAGCCATGCGCCATGCCCTCGAAACATTCGTACAGCACCGGCACCCCGGCGGCGACCAGCCGGTCGGAATAAGCGCGGCCCTCGTCCAGCAGCGGATCGTAACCGGCGGTGATGATATGCGCCGGCGGCAGGCGCGCAAGACCTGCGGCACGGATCGGGGACGCGCGCCAGTCGTCGTAGTCCCCGGGCGAGAGGTAGTTGTCGCGAAACCAGAGCATGTTGTTGCGCGTGAGCAGATAGCCTTCGCCGAAGCTGGCGTGCGAAGCCGAATCCAGGCGCTGGTCGGTTGCGGGATACACCAGCGCCTGGAACACCAGGGGCGGCCCCCCGGCATCGCGCAGCATGATAGCCACCACCGCAGCCAGATTGCCGCCGGCGCTGTCCCCGCCCACGGCTATGCGCGCGGCATCGATGCCGAGCGCTGCCGCCTGCCCGGCCACCCAGCGCGTCGCGGCGACGCAGTCCTCCACCGCCGCGGGAAACTTGTGCTCCGGTCCCATGCGGTAATCGACCGCAATGACCGCGCAGCGCGCGTTGTTGGCGAGCGTGCGGCAGACGATGTCGTGCGTATCCAGATCGCCTATGGTCCAGCCGCCCCCATGAAAATAGACCAGCAGCGGCAGCGGCGCGCCCGCTGTCGTACCCAGGCCGCGGTACAGTCGCAGCGAAATCGGCCCCGCCGGGCCGCTCGCCGCGAGGTCGCGCACCGCTTCCACCTCGGGGACGGGCGGGCTCAAGGCGGCGCGCGTTTCCTTGTACAACCGGCGCGCCTCTACCGCGCTCACCGTGCAGTATTGCGGCAAGGCTGAGTTGTTTACGCGCCCGATCACACTCTGCATTTGCGGATCGACTGGCATGGCACCCCTTTCACGAAAACGCCGGTTCCCGCTTCACACCGCGGCGGCAGCGCGCCGCCGCAGCGCGAGCCAGGCGAGCGCCGCGCAGATCACGGCGAGTACCGGCAGCGCGGCGTAGTTGAGCATCTCCCAGCCGTTGCGGTGCATCAACAGGCCGGAGGAGAAGGAAGACGTTGCGGTGGTCAGAAACACCAGAAAGTCGTGCATGCCCTGGGCCTTGGCCTTCTCCGACACGCGGTAGCACTCGGTAAGCAGGGTGGTGCCGCCCACATAGAGAAAATTCCAGCCTACGCCCAGCAGCACCAGCGCCCACCAGAAATTGGCGACCAGCACCCCGGACAGGGCAACGCCCACGCACAGCGCCTCCAGCGCCACGCCGGCGAGCATGACGCCGAGCACGCCGAAACGCTTGATCAGGGAGCCGGTGAAAAACGAGGGCGCAAACATGCCGATCACGTGCCATTCGATCACCAGCGCCGTCGAGCTGTAGGCATGGCCGCACAGCCCCATCGCCAGCGGTGTTGCCGTCATCAGCAGGCTCATTACGCCGTAACCCAGGGCCGAGCCGGTCACGGCGACGATGAACGCCGGCTGGGCCATGATCTGCGCCAGCGGCCGCACCGGCTCGTGGCGCTCGGCCAGGCTGGGCGGGGGAATGCGGATGAACGCGAGCAGCACCATGGTGATGAGGCAGAACAGGATCAACGAGGCATAGGCGCCGAGAAAGGGCACGGCGAACATATCCGTGGTGTGCTTGCTCAGCTCCGGCGCGATGATGCCGCCGGCGAGCCCCCCGGTCAGCACCAGCGAGATCGCCTTGGCCTTGAAATCGTAACTGGCCGAATCGGCGGCGGCGAAGCGGTAATACTGGCCGAAGGCGTTGTAGACCCCCAGCACCAGCACGCCGGCGCACAACAGCCAGAAGCTGTGCAGCCACAGGGCGAGGCAGCAGACGGCGGCGCCGACGATGCCCATCGAAGTGCCGACCTGGAAGCCGGTCCGGCGGCCGAAGCGCTTCATGAAGAACGAGGCCGGCAGCGTGGTCAGCGCCGCGCCGACGACGTAGGCGGTGGCGGGCAGCGTGGACAGCATCTTGTTGTCGGCAAGCGAGAATCCGGCCAGCGCCGCCAGGGAAATCAAGGTGACATTGTTGGTGAACAGCATCGCCTGGCAGCCGGCGAGCAAAGCGACGTTTTTCTTGGCGTTTTCCATGAGAGGGGCGGCATTGCGCCCCCGGATGGTTCCGGGCGCGGCGCAGGGATCGGCTATGGGACAGGCCGGATTATAGAAGACGGGGCGCGAACGCACCACGGAAAACTGGCGTCGCCCCCCCGCTACGCCGGCGCACGATACCGATTGACAAATTCCACAGGCTGATTCATTCTGCCGCTGCGTGTTCCGCACGAGAGCAAGCGTAGTCGCCGTCAATCACCTTAGGAGAGGAAACTCATGGCCACAAAGAAAAAGGCAGCAAGCAAGAAAACCGCAAGCAAGAAAACCGCAAGCAAGAAAACGGTCAAGGCAAAAGTCAAGCGCAAGCCAAATGCGGCGTTCATGAAACCGATGACCCCGAGCGCCTCGCTCGGCGCGGTGATCGGCGCGGGCCCGATGCCCCGCACTGAAGTGACCAAGAAAATCTGGGCCTATATCAAGAAGAACAAGCTGCAAGACGCCAAGAACCGGCGCAACATCAACGCCGACGACAAGCTGAAAGACGTGTTCGGCGGCAAGAAGCAGGTGTCGATGTTCGAGATGACCAAACTGGTCAGCAAGCACCTGAGGTAAAGTCCCGTCTGCTGCAAACGACAAGGGCGGCCTCGAGCTGCCCTTGTCGTTTCTGCGTCATCGGCATTGCGCGCAAAAACATGATTTGACGCGCTTCAGGCGGCCAGCAGCTCGGCCGCAAGCTGGCGCACCGCCTCTGCCGCGGCCTGCGGCCGCTCGAACGGGAACAGGTGCCCGCCTTCGATGCGCTTGACGCGAAAACTGCGGCGTGTGTGCGCCAGACCCACCCGGCGCAGTTCGTTCGAGTGGCGCCCACCGATGAAACCGGCCGGCAGCCTGAGGCGGTTGCAGTAATAGACCATGTCGTGCGGGACGCTGCGGTAGATCTGGTACTCGATTTCCGGGTCGAACAGCAGGCGCACGCGGCCGCTTTCCGCGCTGGTGCCGAGCGCGGCGTAATCGTGCAGGCAGTCGGCATCGAAATGGCGGAAGATCTTCCTGCGGTGGAAATGGGCGACCATGTCCTCCACCGAGGGCCAGTCGCGCCGCCGCTCGCGCGTGGCGTGGGCAGGGGTGATGCGATCGGCCAGGCCCAGACGCTTGAGCATGCCGAACGCCGTACCCTTGAAATAGCCGATGATGGGCGCATCGAGCAGGATGATGCACTTGAACAGCTCCGGGCGCTGCACCGCCGCCATGAAGGTGAGATAGCCGCCGAGCGAATGCCCCACGCCCACCACCGGCGCGCGGCAGTGCGTGGACAGATGGTCGATCAGCTGCGCCACCAGATGAGGCCAGCCCTCGGTCACAGGATAGTCCGGGTCGTGGCCGATGCAGTTGATGCTGCTGATGCGAAAATCGGGCTCCAGATAGCCCAAGAACTTGCGATAGCAGGCGGCGGGAAAGCCGTTGGCATGCGAAAAATGCAGGATGTCGCGGCTCATCTCGCGCCTGCTGCGTTCACGAACCCGACCGCGCCAGCGTGCTTTGCCCGGCCAGCGCCTTGAACATTTCCGCGTATTCGTTGAGGCGCGTCGCGGCATGGACGCGCTGCGCCGGCGCAAGGCCGCGGTCCAGTTCCAGCAGCATCTGGATATACAGCTGCCGATGCAGCTCCGACAGGCGCCGGTACTCGGGCGACGCGCCCTCCTCCCATTCGGTCAGCCAGTGCTTCAGCCCGGGTTCGAGTTCCGCGGCACTGCGGTATGCCTTCAGCAGGGCAACGAATTCGCCCTGCCGCCGCTGCCGATTCTGCAGGCGCAAATCGTACAACAGCGGCAACCTGGCACTTGCGCTCTTGAGCTGCGCCTCCTGCTCGCCGGACAGATCGCCGAACCATTCGCGCATCAGCTCGAGGTTGCGCTTGTCGCGCCGCTCGCGCTGCTCCGCCTCGCCGCCCTTGAGGTGTTTCTTGGCGTACTCGGCGTCGGACTCGGCGAACTTCTTGTCCAGCCGATCGAACTGGGCCTGCGTCAGCGTGACCAGGACCGCCGCCAGTTCCGGCGCGGCCTGCGCCGCCATGCGGCGATAGCGCGTCTTGACGCTGTCCCAGGCCCAGAGGAGTTCGCGCGCCGTGAGCCCGTCGGCGAGCTTGTCGCCCGCTTCGGTCATCAGGGCGCTGTAGCGCGGCAACTCCTCGCTGCGGTGCCAGGCGTGGAAGCGCGCCAGACGCGCCTTGAAATCCTCCTCCTGCGCGGCCTCGAACCAGAAATGGTCGTTTGCCATCCAGCGCACGACGATATCGGCATTGTTGTAGGCGAGGCGCGTGCCGCTGCAGCCGGCGAGCCCGGCCAGGACCAGCAACAGGAAGGCCAATTTGCACAAACGTCGCAGCATGCGTGCTTACCAGTAATTTTCCACGCTGATCTGCCCCGGATCGCGCCGGCGGTGCTTCTTCAGGCCGCGCTGCTGCAGCGCATGCACGGTGTCGGCCACCATCGCCGGATTGCCGCACACCATCAAGCGCGACGACTGCGCTGCCAGTTTGATGCCGGCCCGGGCTTCCAGCCTCCCGTCTTCGATCGCCATTGGGATGCGCCCGTCGAGGGCGAAATCGCAGTGTTCGCGGCTGACGACGGGCACGAACACGAATCGCCCGGCATGGCGCGCGAGCAGCGACCCGATCTGCTCCTGGTAGCTCAGCTCCTGCGCGCGGCGCACCGCATGCACCAGCACCACGCGCTCGAAACGCTGCCACGGCACCTCGGTCCCGAGGATGGACAGAAACGGGCCGAGCGCGGTGCCGGTGGCGAGCAGCCACAAATGCTCGCCGGCCGGCACTTCGGCCAGGGTAAGGAATCCCGCCGCCTGCGGCGCCAGATAGACGGCGTCGCCGGCTTCGAGTTTGCACAGGTGCGGCGTCAGCGGGTGATCGGGCAGCACCACGTAATAGAACTCGTGCGGCCGCGCCGCGGGCGCGTTGACGAAGGAATAAGGGCGCCCCATGATCTCGCCGTCGACGGCCAGCGCCAGCTTGGTGAACTGGCCGGCCTGGAACGGCGCAACATCGGCCTCGACCTGGAGCGAATACAGCAGCCCCGCCCAGTGCTTTTGCGCCACCACCGTTCCCTCGACCCATTTGCTCATTGGATCAGAAAGGGTTCGGTGTAGAGCGACTCCACCTCGCCGCCGAGCATGACGATGCTGCCGCTGCGGCGGTTGTTTCCGGTATCGCTGAATTCGAAGCCATAAGTGCGGCGCAGCGCCATGCGCCCGTCGGCATCGCGCGCGAAGCCGAGCGCGACGCACTCTACCGTTTCGTCGAGGAACATCAGGCCGTCGCGCTCGCACGCGCGCTTGCCCGATGCCAGCGCGCGCTCGCGCGCACGCATGCTGTCGAACCACAGCCAGACGAGCGCAGCCAGGACAAGCAAGGTGGACAGTTCCAGCATGGGCGCATTCTACATGGGGCCCGCGCCGGCAAAGTTCAAGCTTAGGCCGAGGGGTTGGGATAGCGCCGGTGGATGGCGTCGATGCCGGCCAGCGTGTCAGCATCGAGCTCGACCTTGACGCTGTCGATGTTCTGCTTCAACTGCGCCAGGTCGGTTGCGCCGACCAGGGTCGAGGCGACGAACCAGCGCGTGCGCACGAAGGCCATCGCCATCTCCGTCGGGCTCAAGCCGCGGCTTTGCGCGAGCCGGCAGTATTCGTCGGCGGCCGCGCGCACCAGTTCGCGCTTATAGCGCTCGCCGAAGTCGGCGTAGCGACCCAGGCGCGTGCGCGGCGGCATCGCGCCGCCGCAGAACTTGCCGGTGAGCATGCCCATGGCGAGCGGGCTGTAGGCGAGCAGCGGCACCCGCTCGCGAAAACTCGCCTCGGCCAGATCGCCGTCGAACATGCGGTTCACCAGGCTGTAGCAGTTCTGGATCGTAAGCGGCGGCGGCAAGCCGTGCGCGCGCGCCAGGCGCACGAACTCGCATACGCCCCAGGTGGTTTCGTTCGACAGTCCGTAATGGCGGATCTTGCCCGCCGCGATCAGTCCGGCCATGGTCTCGATCTGCTCGAGAATCGGCACCACCGGCGTCTCCTTTGCCGGATCGAAGCGGGTGACGCCGAACATCGGCACGTTGCGCCCCGGCCAGTGAATCTGGTACAGGTCGAGATAATCCGTCTTCAGTCGCGCCAGGCTGTCGTTAAGCGCCGCGGTGATGTTCTCACGCGTGAGCTCGGTGCGCCCGCCGCGCACCCAGTCGCGCCGCCCCGGCCCCGCGACCTTGCTCGCGACCACCAACCGGTCGCGCTTTTGCCGCGCCAGCCACGGACCCAGGTAGGTCTCGGTGCGCGCGTAGGTGCGCGCGCTCGGCGGCACCGGATACATTTCCGCGGTGTCGATGAAATTGATGCCGTGATCGAGAGCGAAATCCAGTTGCAGGTGCGCGTCGCGCTCGCTGTTCTGCTCGCCCCAGGTCATGCTGCCGAGGCCGATTTCGGATACGCGCAGTTCGCTTTCACCGAGCTTGTTTGATTTCATCGAAGCCTCACCGGTAATCAATCTTGCCAATGCCGCGCATCGCCGGCACGAGCCTCCAAACAGCCCGCGCAGGCTTTTTGCACGGGCAGTCCCTTACAACTTCGGCGGGATCAGGCCCATGTGCATGCCGCTGGCGGAGCCGGTGACGATACACACTGCGTCTTTCAGTTCCATGGTTCAGCTTGCGCAGTGTCGACTGCGGTTCATGATACTGGCGTCGCGCACGCCGGCCAGTGCGTACAGTGACGATCCTGCATGGTGCTCCTCCTGCGCTCGGGCCTCGCGCGCGACGCGCTGCGGTTTTCCCCGGCCGGTCTCAGCCGTATTGCCGCGTCAACCACTCCGCCACGCAAACCGGCTTGCCCGATCCCTCGCGCTCCACGGTCACGCCCCAGGTGAGCTGGTTCCCGCCCCTGATGTGTTCGAATTTGCTGAGCACAAAGCGCGCGCGGATGCGCGAGCCGGCCGGCACGGCATCGGTGAAGCGCACCCGATTCAGCCCGTAGTTGACGCCCATTTTCATGCGGCTTACGTCGACCGTGCTCTCCAGCAGATGCGACAGCAAGGACAGGGTGAGAAAGCCGTGCGCGACAGTGCCGCCGTAGGGCGACTCGCGCCTGGCCCGCTCCGGGTCGATGTGGATCCACTGCGGATCGACGATGGCGCTGGCGAATCGGTCGATGCGCTCCTGGCCGACCTGGAACCAGGGCGAAACACCGACCTCCTGGCCGACGTGCAGATGCAATTGGGTGATGTCGTTCATAGGCGGGCATTCTGCCATGAAACGCTCGGCACCACGTCGCTGCGATTGCGCCGCAGGCCAGGCCCCGGCAGAATGCATCCATCCGGTCTGCGCGAACCTGGTGCATATTCAAGGCAGGTCACAAGGATCAGCGGGATTGCAGCAGCTTCACGATTTCGCCATGGTCGCGCCGCCGCGCGATATCCAGGGCGGTATCGCCGGCACTGTTGCGCAGGGCCCGCTTGGCGCCCTGGTCCAACAGCAGCCATGCAATGGTTTCGTGCCCGGCGTCCACAGCCCCGTGAAGTGCGCTGTTGCCCTGCGCATCCACCGCGTTGACGTCGGCGCCGCGCTCGAGCAGGAGCTGCGCCGCCCGGCCCATTCCGGCCAGCGCCGCCCAGAACAGCGGCCGCTCGCCGTCGCGGTTGGCGCGGTCCGGTTCGGCGCCGCGATCCAGCAGCAGTGTGATCAGGGCGGCATCGCCGGTCAGGGCCGCCGCATGCAGCACCGTCTCGCCGTTCTTGGTGGGGATGTTCACATCCGCGCCCTTGCCCAGCAGAAAACTCACGACGGCGCCATGGCCCGCCTCCGCTGCCGCGTAGAGCGGCGTTTCGCCATCGTTGTTGCGCGCGTTGACGGTTGCCCCGGCGCCGATCAGCTGCACCACCTGCTCGAGGCGGCCCGCCGCCACCGCTTCGAACAACGGCGCGTGTTGCGCCCAAGCGGGGGCAACGAGCAAGGCGAGCAAAAGAATAACGAGTTTGCGCATCGGAGCACATTCTACCGATTCGCGCAGCGCGAGCGAGGGTTCATGTGCGTTGCGTTTTGCCGGCTTTCCGATCGCCGGCTTGCACATGGTTGAGGCGGAATGCCTGCATGTGAAAACGCGCCTGCGCCGGCGCATAGCGGTAGTCGCGGCCGACGGGGCAGGCCTGGCGCGCGAGACAGCCGCTATCCATGCAGGCCGGTTCCGGCATGCATGCAAGATGGCGCGCGCAGGCCGCAATGTCATAGCCCGCGGCGTCGAACGCGCCTGCCGGACAAGCCGAGAGGCAGGGGCGATCGGCGCAGCTCGCGCAGGGGCTGGCGCGGCGCTCGGGCGGCGGCAGCGCGATCGCCGCGGCGAACAACAGCGCGCCGCGATAGCCGTGCCACAGGCCGTAGTCCGGATGGATCAAAAGGCCGAGGGGCGACGGGTGGCAGGCTTCGGCGCGCAGGGCCCAGCGCTGGAACGGCAGATACGGACGCTCGAACGGAAATACCGCGCGCGCGCCCAGCCTTGCCGCAAGTTCGCTCAGGACACGCGCGGACCACTCATCCAGAGTCATCGCGCCGCCGGCGCGCGCGGCATCGAAGGCGCGCCACATCCGCGGCCCGGCATGGCCGGCCAGGACCAGGGTGCGCGCGGGCGTCTGCGCCGCCAGCGGCGGCAGGTCATCGCCCGCGGCGGGATGAAACGCGCCGCGCGGGGTGAGTCCCGCTTCCCGCAATGACTGCTCGATTTCGCCCAGGTTCATCCGCTTCTCCGTGGGCGCGCATTTGGTTCTTTGGTTGCCGATCGCGGCACGCCACGCCCGCCCATGATCGCAGAATATTGCGCCAACGTAATCCTTGAGCCCGCGGCGCAAGCGGCATAGACTTGGCGTCACCTGCCGAATTTCAACCGGGCCGGACATTCGGCCAGGCTGCATCCAACCGGGGAGACCGCTATGACCGACACCGATTTTCACGCCACACCCCAGTCGCAGACCGGGAATTTCCATGCCGAAGGTCGCACGGTCCCAGCCGGCCGCGGCTGGGACTGGATCGTCGAAGCCTTCGCCCTGTTCCGCAAGCAGCCCGGCATATGGATCCTGGCCGCTGTCGTGCTGGGCATTCTGTTCATCGCCATCAGCATGATCCCGCTCCTCGGTTCTCTGGCCAACGCCCTGCTGTTTCCCATTTTCGGCGCCGGCCTGATGCTCGGCTGCAAGGCACTGGACCAGAGCGGCACGCTCGAGATCAGCCACCTGTTCGCCGGCTTCAAGCAGAAGACCGGCGACCTGGTACTGGTGGGTGTGTTCAACGTGGTGGGCTGGGTGGTCATTGGACTGGCGGTCATGGCCGTGGTCGGCGGCGGCGTGTTCATGGCCATGATGCGCGGCGGAACGCCCGGCGCGGGCCTATCCATCCTGTCGATGCTGATCGCGATGCTGCTGGTGGCGGGCCTGTCGGTGCCGCTGTACATGGCGACCTGGTTTGCACCGGCGCTGATCGTTTTGCACGACGTCGCCCCGGTGGCGGCGCTCCAGGCGAGCTTCTTCGCCTGCCTCAGGAACTGGGTACCTTTCCTGGTCTACGGCGTGGTGATGCTGGTTTTCGGCATGATCGCCGCGATCCCGCTCGGCCTGGGTTATCTGGTTCTGATCCCGGTGCTGATCGCATCCGTATATACCGCCTACCGCGATATTTTCTGCGCCGGCTAAAAAATCGCGCGCGCTCACCTGGGTCGTCGCAAGCGCAAGCTTGGGCCGCTGCCCGGATGCGTTTGGGGTAAGCTGGGCGCTGCGGCGCATAAGAACAAACCGACTTTCGCAGAAGGCACAATAGACGTGAACACGAATTCGCAGCGGCTGCGCCTGGGCATACCGAAAGGCAGCCTGCAGGAGACCACGCAGAAGCTGTTCATCCGCGCCGGCTACGACCTGCGCATCTCCGGCCGCTCCTACTACCCCGGCATCGACGACCCGGAGATAGAGTGCATCCTGATCCGGCCGCAGGAAATGTCCCGTTACGTCGGCCAGGGAATCCTGGACTGCGCCATCACCGGCCTCGACTGGATCCTGGAGACCGACGTCGACGTGGCCGAGATCGCCGATCTGCGCGCGCCCTGGCCGAACTACGGGCCGGTGCGCTGGGTGATGGCATCCAAGGACGACTCCCCGTTCCACAGCGTGAAGGACCTCGAGGGCCGCCGCATCGCCACCGAGGCGGTGGGCATGACCCGGCGCTTCCTGGCGCAGCACGGCGTGCAGGCGAATGTAGAGTTCTCCTGGGGCGCGACCGAGGTCAAGCCGCCGATCCTGGCCGACGCGATCGTGGACGTGTCCGAGACCGGCGCCTCGCTGCGAGCCAACAATCTCAAGATCATGCACGTGGTGCTGGAGAGCACGCCGCGCTTCATCGGCTGCCACGACGCACTCAAGGACAGCTGGAAAAGCGCGAAAATCGACTGCCTGCTGATGCTGCTCAAGGGCGCGATTGCCGCCGCAACACGCGTGCTGCTGTCGATGAACCTGCCGCGGGAGAAAGTCGATGCGGTGCTGAAAATCCTGCCGGCGCTGGCGACGCCGACGGTTTCCACGCTGGCCGACCCGGACTGGGTCGAACTCAGCACCGTGGTCGAAGAAAAAAAGGTGCGGGAGCTGATTCCCCGGCTTTACGCCGCGGGCGCGCGCGGCATCATCGAACTGCCGCTGAACAAGATCGTCGAGTAGGCGGCAGGAGCGCAGGCTGGGACCGCACGGTCATGCGAGATCGAGAACGTAGCGTTGTTCCAGGACACGTTTTCCCCACTGCTCTGCTTCGATCTCCTGCGCCAGCCGGAATCCGAATTTTTCGTACAAGTGACGGGCTGGATCCAGCCCCTGGAACGTCCAGAGAAAGACGCGGGAGTATTCCCGTTCCCTACAGAAACCTACGGCTTCCTGCATCAAACGATTGCCGATCCCCACGCCGCGCAGCGCGTCGGAGAGGATGAACCAGCGCAAATGCGCGCCGTCCGTGTCTGCGTGGGCGCTATCGATGGCAATCGATCCTTCGACACGCCCGTTCTGACTGGCTGTCCAGAAGCCGTCTCTCCCGGGGTCGAAGCGGCGCAGGAACTGCGACAGTTCGGTCGCAACTTTGGCTTCGAAGTAGAGTCCGAAATCCCAGGCCTTGCTGTAATACCTTGCGTGCAACTCTGCCACCCGGCCTATGGCTCCCGGAACATAGCCGGCGATGGCGACCTCGTTCATGGCGCGCAAGTCCTGGCAATCGATTCGGCCGCTTGCAGCAACGCTGCGTTATTCGAGCCGCGCTTTCGCATCGATCGGGCCCGCGACGAGGAACACCGCACTGGCACGAACGATCCGCTGCTCCCCGACGAAAATATAGCAGTTCGCGAACGACAGGCGGCTGCCCTGCTTTTGAATGTCGACATGCGTTTCCAGCCAATCGCCGACTTGCGCCGTACCGGCAAAGTCCAGAGACAGGTTGGCCGTGACCAGGCCTGCGGGGGGCTCGGACGAAAACGCCATGGTGTAGCCCAGGGCGACGTCGGCCAGCGTCGCAAGCATGCCGCCGTGCACCGTGCCGCGCGCATTGCAGTGTTTCGCCTCCGCCCTCAGACCGAGCACCAGATTCTCGCCTTCACCGAGAGCGTAAAGCGGGCCGATCAGGTCCAGTACCGGACTGGTTCGGAACAAGGGCTTGAAGCCTGGGGGAACGTTCATGTCGCGTCAGGCCTAAGGTGCCGCGCTCTGGAGCAGTTGGTCAGATTCGTCATCTTGTGAACACGTTTTGGATAGCGACCTCATCACGCAAGGCTACCCCGGGCTTAGGCGAAGAGTTCTCGTTGTGGCTGCACATCGGACCTGAGCTCCGGCCAAAGCTCGACGAACGATGCTGCGGAAATGCGTGCCAGTTCGCTCGGCTCAATCTTGTTCAAACCGCCACCGTAAACCCGGCCTTCGCC
>Ga0156177_1072_pt2 | contig 12962 bp, 11 predicted proteins | sample RifCSPlowO2_12_FD_107830 | JGI IMG/M metagenome (GOLD analysis project Ga0156177, IMG submission 107830) | Betaproteobacteria bacterium RIFCSPLOWO2_12_FULL_64_23
GCCACGCTGGCCACGGTGTTCAGGCAACGGCGCGAGATCGCGCGGCTGCAGCGCGAATTGCGCGGCCGTCCGCGTGAAGGCGGCGCCGGCCCCGCGGCCGCCGACGGCGGCATCGACTCGCAACCCATGATGTAGCGCAGCGGCATGGAATTCGAATTCTGGTGGCTGCTCGCGTTTCCGCTGTTCTTCGGGCTGGGCTGGCTCGCGGCGCGCATCGACATCAAGCACCTGGTGTCCGAATCCCGCTCGCTGCCGCGCTCGTATTTCAAGGGCTTGAATTTCCTGCTCAACGAGCAGCCGGACAAGGCGATCGAGGCGTTCATCGAAGTGGTCAAGGTCGATCCGGAAACGATCGAGCTGCACTTTGCGCTGGGCAATCTGTTTCGCCGCCGTGGCGAAACCGAGCGCGCGATTCGCATGCACCGCAATCTGCTCGAGCGCGGCGATCTGGGCCAGGAGCAGCGGCTTGCCGCCCTGTTCGAACTGGGGCAGGACTATCTCAAGGCGGGATTGCTGGATCGTGCCGAGGAAGTATTCGTCAAGCTGCGCGACACCCCGCACCGCGGCGCCGCGCTAAGAGCCCTGCTCGACATCTATCAGCAGGAAAAGGACTGGGAAAAGACCATCGGCGTGGCCGGCGAGCTCGGCGCGGACCTGGGCCAGTCCTGGGACAAGGAGATCGCCAACTACTATTGCGAACTCGCGGCGATCGAGATCACGCACTCGCGCACCGACGCGGCGGTGGCGCGCCTGGAGGAGGCGCTCAAATCCAACCGCAAGTGCGCGCGCGCCAACGTGCTGCTGGGCGATATGCATGCGGCCGCCGGCGACCACGCAGCGGCGATCGAGACATGGAAGCGCATCGAGCAGCAGAACCCCGCCTACCTCGCGCTGGTGGCGCAGCGCCTGCTCGATAGTTACAGCGCGCTGGACAAACGCGACCAGGGGCTGACGCTGCTGCGCGGCTTCCTCGCCAGTTCGCCCTCGCTGGATCTGCTCGATGTGGTGTTCCAGGCGACGCTGGAGGCGCAAGGGCCGGAGGCGGCGCACAAGTTGGTGCGCGACGAGCTGCGCCGCAACCAGACGCTGCTCGGCCTGGACCGGCTGCTCGATGCCGAGCTGCTGGTGGTCCGGCCCGAACGCCGCAGCGACGTGCAGCTGGTGAAGAACCTGGTGCACAGTCACACGCAGCGCGTCGCGCGTTACCGCTGCGAGAACTGCGGCTTCAAGGCGCGCCAGTTCTACTGGCACTGTCCGGCCTGCGGCGGCTGGGAAACCTATCCGCCCCGGCGCAGCGAGGAATTTGATTTGGCGCCCTGAGCGGATAAGAATTATCGAGACCTCCAGTAGTCATCATTCCGAGGCCAAGGGCCGAGGAATCTGCTTTCTGGGCCTTAGTAAAAGCAGATTCGTCGCGTTGCTCGGAATGACAGAATTGGAGTTCTCGGAGATGGTTCATATGTTTTTCGGAGTCTAGATTGAAAATCACAGTGGTCGGTACGGGGTATGTGGGACTGGTCAGCGGCGCCTGCCTTGCCGACGTCGGCAACGACGTGCTGTGCCTTGACCTGGATGCGGGCAAGGTCAAGACGCTCGATGAGGGCGGCATGCCGATCTTCGAGCCGGGACTGCAGGAAATCGTGAATCGCAACCACAAAGCCGGGCGTCTGGCTTTCACCACCGACGTCGAGCAGGCGGTTGCATTCGGTACGGTGCAGTTCATCGCCGTGGGGACCCCGCCCGCCGAGGACGGCTCGGCCGATCTCCAATACGTGCTCGCGGCGGCACGCAGCGTCGGCCGCCACATGAGCGACTACCGCGTGGTGGTGGACAAATCCACCGTGCCCGTGGGAACGGCCGACAAGGTGCGTGCCGTCATTGCCGAGGAGCTGAAGCGACGCGGCGCCGACATCGCCTACAGCGTGGTGTCCAATCCGGAATTCCTGAAGGAAGGCGCCGCGGTCGGCGATTTCATGCGCCCCGACCGTATCGTGGTGGGCAGCGACGACGAGCGCGCAACGCTCATCATGCGCAACCTCTACGCGCCGTTCCAGCGCAGCCACGAACGCGTGATCGTCATGGACGTGCGTTCGGCCGAGCTGACCAAGTACGCCGCCAACGCCATGCTGGCCACGCGCATTTCGTTCATGAACGAGCTCGCCAATCTGGCGGAGCGGCTGGGCGCGGACATCGAGTGCGTGCGCCGCGGCATCGGCGCCGATCCGCGCATCGGCTATCATTTCTTGTACCCGGGCGCGGGCTACGGCGGCTCCTGCTTCCCCAAGGACCTGCAGGCGCTGATGCGCACCGCGGGCGAGGCGGGCATGAATCTGCTCATCCTCGACGCGGTGGAGCGGGCCAACGCCGCGCAGAAGCAGGTGCTGGGCGGCAAGATCCTGAAGCGCTTCGGCTCCGACCTGAAAGGCCTGAGTTTTGCTCTCTGGGGGCTCGCATTCAAGCCCAATACCGACGACCTGCGCGAGGCGCCGAGCCGGGTGCTGCTGGCCGAGTTGCTCGCGCACGGCGCGAGCGTCACCGCCTACGATCCGGCTACCATGGCCGAGGCGCGGCAGATCTACAAGGCCGAGAGCCGGGTCCGGTTTGCGGATTCGCCGATGGCGGCGCTCGAAGGCGCCGATGCCCTGGCGATCGTGACCGAGTGGAAGGAATTCCGCAGCCCGGATTTCCAGCGAATCAGGCAGGTGTTGCGCACGCCGGCGATTTTCGACGGGCGCAATATGTACGATCCGGCCGAGGTCAGGAAGAACGGCCTGGAGTACTATCCGATCGGAAGGTTGTAAGACAAGAGAAGAGACGCAACGGGAGGGCGAGCGGGTTGAGGGTGAAACTGAAATTATTGCCGGACCTGTCCAAAGCGCGGCTGCTGGTGGTCGGCGACGTGATGCTCGACCGCTACTGGTTCGGCGAGGTGAGCCGCATTTCGCCCGAGGCGCCGGTGCCGGTAGTCAAGGTCGAGCGCACCGAGGAGCGCCCTGGCGGCGCATCCAACGTCGCGCGCAATGCGACCGCGCTCGGAGCGCGGGTGACGCTGTTGTCGGTGGTCGGCGACGACGAGGCCGGCGCGCGCCTGCGCGAGCTGGTCGAGGCCGAGCAAATCACCGCCTGCCTGCACAAGGATCCGGGCATCCCGACCACGGTCAAGCTGCGCGTGATCGGCAGACAGCAGCAGTTGCTGCGCATCGATTTCGAGACCCTGCCCAGCCACGAGGTGCTGGCGGACAAGCTGGCCGATTTCGAGTTGCTGCTCGCCGACTGCAACGTGCTGGTGCTGTCCGATTACGGCAAAGGCGGACTCGCCCATATCGCGAGAATGATCGAACTCGCGCGCGCCGCCGGCAAGACCATCCTGGTTGATCCCAAGGGCGACGACTTTTCGCGTTACCATGGCGCCACCGTGGTGACGCCCAATCGCGCCGAAATGCGCGAAGTGGTGGGACGCTGGAAGGATGAACGGGATCTCACGCAACGGGCGCAGGCGCTGCGGCGCGAGCTGGGCGCCGAGGCGCTGCTGCTCACGCGCAGCGAGGAGGGCATGAGCCTGTACCAGGACAGCGGCGTGCTGCACGAGGCGGCGAAGGCGCGCGAGGTGTTCGATGTGAGCGGCGCCGGCGATACCGTCATCGCGGCCCTTGCCGCCATGCTCGGCGGCGGCGCGGCGCTGCCGCAGGCGATGCACGTGGCCAACTGCGCCGCCGGCATCGTGGTCGGCAAACTGGGCACGGCCGTGGTTCAGCGCGAAGAGCTGCAGGCGGCACTGGCACAAGATTAGAAGAGGAAACCATGTACTACGTAGTCACCGGCGCGGCCGGATTCATTGGTTCCAACCTGGTCAGGGCGCTGAACGAGCGCGGCGAGCGCGACATCATCGCGGTGGACAATCTTGCGCATGCCGACAAGTTCCTCAACCTGTCCAGTTGCGAGATCGCCGATTTCATCGACAAACGCGACTTCGTGGTGCAGTTGAGCGCCGGGGAGTTCGAGGGCGCGATCGAGGCGGTGCTGCACCAGGGGGCCTGCTCCGACACCATGGAGACCGACGGGCGCTACATGATGGAGAACAACTACCGCTATTCGGTGGCGCTGCTCGATTACTGCCAGGAAGAGGAGGTGCCGCTGTTGTACGCCTCGTCCGCCTCGATTTACGGTTCCGGCACGGTGTTCCGCGAGGAACGCGAATTCGAGGCGCCGCTCAACATCTATGGCTACTCCAAATTCCTGTTCGACCAGGTGGTGCGGCGGCGCCTGCCCGATGCCGAAAGCCAGATCGCCGGCTTTCGCTATTTCAATGTCTACGGGCCGAACGAGGCGCACAAGGGGCGCATGGCCTCGGTCGCTTTCCATTTCTTCAACCAATTCCGCAGCGAACAGCGGGTCAAGCTGTTCCAGGGCTGGGACGGCTACGCCGACGGCGAGCAGAAGCGCGATTTCGTCTCGGTCGAGGACGTGGTCGAGGTGAATATGCATTTCCTCGAGCAGCCGGCGCTGTCGGGAATATTCAACCTCGGCACCGGCCGCGCGCAGAGCTTCAACGATGTCGCCGCGGCGACGATCAACGCCTGCCTGCGCGCCGAGGACCAGGCCGCGCTCACGCTGGAGGAAATGCGCGCGAGAAACATGATCGAATACATCGCCTTCCCCGATGCGCTCAAGGGCAAGTACCAAAGCTATACGGAGGCCGACTGCGGCGCGCTGCGCCGCGCCGGCTACACCGAGCCCTTCCTGACGGTGGAGGAGGGCGTGGCGCGCTATTGCGAGCAGCTGCTTGGAATATGACGACACGAGAGGGCATGAAACCGTACCCGAGCATCGAAGACGGCGTAGGCAATACGCCCCTGGTGCGCTTGCAGCGCATCCCCGGCGCCGCCAATGACCGGAGCGGCAATCTCATCCTGGCGAAGCTCGAAGGCAACAACCCGGCAGGCTCGGTCAAGGACCGGCCGGCGCTGTCCATGGTGGTGCGCGCCGAGCGGCGCGGCACGATCAAGCCGGGCGACACCCTGATCGAGGCGACCAGCGGCAACACCGGCATCGCCCTCGCCATGGCGGCGGCGATGCGCGGCTATCGCATGGTGCTGGTCATGCCCGAGCACCTGTCGGTGGAGCGGCGCCAGACCATGCGCGCTTTCGGCGCCGAGCTCATCCTCACGCCGAAGGCGGGCGGCATGGAAGGCGCGCGCGACCTGGCCGAGAAAATGCGCGACCAGGGCAAGGGCGTGATCCTCGATCAGTTCGCCAATCCGGACAATCCGCTCGCCCATTACGAAGGCACCGGACCGGAAATCTGGCGCGACACCGCCGGAGAGATCACCCATTTCGTGTCCAGCATGGGCACCACCGGCACCATCATGGGCGTGTCGCGCTTCCTCAAGGAAAAGAATCCGCAGGTGCAGATCGTGGGCTGCGAGCCGACCGAAGGCTCGCAGATTCCCGGCATACGCAAATGGCCCGAGGCCTACCTGCCGCGCATCTACGACGCTGCGCGCGTGGACCGGGTCGAGTCGGTGAGCCAGGCCGATGCGGAGGAGATGACGCGGCGCATGGCGCGCGAAGAGGGCATATTCGCCGGCATTTCATCGGGCGGCGCCCTGTGCGTGGCGCTGCGCGTCGCGGCCGAAGTGAAAAACGCGGTCATCGTTTCCATCGTCTGCGACCGCGGCGACCGTTATCTGTCCACTGGTGTCTTCCCGGACTGAGGGCGAATGACGCCGGTCCTGGCCTTCGACATCGAGACCGCGCCCGACTGCGACGGCCTGAGGCGGCTGTACGACCTCGATCCGGCGCTGTCCGACAAGGACGTGGCGGAGATCGCGTTCCAGCGCCGGCGCGCCGCTGCGAACCACGATTTCCTGCAGCTGCACCAGCACCGCGTCATTGCCATCGCCTGCGCGCTGCGCGAGGGCGAGGCTTTTCGCGTCTGGTCGCTCGGCACCCCGGAGGACAGCGAAGCCGAGCTGATCCGGCGCTTTTTCGACGGTGTCGAGAAATATACGCCGCAGCTCGTGTCCTGGAACGGCGGCGGGTTCGACTTGCCGGTGCTGCATTACCGCAGCCTGGTGCACGGCATTGCGGCGCCGCGCTACTGGGACCAGGGCGAGGAGGACCGCGATTTCAAGTGGAACAACTACATCAGCCGCTATCACGCGCGCCATCTCGACCTGATGGACCTGCTGGCGTTGTATCAGCCGCGCAACAACGTGCCGCTGGACGAGATGGCCAAGCTGATCGGCTTTCCGGGCAAGCTCGGCATGGACGGCTCGCAGGTGTGGGACGCCTACCTCGACGGGAAGCTGCGCGACATCCGCGGCTACTGCGAGACCGACGCGGCCAACACCTATCTGCTGTATTTGCGCTTTCAGTTGCTGCGCGGCGTGTTCGACGCGGCGCAGTACGCGCGCGAGGCCGAACTCGTGCGCGTTACCCTGGGAAAATCCGCCGAGACGCACTGGCGCGAATTTCTGGAAGCCTGGAAATAATCCATGGCCGTGGTGATCGAATCGCTCGACCGCGAGGGGCGCGGCATCGCCCGCGTCGAGGGCAAGGCGATTTTCATCGAGGGCGGCCTGCCCGGAGAAACGGTTTCCTACGCCTCTTACCGGCGCAAACCCAGCTACGAACAGGCGATCGCGACTGAGATACATGAAACCAGCGCGGAGCGGGAACTGCCGCGCTGTCCTCACTTCGGCGTTTGCGGCGGCTGCAGCATGCAGCACCTGGAAGCGCGGGCGCAGGTGGCGGCGAAGCAACGCGTGCTCGAAGACACGCTGTGGCATATCGGCAAGCTGCGGCCGGAGGCGATGCTGCGCGCGGTCTACGGCCTATCCTGGGGTTACCGCCAGCGCGCGCGGCTGTCGGTGCGCCTGGTGCCGAAGAAAGGCGGCGTGCTGGTCGGCTTCCACGAGCGGAAAAGCAGCTTCATCGCTGACATGACGGGTTGCGAGGTCCTGCCGCGGGCGATTTCCGAGCTGCTCCTGCCGTTGCGCCGGTTGATCGGCGGATTGTCCAATCCGGCGCGCCTGCCGCAGATCGAGCTCGCCGCCGGCGAAGCGGTGACGGTGCTGGTGCTGCGCATACTCGATCCCCTGAGCGCGGCGGACGAGGACGCGCTGCGCGGCTTTGCGGCGCGGCACGGCATCCAGTTCTGGCTGCAGCGCGCAGGGCCGGATACGGCCGAGCCCTTCTTCCCGACCGATGCAGCGCCGCTGTACTACTCGCTACCCGAATTCGGCGTCCAGATCCACTTCCGTCCGACCGATTTCACCCAGGTCAATCATGCGGTCAACCGCATCCTGGTGCGGCACGCGATGGCGCTGCTCGATCCGCGTCCGGGCGAGCGCATCGCCGACTTGTTCTGCGGGCTGGGCAACTTCAGCCTGCCCATCGCGAGTCGCGGCGCCGAGGTGCTGGGCGTGGAAGGCAGTGCGGAACTGGTGCGCCGCGCCGAAGCCAACGCGCGCGCGAACGGGCTCGGCGCGCGCGCGCGCTTTGAGACTGCCAATTTGTTCGAGGCGTCCAGTTGCGCTCGGTTTGGCGCCAGCGACGGCGGCGGGTTCGACAAACTGCTGATCGATCCGCCGCGCGACGGGGCGGTCGAAGTGGTGAAAGCGCTGCAGGAGGGCGGTCCGCGGCGCATCGTCTATGTATCCTGCGACCCGGCGACGCTGGCGCGCGACGCGGAAGTGCTGGTGCATGTCAAAGGCTATCGCCTGGCCGCCGCCGGCGTGATCAACATGTTCCCGCACACTTCGCACATCGAGTCGATCGCGCTGTTCGAACGGCCTTGAGCCGCAGGATCCATTGGGCAAGCGCGCAGCGGCCGGCGCAAATGCCTCCTCTGCATCAACAAAAAGGGCGGCCGCAGCCGCCCCGTTCGAAGATGCGCTCCGGCCTCAGTCGCGCTGGCCGGTGAGGGCCATGAGGATATTGAGCAAGCTGATGAACAGGTTGTAGATGTCGAGGTAGAGCGCCATCGTCGCCATGATGTAATTGGTTTCCCCGCCGCGCACGATGCGGCTCACGTCGTAGAGCAGGAAGAGGGAGAAAACCAACACCCCGACCGCAGAGATCGCCAGCGATGCCGCCGGCACCTGGAAGAACAGGTTGGCCAGGGAGGCGACGATCAGCAAAATCAGGCCGACGAACAGGAAATTGCCGAGAAAGCCGAAGTCTTTCTTGGACACAGTGGCGATCGTCGCCATGGTGAAAAACACCACGCCGGTGCCGCCTGCGGCCATGCCGATCAGTTGCGGGCCGTTGCGGAACCCGAGGGCCACCTGCAGCATCGGCCCCAGCCACCAGCCCGCGATGAAAGTAAAGACCAGAAGCAGCAGCACGCCGATGCTGCTGTTGCGAAAGCGCGAGACGCTAAACAACAGGCCGATCATCACCGCCAGCATCAGCAGCGGGCCCATGACCGGGTAGCCGCGCAGGAACGAAAAATCGGTACTGACGCCGACTGCAGCGCCGATCACCGTCGGTATCATGGTGAGCGCGAGCAGCATGTAGGTATTGCGCAGCACTTTGTGCTGCTGCAGCGCGAAATCCTGTGTCGCTCCGGGCATTCCGGTTGTTGCCGTTCTCAGTTCAGGTTGCATCGTGTTCCTCCGTTTCAATACCGGCGTTAGACTAGGTCAAAAGCAAAAAAGTTGCAACTGGCGCAGTATAACTGCGCCGGAGTTAAATATCTATTGCAAAAAGGTATTTTGGGGCGGAAGCGCGATATGCAAGCCCAGTGAATGCCGTGGCCTATGGCTCTCGTCCTGCTTGCAGTGCCGACGTGATACGAGCAACATGCTGGCTGTGCCCGCATGTTGCGGCGTAGGCTAACCTTTAGGTTATGCCGGAGCCAAAACCGGCAGGCACAGTTAGCAAAGGAAGGTTGGCCGAGCGGTTGAAGGCACCGGTCTTGAAAACCGGCAGGGGCGCAAGTTCCTCGTGAGTTCGAATCTCACACCTTCCGCCAGAATAGTGTGTAATATATTGATTATATTACATTTAATAGCCGATGCAATTATCCATTCTCGATGCTGCTCGCGCTCATGCTTGCCGTTTCGCCCTGCAGCCGCCGCGACCTCGACGTCTCCCCCTACCTGACTCAAGAGTACGCTTCCTGCGTACACTTCCTGCGACTAACAGGAGATGGACACGGGAACGACGGGCGTTTCTGATTCTGAATGTGAATTAGTTCCTTCGATTAACTGCACACAGCCGGTTAAACTTCATGCGCATACTCCTCCTCCTTGAACCCGCTCCGGCGGGTTTCTTTTTGGTGCGCTTTCCAGACTGTTCGTAATTCCGGACGTGCGGCCCCATCCCATCGGCGCGTTTGTGGCTCCCAAAAAGCAGACGCGGCACCGCCTCGCAGGGGCGTCGGTTGTGATAGCCAAGAGCGAAAAAATCGGTCAAACTGACGCGCAATTCAAGAGTTTATCAATTGGAGGCTCCATTGACTCACGCGCGGATGCTGAAGGCCAGGCGAACCAAGCAAAAAACCAAGAAGCACCTCGCGGGGATAGCCAAGCGAGCGAAGAAGCTGAAGAAGCAAGACGTCAAGACGGTCGCTGCGGACGCCGCGGAAAAGGGACGCCCCTAGCCGTCGTTCAACGCCAACCGGGGAACCCAAGGGGTACGCTGCAACAGCTCACTTGGTGAAATCGCCTCCGAGCTCGCGCAAGGGATCGGCACCGTTCTCCAGCTTGCGCACAATGCCCGCCTTGTCGAAATATACCGACATGAACGAATCCCACACGCCATTCTCTTTGAACGGATAGGACCACGCTTCCAGTTGAGAAGCAGAGTAGAACCGCGTTTCGCTGGGTGCGCCAATCGTCCGCAGCACCTTGTCCTTGTCCGCTTCGCCAATCTTGATCGTGGCGAACATCTGCAGCGTCAAGACCTGTTCGTAGGAAACAAGCCTGCCGTCAGGCCCGATCCGCGCCATATCGGTAGTCTGACCCATGCGGCCATGCATGTACTCCAACAAACGGCTCGCGCCATCCTGATACACGTGAGTTGGCTGACCCAATCGCGCGATGACTTCCGCTTCGGTCTGGCCCGGGCGAGGCGGAGCCGGCCACCAAGTCGCGCATGAATTCAAGCTTGCCGAGGCAATAACCGCCGCCAAAATTCGTAAGAGACTCTGCATGATCTTCACCTGTATGCGAGAAGATGATTGCGTATTATCTTCCAAAGCAGAATAAGCCGTTGCCGCCGCGGGAATGGCAAAGGTGGCGAAGCCGGGACCGGGGCCGTATGATCATGCCATGTCGCCGCCCGGGATCGCGGGTGCGCATCGTGGTCTGCGTTCGTTGGTGTAATGCTTACAGAAAGAGAGAAAATCCATGACCCAGCCGCTCCTGTTCACGCCGCTACGCGTCCGCGAGCTCACGCTCAAGAACCGCGTGGTGGTCGCGCCCATGCACCAGTATTCCGCGGTGCGGGGTTTTCCCACTGACTGGCACATCATGAACGCGGGACGCTACGCGGCGGGCGGCGCGGGACTGGTGATCCTCGAGTCGACCAAAATCGAGCGCCGCGGCTGCGGCACCGTGGGCGACCTGGGCATCTGGGACGATGCGTTCGTACCGCAGCTCGCGCGCATCGCCGATTTCGTGCATCAATGCGGGGCGGCGGCGGGCATCCAGCTCGGCCACTCGGGGCGCAAGGCGCGCACCCAGCGCCCGTGGGAAGGCGGCCGGCCGCTCGCGCGCGCCGAAGCGGAGGCTGCGGGGATCGAAGACTGGGAGGCGTGGGAGCTGGTCGCCCCGAGCGCGCTCCCCGCCGACGAAGGCGTGCCCCTGCCGCGCGCGCTTACGCCTGGGGAGATCCGCGCCGTGGCCGAGGCCTGGGGCAAGGCGGCGGCGCGCGCACACGCGGCCGGGTTCGACGTGGTGGAGATCCACGGCGCGCACGGTTTTCTGATTCACGAGTTCCTCTCGCCGCTGGCGAACCAGCGCACGGACGAGTACGGCGGCTCGGAGGCGAAGCGCATGCGCTTCGCGCTCGAAGTGTGCGAGTGCGTGCGCGCAACCTGGCCGCCGGGAAAGCCGCTGTTCCTGCGCCTGTCGGCCGAGGACGACGCGGGCTGGGGGCTGGCGCAAAGCGTAGAGCTGGCAAAGCTGGTGAAGCCGATGGGGGTGGACGTGATCGACTGCAGCTCGGGCGGGATATTCGCCAAGCCGCCCGCCGGCGCGGCCAAGCCCGCCTATGGCTACCAAGTGCCCTACGCCGAAACGATCAAGAAAGAGGGCCGGATCATGACCATGGCCGTAGGCTTGATTGTGCACGCCGAGCAGGCCGAGCGCATCCTGCAGGAGGGGCGCTCGGACCTGGTCGCGCTTGCGCGCGAAATGCTCTACAACCCGAACTGGGCCATGGATGCCGCGCAGAAACTGGGGTTCGATGCGCAGTTCGCGCTGGTGCCGCCGCCCTACCGCTACTGGCTCGCGCGGCGCGCGGCCACCGTGCCTGAGGTGAAACCGTCGACCTTCGGCACGGGAAAGTAGGGTGAGAGTGATTTTTCGCCGGCCCGATGCGAGCGCAATGGCTGGACCCTCATCGGAAAAACTCTGACCCTATTTTCCGCAGGAGCAAGGCATAATAACGCGGTCCACCTGCGACCCGCGCAATGATGAACCCGCCGAAAACCCGCATCGACCCCCAGGCCGAGATATTTCGCGAGCAGCGTAGCGCGATGCTTGCACTGATTGAGCAGCTGCATGCCCTGGAGAGCCGCGCGGCTGCCACGTCGGCGGCATCGAAACCGGCGTTCGACAAGCGCAACGCCCTGCTGCCGCGCGAGCGGCTGGCGCGGTTGCTCGATTCGGGCGCTCCATTCCTGGAACTCGCCGGCCTGGCCGGCTATTGCACCGACGATGCCGATCCTGAGAGCAGCATTCCCGGCGCCGCGGTGCTTGCCGGCATCGGCGTCATTTCCGGCGTGCGCTGCATGGTGGTGGCCAACGATTCGGGCATCGGCGCGGGCGCGTTGAGCGCGCTCGGCGGGCGCAAGGTCATGCGCTGCCAGGAAATCGCGCTGCAGAACAAGCTGCCGTTCGTGCAGCTGGTGGAAAGCGGCGGCGCCAATCTGCTCACCTATAAGGTCGAGCGTTTCATCGCCGGCGGGGGGCTATTCTACAATCTGGCGCGCCTGTCGGCGGCCGGGCTGCCGGTGATCGCGGTGGTGCACGGTTCTTCCACCGCGGGCGGCGCCTATCTGCCCGGACTGTCCGATTACGTGATTATGGTGCGCGGCCGCGCCAAGGCATTCCTCGCCGGGCCGCCGCTGCTCAAGGCCGCGACCGGCGAGATCGCAACGGACGAGGAGCTGGGCGGTGCCGAAATGCACGCGCGCGTTTCGGGTCTGGCCGAGTTCGTCGCCGAGGACGACGCCGATGCCATCCGTATCGCACGCGATCTGCTCTCCAATCTCAAGTGGGAAAGGGTCGGCGCGCAGGCTCCGGCCGAGCGCCCGCCGAGACTGGATGCGGACGAGATCGCCGGCTTGATGCCGCTCAGCATGCGCAAGCCCGTGGACATGCGCGAAGTGATCTGGCGCATTGTCGACGATTCCGAGCTCCTCGAATTCAAGCCGCTGTACGGCAGGTTCACCGTGTGCGGCCTTGCCGCGATCGCCGGGCACAAGGTCGGTTTCATCAGCAACAACGGGCCGCTCGATCCGGCCGGGGCGACCAAGGCGACGCAGTTCATCCAGCTTTGCTGCCAGGCGCAAACGCCGCTCATCTACCTGCAAAACACCACCGGCTACATCGTCGGCACCAAGTCCGAAGCCGCGGGCATGATCAAGCACGGCTCGAAAATGATCCAGGCCGTGTCCAATGCGACCGTGGCGCAGATCACCGTCATGTGCGGCGCATCTTTCGGTGCGGGCAACTACGGCATGTGCGGGCGCGCGTTCAATCCGCGCTTCGTCTTCAGCTGGCCCA